>Ga0210380_10001039_pt1 | contig 11450 bp, 11 predicted proteins | sample PLM4_5_coexredo_FD_155476 | JGI IMG/M metagenome (GOLD analysis project Ga0210380, IMG submission 155476) | Groundwater sediment microbial communities from an aquifer in East River, Colorado, USA - PLM4_5_coex redo | ecosystem: Environmental > Terrestrial > Soil > Riparian zone | place: USA...
ACACCGATCCTCCGGCGCCGATGACGCCTTCGGTTCCGGCGACGCCCGGCATCCCGCCGACGCTGCCGCAGAGATGATCGCGTTCCTTATCGCGCCACGGCGTACATGAGTTGGCCGTCGGCGACCACGGCGTACTCCGGTTCAACCATGCCCGCCGTCGGGGAGAGGCGGACGGCCCGCACGTCGTGCAAGCGCTTCACGCCGTCGTGGAATGACGGCAGGGGCAGGTCGGGGATCTTCAGCCGCACGGCGCGGAAGAGTTCGGGCAAGGGGCATTCGCCGGCCGCGCCGCCCGCCGCCCGCTGATCCAGATACTCCAGCGCATCGACCGCCCACGGCACCACGCGGCCCACCGGTTCGGCCACGGTCGGCGCCTTCACCTCGGCCCGGCGCAACGCCGAATCCACCCGAGCCGCCACTTCATCCAGACGCTTGAGCAATGCCGCCGCCCGCTTGTCGAACCGATACGAGATGTCCGCGATCTCCGCCTTCGCTTCCTCCATCCAGTTTGGAACGCCGTCGCGCGTCGTCTGGAGAACGCCCTTCAGTTCGCGCAGCACCGACTTGGGCGAATCGTGTTCGTGAACGTAGGCGACCGCTTTAACGGTGGCCTGCACCCACTCGACCACGAGCTTGCCGCGCGTTTCGGATCGCGTCGATTCGAGGAGCCCCATGCGAAGAGCCAGGCCCGCGGCCTCGGCGGAGAGCCCGGCCCGGCTGGGGAACAGCCCCGTGAGCCGGCCGAACCGAAACAGCCGATGCTCGCCCGGCGCGGCGATCGCAGCCTTAAGCCCATCCAGCAGCAATTCCGAACGGCGTTCGGCGACGATGGGCGAACCCGCCTGGGGGGCGGGCATGTCCGAATAGGGAGGGGGGGCGGCGGCATCCATACCAAGACCCTGTTCATTGGGGCTTCGGTTCGACTTTGGCACAGACCAAGACAGATATCGAAGCGGTGTATTTTCGTAATGCCCTGTGTGCATTGCGAAAATGCACCGCTTCGATATCTGTCTTGGTCTGTGCCAAAGTCGAACCGAAGCCCCTTAAGACTGAGTTGTTCTGCATCCTGCCGGCCGTAATGTAATCCGGAGGCCCCGGGAAAAGAAAGCCCAGAGACGCCGTTTACTGCATCTGCTTGAGCGAATTATGACCCAGCCACAACGCATCCTCAGCGGCGTGCAGCCCTCCGGGAAACTGCACCTCGGCAACTACTTCGGCGCCATCAAGCAGCACATCGAACTGCAGCGCCGCGGCGAGGCCTTCTACTTCATCGCCGATTACCATGCCCTGACGACGCTCCAGCAGGCGGAGGAAGCGGAAGCCGGGGCCGCCGCAAAGAACAAATCGCTGAAGGCCCGCCCAGCCCGCGAGATTCTCGCCGAAAACGTCCGCGACGTGGCCCTCGATTACCTCGCGCTCGGACTCGACCCCGAGAAGGCGACCTTCTACCGGCAGTCGGATGTGCCCGAGGTCGCGGAACTCACGTGGATCCTCTCGACGGTCACCGGCATGGGGCTGCTCGAGCGGGCCCACTCATACAAGGACAAGGTCGAGAATGGCATCACGCCGAGTGTCGGGCTCTTCACATACCCCGTGCTCATGGCGGCGGACATTCTCATCGTGCGCTCGCACCTCGTGCCGGTCGGCAAGGACCAGGTGCAGCACCTGGAGATGACCCGCGACATGGCGGGGTACTTCAATCAGGCCTACGGTGAAGTGTTTCCCGAACCGAAGGAGATGCTCGGTGAAGCAGCCCAGGTGCCCGGAACGGACGGCCGCAAGATGAGCAAGAGTTACGGGAACACGATCGAGATCTTCGCCGAGGGGAAGCCGCTCAAGAACGCCGTGATGGGCATCAAGACGGATTCGACGCCGGTGGATCAGCCGAAGAACCCGGACACGTGCAATGCGTTCGCGATGTACAAGCTGTTCGCGACCGCCACGGAGCAGGCCGCCATGGCGGAGTTGTACCGCGACCCGATGAAAGACGTGGCCGGCCGCGGCGGGCGGCCCTTCGGTTACGGCGACGCCAAGACGATGCTGTTGGCGAAGATCGACGCGTACTTCGCACCGGCCCGCGAGAAGCGGAAGCAGTTGGCGGCGAACCCGCAACTCGTGGAGGACGTGCTGCGCGACGGTGCGCGAAAGGCCCGAGCCGAGGCCCGCGAAACGATGCGACTCGTGCGCCAGGCGATGGGATTGCTCCCGCAACCGGTGTGACTGAGGTGAGAGACGCGGAAATGGGATTCAAGAGGCAAGGTACCACCAGACTCCGCCGCGGCCGTTGCACTTGAAGCCGAGTCCGAATTGCTCCACGTTTTCGTTCAGCTTCCGAACGGCATTCCGGAACCGGCTCGACCGCGACAGCGATTGTTCCGCGTTCCCCGTCAGCGGGTCGTCGATGCACGGCGGCCAGCCTTCCTCCTGGAAAGCGCCCAGGATGCAGGCCTGCAGTTTGGCCTCCCGGCTATATCGCTTGATCACGCGGCCCTTGAACCACAACTCGTGCTCATCGGCATCCCAGTATGGTTTCTCAACCTTCTTCGACTTGGACTCGCGCTTCGTTTTCGCCATGGTTGCGACCTCGTGCGTGACGGATCGCACATCTGAACGAAATCTGCGCGCATTCTGCGACACGGATTCTGAAACTATTTGGAAAGTATTCCTGGGATCGGGGAGCAGCGTCGCGCCACATTTGGCGCAACTAGCTTTAGAGACGAGAGTTGGGTGGAATTCGCTTCGTGAGCTGAAGCAATCACTTAGTCCGCTCATTTCTCGGCGGGGATGAATCTCTTGAGTTTCAACATATGCCCCTCGCCGAGTGAATACTGCACCATGCCGATCCCTTTCGCATACCAACGGTCCCCACCGATGCACGCGGGCGACCTAAGCGCCTTCGCATGGAACGCCTCGACTTCACCTATTGGCAGCCGGAGTGTCTCGGTGCCCATGTACTGAATCCTGCCTACACACGGGATGGGCGAAACGCCTATGTGCAGCCAAGTATCGTACTTCCATGTCTCGCCGAGCTTCGCGTCCGCCTTCAGCCAGCAGATAGCCGGGTACTTGCGCTTAAAAAAAGAGTCGTCTTCGATAAGCGATACACCGGCGGCCGAGCTCAGGAACTTCTGCCAATGACCCGTAGCGCCGCGATCGTCGAAAGTGCTGATCGTGGCCACCGTCGCGCCGAAGAGGCAATAGCTATCGGTCACGGAGAATGTGCAATCGGCGCCGTTGCTCTGTTGGTAGATCCACTTGTTCCCGCGCTGGGCTGGAAGATAGTGGTTTGTCAGCGCCGCTCCCGGAGGGATCGGCGCGAGACACGCGATAAGAAGCATCAATGTGGGCATACGCGTTCCTTCGCTGATAGCAGGGCCGCCATATGCGGCATGGCCACTTAGGGATGAGCTCGATAGCGGTTCTCATTCACGCAGAACGGGCCTCGGCTCGGGGGCCTTGACTCCGCCCGGTTGTGCTTCCCAGAGTGCCCGCTCCTCCAGTTTGAGCCTGAGGAGGTCTCGCTTGAATCTCTCGGCGTAGTCCATGAGTCTCGAACGGCTATCGGAATCCGACAACGCGTCACTCACATCTTCACAGAGCGTGATGGCGTCTTCGCACTGCCGAATCCCGCGGCGAGTGGAGGCCAGCAACTTCTTCCTCGCGTCTTCGGCCTCCCGATCCAACTGCGAGTGGCTTGGTGGAAACTGCGCCACTAGCGTTGGGTGACTCGGCGGGAGTAGCAGCACCGCCGAGACGTGAAGCACGATGAAGCACATATCCTGCGCCCTCACGCTCTCATCAAGTAGCCGTTCTCTCTTTTTTGGATCGCTGTTAGCGGCGATGGACCGGGCGGGGCGGCGGTGCGGTAATCCCGCCGGGTTGATCCTCCCACAGCTCGCGCTCACGCTGCTTGCATTCGGCAATCTGCTTCTGCATCGTCACGGCTTTCTGCCGAAGTTCCTTCGCAAGTTTGGCGTTTTCTTGGGCGAAAGTGGGGGAGATTCTCTCCGGACTGGGGATTGTCTCGAGGGAGCTCGCCATCTCCTCGTAAAGTTTGACTGATTCTTCGAACGACGTGCGCATTTCAAGAGTTCTCTTAAGCAGCCCTTGACGGAATGCCTCTCGCAATGCGACAGGATCGTGAGACGTCTGAGGCTGCCGACTTGGTTCGCCGCTTGGCGACGCATCGCCCGCCCGTGGGCGAGGCGACGAGAGTACCCCCAGTCGTGCCGTTTCCGGCAGACTCCATGTGGTGAATCGAGCCGAGATAGGCTCGGTGCCACCGATGCAGAGTGAACACAGGAATGCGGAGAACATTGGCTTCCCTCACGGAGTCGGTTGAGCAGCAGGTCGTTCAGTTAGAAACCGGGTGGCTTGACTGGTGCCGGACCAAGATCCGCATCCGGCATCGCCTTCTTGAGGGCGTTATACATCTCGAAAGTCTTGATGTAAGTGCGACCAGCTGAATTCCCGAGCTGGGTGCGCATGCTCTGCAGCTGGCCATTGATATCGATGAGTGCACTCACGACCTGAATTCCAGTAGCGATCTGGGCTTTGTCTGGTGGAGTGGCAGTCGTCAGTGCCTTCCAGTAGGTCCAGTAGGCGTCTAGGGCGGCTTTGCTTGCGCTCGCAGCATCCCTCGCCGCGTCGAGGGCCAGAAGTGTCAGGTCGTACTGGAGCTTGAGAATCTTGTAATTCGCTACCTCGTCAGCGGCGAATTCCTCGAATGAAAGATCGGCCCCGGTCGCCTCGATGTTCGTCGCGCTTACGATTGCGCTTGTGTCGCTCAGATAGCTGCTGATCAAGCCACTGATCGCGCTCCAAGCCGTCGCCAGATTGGCGGGGGAGTCTTCGTCAGGACTCGCGATCTCCTCCTCGACGCCTGCCAGTTCTGTGACGATGTCATCGACAGCCGAGGCCGCCGCCGCGCCGACAGTCATCGTGACCGTCGCGGTCGAATTGTTCGAGGCTCCGTCGGTCACGGAGTACGTGAACGTGTCGGTTCCGCTGAAGCTCGTGTTCGGCGTATAGGTCACCGTGCCGTCGAGGTTGTCGGTCACCGTGCCGTGCGATCCTTGCGTCACCGCCGAGACCGTCAGCGTGGCGCTTGTTGTGCTGAAGGCCGAATCCAATACGTTCACCACCACGGCCGTGTTGACGTCGGTTGAGGCGTCCGTATCGAGCGCAACGGTCTCGGTGGTGGAGACGCTCACCGTGATCGTGTTCGTACTCTCGTTGCCGTCGCCATCCTCCACCGTGTACGTGAACGAGTCATCGCCTGTGAAAGACGTATTGGGCGTGTATGTGACGGTACCGTCGGTCTCGATCGTCACCGTGCCATGACTCCCCTGAGTGACGGCGGTTACGGAGAGCGTATCGTCATCCGGGTCGTAGCCGGCGGCGGCCGCATCGATGTTCACGGCGGTGTTCAGCGCAGTCCAGACCGAGAATGGCGGCGCCATCACGCCAAACACCGTGACCAGGATCGTACCTGTGTACTCGTTGCTGCCTTCGTCCTCCACGGTGTACGTGAAGGAGTCGTCGCCCACATAGGCAGTGTCCGGCGTGTAGGTGACGGTGTCGCCATCGATTGTCACCGTGCCGTGGTCGCCCTGCGACACAGACGACACGGTCAGGGCGTCGTCGTCGAGGTTGATGACGGCATCGAGAGGCGAGATTTCCGCGGGCGTGTTTTCATCGGTGGTGATCCAGGCATCGGACGCTAAGGGCAGGAGGGTCGTGTCGATCACTGTGACCGTCGCGGAGGACGGCGATCCGGCAGTGTGGCTTACGGTGCTGGAAACCACGACGATCACGGTTTCGTCGGACTCTTCAAGCAGATCCTTCAGCGCGTGGATGGTCAGGTCGGCCGTCGTGGAGCTGGCCGGAATCGTCGCGCTGCCTGAAAGCGAGGTGTAGTCGGTAGTCGAGGTCGCAGTGCTGCTGCCGCTGATGGTGTAGGTCACGCTGAGTGAACTGCTTGTGTTGCCGCCGCTCCGAGTGAAGCGCACCCTCCCATTCGTTCCATCTTCCACCGCATCGTTCACAAACGCGACGGTCACGATGGGCGGGTCGTCGGTAATCGTCATGCTCGCGGTCGCGCCGCTGCCGAAGGCGGTGTACGCACTGCCGCCATCCGTGATGGTGATCGTTGCGGTTTCATTCCCCTCCACCAGGTTGTCGGCCAGGCTCGCCACCGTCACATCCACATAGCTGTTGCCGGAAGTAATCGTGGTGCTCGTGCCGATCGATGTGTAATCGGTTCCCGAAGTCGCGCTGCCGCCGGCCGTGAAATTCACCGACAAGTTGCCCGAAGTGCTCCCCGTGCGCGATATGCGGAAGTGCTTCGAACCGCCTTCGGTCGGGTTGCCGTCCAGGTTCGTCACGCTCACCTGCGGCGTGTCGTTGTCGATCACCGGCACGTCCACGCTTCCCGGCGAACCGACCGTGTAGAGGAAGCCGAACAGCGTGATGTTCAGGTTCTCGGTGCCTTCCACAGTCGCATCGTCCACGGCAGAAATCGTGAGGTTGGTGGTGCTCTCGCCGTCGGCGAATACGCCGGAACCGGTGATCGTGTAGTCCGCCTCGCTTGCGGTCGTGGAAAGGCTGGCGTAGGAGTAGGCGACGGCGAGGGAGCCGGATGTGTTGTCGCGTGTGAAGGTGACAGTGGCGGTCGCGCCAGCTTCAGAGACGAACCCGGTGGCCGAAACGGTGACCGTGGTCGGATTGGTGCGGTCTTCGAGTTGTTCGATGTTCAGCCGGCTGCGGCGAATGGTCCGAGGCTGGGTGTTGACGGCGGCCTTGCGGAACATGCGGCGGACGAGATCGGTGATTGACATGGGAGTGTCTCTCCGGTTTCCAAGGTGTCGAACGCGGGACATGTTACCCTGCGTTCCGGAAACCCGGCGCGTCCGATGCGCGGCCGATGCGCGTCTGAAGCGCGTCCGATGCGCGGCGGCTTGCAGCCGCGATGAGATTCCTCACAATGAACGCATGACCGACGACTACGTCATGCGGTTCAACTTGCAGCGGGTGCTCGCCTACCGGGAGTTGTGCCGATCGATCCGATCCAGTGGCCGCGGGAACGTCTTCTTCGCCGTCCTCTTCTTCGCGTTCGCCTACTTTGTGTTCCAGCCCAATGCGGGCGGCGCCGCGAACATCCTGGTCCTGCTCTACGCCGGGCTCGCACTCGCCGAGATCGGCGTCGGGCTCTTCAAGTGGTTCTTCCCGAATGCCGAAGGCGTTCTCCTCGACGCCCTGCTCCTCCTGCTCTTCGCCGGTATCAACCTCGGTTCGCAAGCGCTGGTGTTGGCGATGGGTCAGAATCCGAGTCTCGTCGGCGTCTTCATCGGCCTCATCCTCCTCTCGGGCGCCGTCCGCCGCTTCAAGAATTACCTCGACCTGCGCCGCGCCTTCGCCGATCGGCCGACGTCCGACCAACTGGCGTGGTTCGACGACCTGATCTACGAGATCAAACATGCCGACCCCGCGACTGATGACCTGGCCCTCGATCTTCCCACGAGGCCGCACTGGAAGGCGAAGCTGCTCGGCACCACGGCGTTCTTCGTGGAGAAGGCCGGCCGCGAGGTCCTCGTCGCCGGCCCGTGGGATTTCGGCATCCTGCCGGCCGCGCGCGACGGCTCGGATCCCCACCGCGTACGGCTGCACATCCTGGATCGATCCTACAAGCCGTTCGACATCGACGACGCGAGTTGGACGAACTATCGGAAATGGATCGCGACCCATCAGAATGAGCCCGCACCATGATTGAGGTTCGCGATCTCTCGAAGCACTTCCCCGGCAGCGCGGCGCCGGCCGTGGACGGCATCCGCTTCACCGTGCATCCCGGCGAAGTGTTCGGCCTGCTCGGCCCCAACGGCGCCGGAAAGACCACCACGCTCCGCATGCTCTGCACCGTGCTGCGGCCGACCGGCGGCACCGCCGCCGTCGCCGGGTACGACGTGATCGAGCAACCCTCCGAGGTCCGCCGTCACGTCGGCTTCCTCTCCGCCAACACCGGCGTCTACGACCGCATGACCGCGTGGGAAATGGTCACCTACTACGGCCGGCTCAACCTGATTCCGCCGGACAAGCTCCAGACCCGCATGGAGGAACTGTTCGAGACGTTGCAGATGAACTCGTTCCGCGACGTGCCCGGCGCCAAGATGAGCACCGGCATGAAGCAGAAGGTCTCCATCGCGCGGACCCTGGTGAACGACCCTCCCGTGCTGATCTTCGACGAACCGACGGCCGGGTTGGATGTCCTGGTGCAGCGCGCGGTTCTGGAGAGCATCAAGCAGTTGCGCGGCCGCGGCAAGACGATCATCTTCTCCACGCACATCATGCGCGAAGTCGAGAAGCTCTGCGACCGCGTGGCGATCATGTCGAAGGGGAAGATCATCGTCTGTGGCACACTGGACGAACTCCGCCAGATGCACAACGAGCACGACCTGGAAGAACTGTTCTTCGCGCTTGTGAGTTAGCCCTGGCGAAAAAATGGCGTCCGGTGGCCAAACGCTGACCACCGCTCTTCAGCCGGTCCGTGCTAATCCCGTTACGCGGCGCGGCGGCACTTCGTTTGCCCACGTAAAATACCGGTACCCGACCATTCCCTTCCCGTGAGGTTTCCCATGTCGTTGTCCCGGCGGGCGGCTGCTCCCGCGCTCGTTCTCATTGCTGCGGTCGCGCTGCTTCCCGCGCCGTCAGCCGCGCAACCCTCCGCCGATCAGTGGAAAGCGACGGTCGCCAAGGCCTCCGCCTTCCTGAAGAAGACTCAGGCCGAGGACGGCAGTTGGGGCCCCAAGCCCCAGAATCGCGGCATCACCGGTGTCATCGTCACCGGGCTCATCCGCACCGGCACGAGCCCCGAGGATGAACCCGCCGCCAAGGGGATCAAGTTCGTCGAGTCGCTGATCAACGTGAAGGAAGGACACATCGCCGGGACCGACAACCCCATCCAGGTGAACTACGTCACGAGCATCAACCTGATGGCGCTGGCCGCCGCCAACAAGGACGACAAGTACAAGGCGGTGATCGGCAACGCGGCGAAGTACCTCAAGTCGTACCAGTGGGATGAAGAAGTCGGCGGGAAGAAACCGGACAGCGATTACTACGGAGGGGCGGGGTACGCGGGCGGCAAGTCGCGGCCCGATCTCTCGAATACGGCCTTCTTCCTGGAGGCACTCAAGTCTGCCGGCACGCCGAAGGACGACCCCGCGTTCAAGAAAGCACTCGTGTTCGTCGGCCGCTGCCAGAACTTCAAGAGCGAATTCAACGCGGCCGAGTGGGCCGCCAAGAACAACGACGGCAGCTTCGTTTACACGGGCGCCAACGGCGGCGAGAATCGCCGAAGCGACGACGCCAAGGGCGACATGGGCGGCTACGGCTCCATGACCTATGCCGGCATCAAGAGCATGATCTACTGCGGCGTCGGCAAAGACGACGAACGCATGAAGATGGCCATCGGTTGGATCAAGAAGAACTACACGCTCGATTCGAACCCCGGCATGCCCGGCCCGAACTCGCAGCGCGGGCTGTACTACTACTATCACACCTTCGCCAAGACGATGGACGCGCTCGGCATCGACGAGTTCGAGGACGACAAGGGCGTGAAGCACGACTGGCGGGCGGACCTGGTCGCGGCGCTCGCCAAGCGCCAGCAACCGGACGGAAGTTGGAAGAACGACAACGACCGCTGGATGGAAGGCAGCCCGGACCTCGTCACCGGGTATGCAATGATGGCGCTGTCATATGCCAAGCCGAAGAAGTGACCCTCAACGCAAAAAGCCCGTGTGAGCCGACTGGAGAGGGAAGGAGTTACTTCTTCTTCTTGAGGAGACGCTTCGACTCTTCCGGAGTGAGCGGTCCGACCTTGACCGCAAACTCGAACACGGCCTTCGGAATGGGCTCGCCGGCCCATGCGAAGCCTTGGGTGTCGTCGAACCCGACTCGGTGGCCAAACCCCCAGCCGCGATAGCCGACCACGAACGAGACGTTGTAAACCAAAATGGAGCCTTTCTGGGCGTCCCGCCAGGCCGTGTCCGAGATACCGAGGTGATTGGCCTTGGCCTCCACGAAGTTCTTACCCATCCATGCATAGCCGTCGTGCTCCGAGTGCCCCTCCAGACGATCGCGCGTCATCTCGATCACGATGGAGGGGCCTCTCGTCACCTCCGTGAGGCGCAAGTAGCGCGTCCCCATCGGTGCTTTGCTCAGAGACTGGGAGCATTGGTATCGGCCGCGGTTGGTGTCCGTGTTCCAGATGGTGGGATCGTTCGAGCGGAACAGGACCTGCCACCCCAGCGACCGCGCCGACTTGAGGTCCCCCGTTTTTTCGATCTCCGCCAGTTGCTTCTCGACGTGAGGCTTGCTCAGCGCGTTCGCGGCCGGGAGCGCTCCCAAATACCACTGGTACGCATGAGCCCGAGCCTCGCGCTTCTCCGCCGCCTCCAGAGCCGGGAGAAGTTCGGACCAGCGATCGGCCAACGCGATCTGATCGGCGGCCATGGCCGGCGCCGCGAGTTCCTTTTCGGCGGCGGCGCTGATCTTCCCGTCCCCGCCCTTCGCCAGGTAGGGCAACCCGCTCGCCCATTCCCCTTTGCGAAGGCAAAGGAATCGGCCCAGGGCGCGATTAGCAGCCGTGTCGTTCGAGTTCGCCGCGAGCGTTTTGCGATCCGCTTCGAGGGATTGAAAGGCCTTCTGCGTCGCTTCCACTTCGCGGACCAGGGCCGACACGGTGTTGCCGAGCGATGTGATTCCGGCACGCCCGGCGGCGCGCCCGCCGACTTTCAGCACCTTCAGCGCCGTGTCGTATTCGTCGCCTTGAAAAGCCTCCTCCGCGATCTCAAGAGCGGCTTCCGCGACAGCCCGCCCCGGCACGGTCTTCGCCGACTCAACGCTCTCCAATACCCCGAGTTGAAGTTCGCTGTGCTTCACCGCGAACGACTGGCTCATGCCGACCGATGATTCCAGCGCGGTCAGGAGGTCGCCGCCCCGCGAGGCGGCGTTCGCGGCTTCCCGATAGAGCACGAACTTCGCGGGCGGATTGTCCTTCATCTCATCCGCTGCTTTGACGAGCTTGCGGGCCAGCGCACTCTGCTCGGACTGCTTCTTCTTCGCGTAGTCAGATTTGAACGTTTCGCGAACGAGCTTCTCGGCTTCCTCGACTGCCGCCCCTTCCGGCACGGGCAACCGCATCGGATGGGCCTTCTCCGGCTGCGCGGCGAGTGAACCACACACGAGAATTAGAGCCAGGGAGAATGAAATGAGGCGCGATGTCATGGGACGGACCTTCGGTGAGCGATCGGAGTCAGTCTACCTGTCTGGAACGGGAGTGTCCCGCGCGAGATGGGAACGCAAAAAGCCCCCGTTGCTTTCGCAGCGGGGGCTTTGAGTGTCTTTGGCGTCGGGTGTGGAGGAGTGAATGGGGTCGGGGACATGTGGGCATCACG
>Ga0210380_10001040_pt1 | contig 11438 bp, 21 predicted proteins | sample PLM4_5_coexredo_FD_155476 | JGI IMG/M metagenome (GOLD analysis project Ga0210380, IMG submission 155476) | Groundwater sediment microbial communities from an aquifer in East River, Colorado, USA - PLM4_5_coex redo | ecosystem: Environmental > Terrestrial > Soil > Riparian zone | place: USA...
AACCCGAGGCTCAACGCCTTTTCAGCGGCTGCCCGCGCGCCCGACATCCGGAGATACATTTCCACGATGCGGCATTTCTCCGGCCACGTCAGAGCTTTCTCGCCGGGGAGCGACTGAGGATGAGGCGCCTCGATCGCGTATCGCCCGGTCTTGCGAATGGAGGGCAACAGTTCGCCCGTAACCCACATTCGGAACCGCCAAGCTTTCGTTCCTGGCTTCATGGCCGCGTGGGAACGGAGGATCAGGGCATACAAACCGCTCTCGGAGACGATCACCCGGTCGGGATTGCCGGGAATACCCTCAGAATTTCCGAGGGTAATAGTGGCTTTCTCGTCTTCCCCGAGACAACGGACCGCTTCTGTCGGGTTCTTGATGCCGGTGATGGGGCCAAAATCCGTGACCAGAAACCACGGTTGTCCATCTCTATCGAGTATCCGGACCGTGGTGTCGTCCTCGAAGAGGAATGGGATCAGGCGCAGGGAATTTGTCATTGGACAACTCCCGCGTCAGGGTTTGACCGGACAGCGCCGTCACGTATTGTTACAGGATCGGACTGCGAAGTCGAACAGGGAGACGAAGAAGAATGAACGGACACGGGATGCCTCCGGAAGCGATGGGAGGCATGATATGCAGATATCCTGCATCTGTAAACACCTTATATGCAGAAAATCTGCATTTTTATTTTCGCCATCCCGGCATCCCGCCGCCGACTAAGCCTCCGGTGTTTCCCGTGCCGCTTTCCAAAGCGCGCCCGCCACGTCCTCCGAAGCGCCCGAAACAATCCCCCGATAAATCCAGTCCGTCGTAATGCCGTAGCGCGTGCAGAACCTCGCGACAAACCACGGCTCCGGATAATTATCGCCACGAAGCCAGTTGCCGAGTTTCGTCGTTGACTCGTTGAGTTCTCGACAGACCTGGGCTTGCGTGAGGCCCTTCGCCTCGATCGCGATCCGCAGCCGGCGGCCAACAGCTATCTTGTGGGCGAGGCTCGTCATTAGCCCATTGTCTTGAATGGGCGCGGGTTTCACGATGCAGACTTTCTGCTCTTGACCGTATGCAGAAATCCTGCATATTCTACGGTCATGCCAGATTATGACGCACCTCTGCGAAGGGCCCTCAAGGAGGTCAGTCTCACGAAGCTGGCCGCCCATCTCGGGATCAACGCATCCGCGATCCCGCAATGGAAACGCGTCCCAGCTCACCATGCGTACCGCGTATCGGACATCACCGGCATTCCAGTTCACGAACTGCGGCCTGACGTTTTTCGAGAGGAAACCGTCGCCTGATGCGCGCGTGCCTGTGAATAACCCAAGGGGGAAAGGTCACCCAGAAATGTATAATCATCTCACAGCCGACGATTGCGCGCACCGATTTTCCACTGTCCTGCGGCGGCATTTCCAATGGACCCGCTGCGCGGACAAATTCATCGCCCGGCGCATCGGCGTCGATCGCCGCGTGGCGCAGAATTACTTGTATGGCGTGCATTGCCCGCCCGCGCACAAGTTGATCGAACTGATGGCGGAAGTCTCCGAACTCGCGGACGAAGTAAATCGCCTCGTGGCGGAACGCAGGGCCGCCCGTGGAAACGGATGACATTTGCCATCGAGTTCACCGCCTGGCGCCGCGTTGGTTTCGAGCGGAACGAACTGCGCCTCGGCTGGGTGACGCTGTGGTGGCTCCCCGGCTCCGTCTCCAACGAACTGTCGCGGGCGCGTGCCGCCCTCGCAGATGCCGCGCAATGCCTGTCAACAACAAAGGAAACATCACGATGAAACGCTTACTCGCCACCACGTCCCTCGTCGCCGGCACCATGCTGCTCTCGATCCCCGCATGGGCCACGCTGCAACTCTCCATCAGCGTCGGAGGCGGCCCGGCTTTTAACTGCGTCGATAATACCGGCTGCGACACCAACGGGCTGGTTGGCACCCTCGCGGTAGGAAATTTAACCATCGGAGGTCTGGCCTTCACCGGCTCGACCCAGTCTTCTTTCGGCACCGTGCCAAACCCCGGCCCTCAGGCCGCACTCACCACGTCGAGCCTGAATATCACGAACACGACGGCAGCCTCCGTGAGCTTCGTCGCCGCCATTGGCGATAACAACTTCGTCGGGCCGGTCAACGCCTATACCGCCAGTGCCTCGGCTACTTACCTGAATGCCGTGGGGTCGGTCCTCACGCAAACGTTCTATGACGATGCCGCGAACGGTCAGGGCGCGGACACGCCAACGGACCTCCCCGGCATCCAGGTGGCCACCACCACCAAGAACGTGACGCTGCTGAGCGACTCCTCCTCCTTCAACGCCAGCGGCCCGGTCACCGATGGGGCGCTCTTCTCGATGACCCTGGGGATCTCTGGCTCGTTGGTTGGAGGCGGACAGATCGTCAGCAACGGGCAGACCGAAACCAAGGCCGCCCCCGAACCGGCATCCCTGGCCGTCCTCGGAATGGGCCTGCTCGGGCTTGGCATGGTGCGCCGCTCGCCCTTTCGTCCGCGCACCTGACCCCATCGGCCTCCCGTCCCCCGAGAGGCGATCGAGTGGCGGGCGTTACCCGCTCATTTCGTGAGAAACTTCCCCTGGCTCGGACAACGGGCCGGGGCCTTTTCAGGCCGTGAGATGTGAACGACGCCCCCAGCCTCACCATCGCCACCCTCTCCGACGAAAACGGCGCGATGCCCCGCTCGCCGTGCCCGAAGTGCGCGGGGAAATCGGGCGTCACCAACACGCGCCCGTGGCACGCGTCCGTCCGCCGCCGCCGGCAGTGTTTCTCGTGCGACTACAGATGGACAACGATCGAGATACCCGCCGACCTGGGCGACCGTCTGCCCGAAATGCAAGAGGCTCTGAAGCGCCTGGCCCGTGAGGCCGAAGATATGGCGCGGCAGCTCGCCACCCTCCTCCGGCACCTGCCTTGATGGTCGTCCACCACACCCCGGAACGGCTCCAGATCATAAGGGAAACGTGGGGCGAACCCGTCCACATCGACGAAATTTTGGCCCGGCTCAACGCCACGCCCGGCTTCCTGCCCGTGACCGGCAAGCTCGCGGCGGCGTGGGCCGCGCAGCAGGGCATCCGGCGTCATCCTCACCTCCCCCGCCGCGTGCCGATCGAAGTCATCACGGGACCCGTCACGGGACCCGTCAGGCTCGCCGCTCTGGGCCGCCTCGCCAAAGGCGACTGGACCCACGACCGCCTGACGCGCCTCTGTGACGGCTGGATAGAGGGCATTTCGGCCGAGAAGATCGCGGAGCTGCTCGGGGTCAGCAAAAACGCGGTCCTCGGCAAAGTCCACAGACTGGTGAAGCGCGGGCTGCTGCACCATCGCCAGTCGCCGATCGTCAGCCGCGGCCCGCGCGAGCCGAAACCCCCTCCCGCGCCCCGGCCGATGAACGTGCCGCCGCCCGCCGTGACCCTGCCGCCGCTGCTCAGCGGCCTGCCGCCGGGGCTGAGCAACGAAAGTATCTGGCCACCGGGCTTTAACTTCGCCACTGGACGCCAACCGCTGCCCACCGCCCCTCCCGCGGCGCCGCTGGGTTCCGGCACCTGCCTGTATCCGCTGTGGGCCAACAACGAGGCGCCGACGCACGAATACTGCGGCAAGCGCGCACCTCCCGGCAGCAGCTATTGCCCCACCTGTCGCGCGATCGTCTTCTACCGCGTGAGGGCCGCATGACCGCCGCGCGCCCAAACCAGGTCCACATCAACCGAGGCGTCAACCGCCGCTTCGGCGTCCTCGTTCGTCGCGCTGGCTGCCGGAACTACCACCTCGTCGGCCGACTGACGAAATCGCGCGCCGTGGCCATCCGTCGCCTCGCGCTGACAATGGGCGACAGCCAGTGGAAGCGCGGCGTCGTGACGTTCATCTCTGATCATTACGACCCCACGCCAATATTCTGGATGAACCGATGACCGCCGCGCGCCCGACCTGGGAGCCGATCTGGCTCCGTTGCAAATCCTGCGACCACGCATGGGACGACTGGACGCCGCAGTATGTCCCGGCGAAAACTTTGATCGCGCACTGGAAAACCTACCGCTGTCCGGAGTGCGGTAAGTCCGGCCGCTCCGTCCTGCTTCGTTCGGAGCCGGGAACGTGACCGCCGCGCGCCCCCGCAACGTGCAAAGAGATGCCGCGATAATTCGCGACTATCAGAATGGTGCAACGCAAAAGGAAATCGCTACTCGAACCGGGATAACTCAGAGCGCCGTTTCCCGCGTGTTACGGCAGGTAGCGGCGACAGCCGCACCAAAAACCAACAATGCAGAGCAAAGGAAAGCCAATCCTGAGAGGTTCACGGCTGATGGCCGCAAGCGCCGTGGCTGGTCTCCGGACGAAGATTTTCGATTAACCAATCTGGCCACGGCTGGCCTCACGTCATATGAAATCGGCGAATATTTCGGTCTTGGAAATAATACGATCCTGTATCGCATGAGAGTGCTCGGGCTCTCACACACAAAAGATTCCCTGGAGTTGAGATTTCAGCGGCAATTCGTACCAGAGCCTAACAGCGGATGTTGGCTATGGACCGGATCAGTAAACGCAAATCAGTATGCGACGATTGCCTACAAAGGAAAATGCCGGCTGGCGTCTCATGTTTCTCTTATTCTCGTCGGCAGACCGCTGGCGCCTGGAATGTGTGCCTTACACCGATGCGACAACCCGCCATGTGTCAACCCAGACCATCTGTTTCCCGGCACGCGGCTGGACAATAACCGGGACTGCATAGCGAAGGGCAGATACGTCCCCTCCTGGACATACAAAAAGAATGGGGGCCAATCAAAATGGCGGTAATGCGCGAATGGCGCGATCAACGCGGATATCATGCCTTTCTCTCAAAAGCGCTCCCCGCCGATGCGTATCACTCGGCCATCGATGTGGGTTCCGCTGGTAACGCCCAGGCTGGCGCGTTGCGGAAAGCACGCGGCCAGAAGGCCGGGTTGCCGGATTATTTGATTGTATATCGCGGGACGACACTCTGGATAGAATTTAAGAACAGAGCGCAACTCTCCCTCGCCCAGCAACTCACCCGCGATGCGCTACGCCTCAACGGTCACTGTTGGGCGCTCGCGAGATGCCCCGAAGACGTAGAAGCGGCCTGCACGCTCGCCGGCATCCCGCTCCGCGCCACGTTCGCCTCCATCCGCGCCCGCATCGCCGACCAACACGAACACCTCCCAGCACCCCGCAAACGCGCCGCGCGGCCACGCTCCACGAGCACCGTCACCGTGGCCCAGGCCAGGCGCTTAGGCCTCTGGAACCCATGACCCGCGCCCACCAGCCATCCCTCCCCCTGGAGCCCGCGCAGCCCCCCCCCGGCGCCCGCCACGTCGCCACCGAGCGCACGCCGTCCATCGTCGTTGATTTCTGGGACTGGACCGACCCAGGCCCCGCCGCGCCGCTGGAGACCGTCCCGCCAGAGATCAGGTTCCCGTGGGAGCCGGGCCACGTCGCCCTCGACCGGTTCATGCGGCCGATGCGCGTCAAGGGAGCGGCGGGATGACTGACGATCGGCTGATCACCGCCATCGCCTCGCGCCTCGTCAAGAACACCGATCCCGAGGAGGCCACCGTGTTAACGACGGACATCCTCGATCTCGTCTGGGAACATGACCCACAACTGACGCTGGTCGCGCTGTGTGCCGCCCTGGACCTGTTCGCGCGGCATTACACCTCCGCGCGGATGACACCCGAGGTGATCAACCGCGTCACCGACCGGCTGATGGCGCGGTTGCGGGAGATCGAGCCGTGACCGCCATCGCACCCATCGTCGCACCCATCGTCGCCCGCATCCTCATCCGCGCCATCGTCGCGCGGCTGTGGACAAGACTCGACACGGCGCGCAAAAGCAAAGGCCCGGAGCGGTTGGAGCCGCGCCGGGCCTGTAACTGGATCAACTCGCCGGATGACCGGGAAGTCGGGGACCTTGCAACCCCCTTCTGCCCGATCAGGACGCGGCGTGCAAGGGGAGAGGCGTGCTCACCGCACCAGCCGTCGATTGCCGGGCATCGGCCCGGCGCATGAAGCCGATCATACCCGGCGTCGCACGCCACCCTTCCTTCGAGGCCGAGCTTGGCTATGCCGTCGCGCGCGGCACGATGCCCCTGGTGCTCGCCGACCTGTCGGTCCTCGCCCGATACAAAGACCTCGACGAAGCCCACCAACGGGTCAAGGAAATGCGCCGCTCCGTCACCGTCTGGCGACACATCCGCGACCAACTGGCCACCCGGATCGCCGACGAGACACGCGTCCAAATGCGCGTCCGCGCCCCAAAGAACGTCATCCTCGCCCGCGCCCACGACATCAACGCGAGCCAAATCATGCACGAGCGGGAGGTCAACGATATCGTGGTGGAAACAGTGTGGGAAAACCTCCCCGTAGCCCGGCGGCATCACCATGGTTGACGATAACGCCACATGGGATGCCTACAAAACCGGCGGCTTCCGGCCGCGCATCGTCGCGAGCGCGAGAAACGGGAGCGCCCGGAACGCGGACGGCCCGCTCGTGCTCAAAGCCGCCCGCCTGCCGGATCCCACGACCATCCCGCCGCGCCAATGGCTCTACGGCACCCAACTCCTGCGAGGCTTCGTGACCGTCCTCGTAGCCCCCGGCGGCACCGGGAAAAGCACCTACGCCATGGTCGTCGCCGCCGCGCTGTCATCGGGGAAAAAGCTACTCGGCGAGCACATCTTCGCCCGCGTCGTCACCGGCATCCTCAACCTGGAAGACCCCCTGGAAGAGCTGGAACGACGGCTCGCCGCGATCATGCTGCGATACAAACTCTCCGACGACGATCTGGCCGGGCGGATATTCCTGCACTCGGGCGAAGATCGCGCCGTGACAATGGCCTCGCTGGGTGACGATGGGTTCACCGTCGTCCATCCCGACGAAGAGGCGCTGACCGCTGAAATCCTCGCCCACGACATCGGCCTCCTCGTGGTCGATCCGTTCGCGGAGTCCCATACCCTCGAAGAGAACAGCAACCCCCAGATGATCCAGGCCGCCGCCGCGTGGAGACGCATCGCCAGAGCCACGAATTGCGCCATCCTACTCGTCCATCACGTCCGCAAGGGCGCCGTCATCGATATAGAAAGCGCACGCGGCGCCAAAGGTCTTACCGATAGCGCCAGGGTGGGCCTGTTACTCTCGACCATGGGACAGGACGATGCCGAAGATCTCAATATCCCGATCGAGGAACGCTCGCAGTATGTCCGCCTGGATGACGCGAAATCCAACATGGCGCCAAAAGCCACCAAGGCACGATGGTTCAAACTGGAACGCGAAGACCTGCACAACGCCACGGAAGAATACCCATCCGGCGACAAAGTGGCCACGCTGGTCCCGTGGGAGCCGAAGTCCGTCTGGGCTGATACCACGTCGGAAAGCCTGAACCACGCCCTCGACGCCATCGCCATGGGGCCGGAGCCAGGCGTTTTCTTCAGTGCCACCCGACGCGGCGGCGGAAACAGATGGGCGGGGAAAGTCTTGCACCAAATATTAGGAATAAATGACATGGAAGCGGCCGCCATGATCGCCGTCTGGCTTGAAAGCGGCACCCTGACCGAGGTGGAGTTCACCCACCCGGCACAGCGCAAAAAGGTTACGGGGGTGCAGGTGAACGACATCCGGAGGCCGTCGTGAGGGGGAAATCTTATGGCGCGCTTATGGCGCAGATTTGGCGCAGATTTGGCGCAGCGGAGGGAGCTTGCGCCAAATGCGCCATAAAATCCCCAAATGGGACATTTGGGGTATTTTATGGCGATGTGTTATGGCGCGGCACTACCTCCCGTAGCTGTTTTATGGCGCACTCTTATGGCGCAATAAGGCGCATTTGGCGCAACCGCCTCCCGGCCAGACAGCGGGAGTGGGCGAGTTCATGAAAGCCGTGCCTGACGACTTCGCCGTCGAATGGGATGCCCAGGCTTATCGCTTCGTGAGGCAGGAAAATTATACTAATGACGACGGAGCCATTGGCGCGTTCCTGATCTGGGAAACCGCCTGCCCCGATTGTGGTGACAGGTTCCTCGTGACTACCGGCAAAACCTTCCGAGCACCCAATCGCCGATGCGGGGTATGCAAATCGCCGGGAAAGCGAGTTCGCGGAAAGAAACGGCGGGCGCCATGACTACGGGCAAATGGCGGCAACCAGATGTCCCACATCGCGGATGGACGTGCGTCGATGTCGAAGACCTCGGCGAACCGGAGGCCGTCTGCGAAATGTGCGAGGTCCAGGAAATCCGCTTCGCACACCACATGGAACACCAGGACTATCCGACCACACTACGCTGCGGCTGCATCTGCGCCGGCCATATGGAACAGGACCATGCCAGAGCCCAGGACCGTGACGCCGCCATGCGCGCCAGAGCCAAACGGAAAGACAAATGGCTGGACCGGAAATGGCGCACATCAACCGCTGGGAACGCATACCTGAACGACGGAGGCTACAACGTCGTGGTCTTCCAGCGCGGCGAAGTCTGGGGCTTCCGAGTCCTGAACCGCGAGACCGATGACGAACTAATCGCCCGGAAACCCTACCTCACGGAGGATGCCGCCATGCTGCGAGCCTTCGACGCCATCGAATGGATGCGGAGCCGAGGACGATGACCCGTCTCACGATCATCGATCCCAGCACCGACTGGACGGCACTACCCCCACCCAAACCGCGACGAGGCGACAAGCCGATCGTCATGGACGAGACCCCGGTCAAATGCCGCGGCGAGCCCCTGGACCCAGTCTGGTGGCAAGGACGGCAATGGGCCGTCACCAGCTTCGGCATCGAAGCACGCGACGGCACCTACACCATCGCCGCCGACCGATTGGCCGAGAACATCGACCGATGGGGATGGCCCGCACAGGTGACCCACAAAACCTGGGTCGATCCCGACGACTTCATCACCGCCTGGCTGGTCGCCATCGCCATGCACGGGGCAACCGTTACCCCCGCACAGGTCCGCACCGCCATCGACCGGGCAAAGCCATGACCACAGCCGGGATGATCTGATGGCCACGCGTAAGCACGTCTGGACCGACGAGGATGCCGCCTACGCCGCCGCGCAGTGGGCCAGCGGCATCCCACAACGTGAGATCGGCCGCGTGTTCGGACTGAAGAATGGTTCCCCCTCCATGATCAGTCTCAAAGTGCGGCGGTTCCTCGCTAAATACGCCGTTCCGGATTGGGGATTTACCATCGATGAGTATTACCGCGACGACCGCAAGGCCCTGGTCAGGCAGGCCATCGCCGTGTTCGTCGCACAACGCGAACTCAACCATGCCCAACGCGGATACGAGCAACTGATGCACGAGGGCCGGGAAATGGGCTTCCTCGACGCCAGCCCCTGACCGCCTGAAATGCCCCGCGCGGGCGCTCAGAGGCACCCAGGGCGGCGGCAACGCGGTCAGCGGTACGCCACAGCCACACAACCCACCCACGGGCCGTCTGAGGCCTCGCACGCCACACCACACGCCGCATCCACCATTCGCCTGAATGTTCCGCACTTGTTCACCCGTGGAGCATCACACGCCACGCTCCACGCATTGACATCCGACGAGTCCATGCGGTAGCCGGTTACCACACAGGCTGAGAACAGTCTGGATCAGATTACTACGAGGTTGTTGTGTGAAACGCGCGCCAACAAGCGGATCTTTCCGGCCAGGGCAGTCGGGGAACCCCGGCGGGCGGCCGAGAATCATTGGCGATGTCATCGAACTGGCGCGCGAGCATACGCCCGCCGCCATTGGCCGACTGGCGAGTATCGTTGGTGACGACGCGGCGCCTCCGGCCGCCCAGGTCGCCGCCTCGATCGCTTTGCTGGAACGCGGATGGGGCAGGCCCGTTCAGCCAATCGACGCCGACGTGAACATGCGTGCCACCTACGTCATCCGCGCCCCGTCAGCCGTCGAATCAGCCGAGCAATGGCTCCGTCTCTACGCACCCGCCGGCATGATCGAACCCGTCACGGTAACGGGCGACGATGGAAACACCTGACGCGGACGGACTGTTTACCGCCTGGTGCCCGCTCCCAGGCCCACAGGCGGCGTTCGTCGATTGTCCGGTGTTTGAGTGTTTCTTCGGCGGCGCCCGAGGCGGCGGCAAGACCGAGGCGGTCATCGGCGAGTGGGCGTTGCACGCCGCGCAATATGGTCCCGACGCCATCGGTCTGATGATCCGCCGCACCCGCGTCGAACTCGACGAGACGTTCGAGCGAGCCAAATCGATCTATACCAAGATCGGCGTCCACGCGACTTACAATCCACGGCGTTTTATATTTCCGAATGGTGCTCGTATTACTTACGCTTACTTAGAGCGCGATACTGATGCCGAGTCGTATCAAGGTTGGTCGACGACGCGCGTCTACATCGAGGAGGCCGGTAACTTCCCTTCGCCGGCTCCCATCTTGAAATTGATGGCGACGCTCCGCAGCGGCGCTGGCGTGCCGGTTGGGATGCGACTGACGGGCAACCCAGGTGGTAGCGGTCATCAGTGGCTGCGGTCCCGTTACATCGATCCGGCGCCGCTGGGTTGGCGCGTGTTGCGTGACGAGACCGGTCTTGAGCGGATCTACATTCCATCGCGCGTGGCCGACAACGCCTATCTCGGGGCTGATTACGTGCAGCGGCTCCAGGCGTCGGGTTCTCCCGAACTGGTGCGCGCATGGTTGTTTGGCGACTGGTCGGTTGTTTCGGGCGCTTTCTTCTCCGAGTTCAGCGCCGATCGCCATATCATCGCGCCGCGCACGCTGCCCGATCACTGGGCGCGGTTTCGTTCGTTCGACTGGGGCAGTGCGCGACCGTTCGCCGTGCATTGGTTCGCGGTCAGCGACGGCAGCGTGCCGGACATCGCGCGCGGTTGTCTCGTCTGTTACCGCGAGTGGTATGGCATGAAGCCGAACGAGCCGAACGTCGGGCTTCGCATGACGGCGGAACAGGTCGCCGAGGGCATCCGCGAGCGCGAGCGGGACGATCCGAAGCCCGCCAGCGGCATGATGACGGGCGTGGCCGATCCCGCGATATTCGCCGAGGACGGCGGGCCGAGCATCGCCATGCGCATGACCCAGGCGGCGCGCATCGTGTTCCGGCCAGCGGACAACAAGCGGGTGCCGCAGAGAGGCGCGATGGGCGGCTGGGATCAGGTCCGGTCTCGGCTGGTCGGCGACGCGGACGGTAAGCCCATGGTCGTGTTCTTCTCAACCGCGACGCACATCATCCGGACGTTGCCGGCGATGCAACATGACGCCAGTCGGGCCGAGGATATTGATACGGACTCGGAAGATCACGCTGTCGATTCGTTACGCTATGCGCTAATGAGCAGGCCCTACATCCGCGACGCCGAGCGGCCCAAACCGCGCGACAGTTGGGACGCGGCGTTCAACCGCGACGCGGAGGAACTGCGCGACTGGAGGGTGGCGTGAAAGACAAGGAGTGTGTCCGCAAACCCCCGTTTGATCGC
>Ga0210380_10001041_pt1 | contig 11434 bp, 15 predicted proteins | sample PLM4_5_coexredo_FD_155476 | JGI IMG/M metagenome (GOLD analysis project Ga0210380, IMG submission 155476) | Groundwater sediment microbial communities from an aquifer in East River, Colorado, USA - PLM4_5_coex redo | ecosystem: Environmental > Terrestrial > Soil > Riparian zone | place: USA...
GCCGAGCGCCCAGCAGCCCCTTCTATGCGCAGGGCTGACGACCTAACGTTGTATCGGATTGGAGTTGGGCGTGGAACAACTCAAGAGCACGCAGCTCGGCAGTTTTCACACACGGTGAGGAAACGCCGGTCATCAACCGTGATGGCGTACTGATGAGTTCAGGGCTTGTTATTGCAGCTGCTACGAGGGGACCAGCGAAAGCGGGTCCGGAATGGCGTCGCTGGTTGGAATGGAGTCGCTGGCACCCGTCACGGACTGACGGGTTCGGGCGAGCCTGTTCGCTCAGGGTGAACCTACTTCGGCGTCGTCGTCGAGCCGAAACTGACCGCGCTCGGCAGAGGCGAGCAGCGCACGGGCTTGATCTACGTCACCGCCCGACACGACTATCTCGACCATCCCTAACCCGTCCAGCGTCAGCCCGTGAGTCTTTCTCAAGGACTCGCCACGCAATTCGCTGCGAATGCCGGCGGCTTCCAGGAATGCCCGGACTTGTTGCGCTTGAGTCTCGCCGTTAGCCTTGAACACGCAATGGTCGTGATCCATGTGGCGCTAACGTCTTCAAAATTCGTTTAGATGTCAAGGAGCCCCAGGGCTCTTCAATACGTCGAAGACTTTCGGATTCACCACATTGATGGGGCTACCCGCGGCGTAGCTCGTGACTTGGTCGAAGATGTCGGAAAACTGGGTTTCGTACTCTTCCCGCGTGACGTATCCGATGTGGGGCGTGCAGACCACGTTGTCCATTGTCAGCAGAGGGTCGTTGGCGTCGGTCAACGGTTCCTCTTCGTAGACGTCGATAGCAGCCATACGTGGCCGTCCCGCGCGCAACGCAGCGACAAGGGCACCGCGCTCGATTAACGGCGCCCGGCTTGTGTTGACCAGCAAGGCGGTGGGTTTCATGCAGGAGAGATCATCTCGGGTGATGATGCCACGTGTTTCGTTCACGAGACGCATGTGCAACGAGATCACGTCGCATGACTCAAGGAACGCGCGCTTACTCTCCGCCACTGCGTACCCATCGCTCCGCGCGCGTTCCAACGACGCATTACGTGCCCACACGAGGACATTCATCCCGAAGGCCCTGCCATAGCCGGCGACCGTTGCACCAATCTTTCCGTATCCGTAGATCCCCAACGTGTTCCCGCGCAAGCTGTTGCCGACGCCGATCTGCCACGTTCCCCCGCGAAGCGCGTACATCTGTTGGGGAATCTGCCGCATGGCGGCGATGATCAGCCCCCACGTCAGTTCCGCAGCGGCATAGGAAGGGCTGCCAACGTGCTGATCAGACGACACGATCACGCCGCGACGGGTACACGCATCGATGTCGATATGAGGGTAGACGCTGCGCTGGCTGATGAGCCGCAGCCTGCTGAGACGATCGAGCAGGGGCTCACGGATGTGCGTTCGCTCGCGAATCAACACGAGCGCCTCCGTGTCTTGGAGGCGCTCGGCCAGCGTATCGATATTCTGCGTGTGATCGTTCCAGACCGTGACGTCATGGCCGTCCAGCTTTCGAAAGCACTGGAGCGTACGAAGGGTGTCGAAGTAGTCGTCAAGAATCGCAATCTTCACGCGACGTGCCTCCGTCTCATCGTGATTGTTCGGCATCGGTGCAATCGCTCCGGTGCGGCCAAAGAGCGACACGGGTTAAATTGCGCTGCCGCCCCGAGAGAACACGAAGACGTCCTCCGGACTCCAGATGTTGCCGGGCCACGACCAGTAGCCCCTCAACCACAGCACGCCATCGATACGTCGCAGGTAGAAGCCGTCGGGTGTCTCATCGCCGTCGTCGAGCGGGGACGACGCGACAGTGATTGAGCCAGGAGGCGCTCGATGCTGCGTTAGGGGAAGCCCGGCGAATCCTTCGGGCTGATCCAAAAACTGCATCCTCAAGTGCGGCCCCAGTTCAAGCGGACACTCGATCAAGCCCGACTCGACGGCTCGCGCGGTCAGCTGCTCGTAGGTGGCTCCTTCTCCGAAGCCTAGGCCGGAAACGGAGACAGCCGTTATCTCGATGACCTTGCTTCGCGCGAGAGGCGTGAACCGAGGGTCGTCCAACAGCGCCTCGGCTGCCTGGTTGAGGTAGACGTTGTGCCGACGTAGAGCCTGAATCAACTCCTGCTTGTCCATGCCACCGACGCGCACTGCGCTTGGAAGAGGCGTCAACATCGTCCGTCTGCCGGTCGCCCTCACGCCCAGTCAGTCAGTGTTCGTGGAGGAGGCGGGCGAGTGGGTGATCGTCCCCGGCGAGGCGACGAACGTGCTCCCTAAACTCCTGCGCACCAACGAGGGGTTCGGTAACGAAAATGGCGGGGCCTCGGCTCGGTTGAAGCCGCAGGGAAGCGTGAAACACGTAGTGCAGTGGAATACGTTCTACCGAAGTAATCTCACCCCAAGTAAGCGTCCTCAAGCCGAGAGAGTGAGTGGCGCCCCGGATACCTCCCTCGAAGAGCGTGACCTTCCAGAACCAACGGGTGGCGAGCCACAGGCATCCCATGACCAGACAGCACGTCGCCACGTACACGACGAGCAGCGCGCTGTCGAACCCGGGCTTCGTCAGGGCGCCCAATCCAGCGGTAGCCAGTGCGAGCAGAATCGGCATGAGTAGGACCGCGCGCCGTATTCTCGTGCGAAAGACGCCAACTCGGCGGCCAATGGTTGGGCGCGTCGGCTCCATTTGGGATGTTAAGCCGCTTCTCGTCCCCATTCGGATGCCAACATCCCGTACACCACGTGGTCCACGAAGTGGTCATAGAGCCACTCACCCTGTCGAATGGTGCCTTCAAGCCGGAACCCCAATCGCTCGGGAATCGCACGACTTCTCCCGTTCTCCACGGCGCAGCGGATCTCCATGCGATTCAATTTCCACGTTTCAAAGGCGTGGCTCGTGTAGGTACGACACGCCTGGGTCATGATCCCTCGACCTTGCGCGTCCCTGGAAAGCCAATACCCGAGGGACGCAGACCGGTTTGCCCAGCTGATCGCATGATGCCCAACAACGCCAACCAACGTACCCCGATAGCGAATCGCGGTCTGGAAACCATTGTTGCTGGCCAGCTGCTGGCGCGTGAGCCGGATGAACGCCGCGGTGTCCTCAGGGCTCCGGGATCCATCCACCCAGGGAAGCCATTGGCGCAGGTGTTCCCGATTGGCGTCGGTCACGCGAAACAACTCTTCAGCGTGACGCAACTCCAAGAGCTCCAGAGCTACGTCTTCGTTGAATCGAATTGGAAACATCGTGTTGGCTCAACGCGCTCGCTGACCCGCGCCGGAAAGCGGTCCGAGTCCTTTACGTAGCCGGATTTCAACCAGTTCAGCTCCGCCAAGTTCAACCGTCTTCTCGATACCATCATCGACGAAGCCATTCGAGCGGTAGAACGCCAGCGCTCCGGCATTGTCCCGCAGCACCCAGAGAGTGACATCCGAGAAGCCGGAGCGTCTCAGTTCCTCTTCCGTGTCAGACCAAAGACGTTGTCCCACACCTCGTCGCCAGTGCTTCGGATCGACGTAGATCGCTGACAGTTCGCTCGTTGATGAGGGCGCATCGGCATCTCGGCTCGGTCCAGCGTTGATCCAGCCGAGAACCAGTCCGTGCTCCTCTATCACCCAGGTGCGTGGCGCGTCTTGTTCCAACCGCTGTCGCCAGATGCCCTCGCGCTGATCGACTGACAGCGAGGCCAGGAACTGCGCCGGAACAACGCCCTGGTATGCCGCCTGCCACGAGAGTACGTGAATCGTGGCGATAGCCCTGGAGTCCTCCGGTATGGCACGCCTAGTGACCATGCGAATCGAAATGCGGCTAACGCTCGGCGTCAACCGCGGCGGCTCAGCATCTCACTGGCCGTTGACGGCTGCAAGCCGGTGTTGGCGGCTCGTGTGTCCGCTAGATGTACTGTCTTAGCGCCGGCCACAGCTCGTGCAAATTTACCTTCGGGCGGCGTGCGATGGACACATCCAAGCCACGCTCGTAGGGCATGGCTCATTGGGACCGAGTCTGTCCTACGATCTCGATTTCGTCGAAGAACATCGCGTTGTCTTTGCGGTCCCCGCCGATGATGATAAGCACGTCCCACGAACCTGCGTCTGGGCCCCAGACCCAGTAGCTGTTGTGCCCGCTCAGGGCGCGCGGGAGGCCAAACCGGCGTCCGAGAACGTCGATAGCCCCCGCTTCGCCGTAGTTTTGACCGAATACGCGGCAGCGCTGGCGCTCCTCAGGCGTCAGCCGACGATAGGCCTCGGCCACGAGCGCGGTCATCTCTTCCCAGCCGAACATGTCCGCGTACTGCTGCGGAAGCTGTCCCATCTGCTGGCGTTCCTCGGTGCGCGGCGACATGCCGAGGGCGGTTTGATAACGCACGAACATCTCGACCGGCAGAAGTGGAAGGGCCAAGGGCAATCCCGCAACGCCAATGACGATGGCCGCTGCTGCCAGCGAGGGGCGCAACCACCTCCATGCCGCTGACGGGGAGACGCGCTCCAGAATAACGGCCCCCAGTGCGAGCAGCGGAGGATAGGCCGGAGCCAGGTACGACGAGCGACTGCGACCGGCCAAGACAAGCAATGTGAAGACCGTGAGGTAAATCCATACGACAACTCGACCGCGCTCACGTTGTGCGCCGAACAGTCCAAAGGCAATGCCTGCTATCCACACAGGTGCCGCCCCCGGGTTCATGTTCAAGATTTGGTCGACGAGAAAACGCAGCGGTGAGACATCTACCATCTTCACCGTCGTCGCGTTCCGGATGAACTCCAACGTTGGCCATCCGTGGGATAGTTGCCACAAGAGATAGGGGAGCGAGAGAACGCCCGCCGCGAACGCTCCCACCCATGGCCAGGGTTCGCGCAGCACGCGCCGATAGGGCGTGAAAAGCAGTCCGATGAGCATGCCTGCGGCGAGCCACAGAATGCTGATCTTGTTGAGGAACCCCAATCCCAAGATCACGCCGAGCGCCACCCAATGGCGAGGCCGACGTTCTGCCAAGGCGCGCAGAAGGACCGAGACAGCCACCGCCCAGAACAGCTGGTCAAAAACGTTCATGGAGTAGTAATGGGCCGTGCCAAGGAAGACTGGAGACATCAAGACGCACAGGGCGGCCAGTCCCTGCGCGAACCGACCGCCACCGAGTTGGCGAGCAATGACACCGGTGACAACCACCGTGGCAACACCGACCAACGCGGGCACGACTCGCAAGGCGGTCAGGGAATCGCCGAATGCCCCACGGATCAGCGCGAGAATGGCGATCGATAGCGGAGGATGATCGACGTAGCCCCAGTCCAGGTGATTCGTGCTGGCTAAGTAGTAGAGTTCGTCCCTGAAGTAGCCGTACTGCTGCATCGCCGCAACATGCAGGAGCAGCTTGCCGATGGCGATGGCTGCGAGCGTCCCGACGGCAAGCCTTGGCACCCTCGGGTCGTCCATCGCCTATGGCTGATTCAGCGAAGTTGCCTTCTCGGCGAGGTAGCAGTACCGCGACAGCCGGCGCTCGGCCGAAAGGCGCTGCACGCAGGCAAGAAAGCACTGCAAGCCTTCGAAATTCGCGTCCCCCTCGCGCCCGACCAGCTCCGCACGATGCTGCTCCCGGGCGTCGTACCAACGGCGGGCGATCGCTGCTGCACCCGACGTGACATCTTCGCTGCCAAGGAGTGTAAAGCCCGCTTGAACGATGAGCCGTTCGTTCTCTCCGGGAGGCACGAAGAGGTAGAACCCGATAGAACTACGGACTGCGAGCTCCTCGTGTGACACCAGGCCCGTGACGACCATGGCGTCCGTGAACAGGATCCGGCCGTGCGGCCGCAGTACCCGGTGCCAGTCGCGAAGTACCTCCAGGCGATTCGCGATGTGACACATCGCATCGTTTGACACCACCGCGTCAAATGTCGCATCCAGAAACGGAAGATGCTGACTGGCGTCCACAGCCTGGAAGTTCACCCTGTCAGCGACACCCCGCAACACCGCCAGTCGCTCCGCGTTGCGGATTCCGCTGTGGTTGATGTCAACGCCGGTGACCCGACACCCGCGCGCCGCAGCCAAGTGAACGGCCGGGCCCCCTGAGCCACTGCCGACTTCCAACACATTGCTGGCCGCCTGCACTTGAAGCTGATCGGCGAACCGAAGCCACTCCGTCGCAGTCATCCAACTGCTCTGCCCAATGTCTTCGCCGTAGGTTTCGTGCCGGACCGCAGCCTCCGCAGAGCTCTCGTAGTCGCCGTAGACGTTGTTGTACAGATCCACGACCTCCGACATGCTGCCTCCCTTACTTCCGTACCTCGTGGCGAAGCGCGACCATCCCGCTCGTGTACGCCTTCACCTCCACGAGGTGCAGGGCGACATCCTTGTCGAGCCCGTCGAAGAATGGGATCCCCTCACCGATCAGGACGGGCACGATCGAGTAGCGAACTTCGTCGGCCAGTCCGAGGCGAAGGCATTCACCCGAGACGACACCCCCTCCGACAAACCAGATGCTGCGGAAGGTCGGTTTCAGCCGCTCGTGCACGAGGTGCGCGAGATCGCCAGAGTAGAACTCGACCGTATCTCTGGTCCTCGGCAACTCGCGACGGGTCAGGACGAAGGTCGGCTTGTCATAGGACCAGCCGAATCCCTTGGCCTCGAAGTCCAATGCGGTCTCGTAGGTGTGCGAGCCCATGACGTAGCAGTCAATCGTCTTGAGGAAGTCCTGGACGAACTCCGGGTCCAGGGTGTCCCCGTCCTCGAACCGGTCTGACGTTTCGAGCCAGTCGACGCGGCCGTCCTTTCGGGCGATGAACCCGTCGAGGCTCGCCACCATGTGGATGGTTACGCGGGACTCTGTGCTCGCCATGGTCACGGTTCCTGAAGCCGCCCGTCGGCAAAACTCGTCACCCTGGCGACATATTCATCAGGATGGCTCAGGTGGGGCACATGGCCCGCTCCCGGAAACGTGCTCGTCACGGCCCGAGGCATCTTCGCTGCAATCTGCTTGACCACAAGAGGGAAGAAGGGCGGGCTCTGTCCACCGAGCGTCAACAATGCCGGCGCGGAAAACGTCCGCAACATGTCGAGATTGATCGTGAGCGCCTCCGGGTCGCGAATCTCATCGAGCCAGGTGGGAGCATTGAAGATGAACATCTCCTGCCGCTCCGGTGAAAGCCGCTCCCAGGCTCCCGGCCCAAAGGCGATGGTCTCGACAAACTCTCGCGCAGCGGCCGGATATGCCCGGGACTCGAGCATCCTGACGACGTTGGCCATGCGCTCGTTGATCGCCGAGAGCGCCGCTTGGGCCGCCGGCTCGTGCGCGAGGAGACGAAACAGCGGCGGCTCGTGCGCGATCAGGCTCCGGAACAGGTCGGGGCGTTCACCGGCGAGCCGCAAGACAATCGCGGCGCCGAACGAATTGCCTGCGATGTGGGCTGGGCCCCGCCCGACATGCTCGATGAGCGCCGCCAGATCGGCCACGTCCTCTTCGACACGACCCTGTCCGAGCGGCCGCTCGCTCTCACTGTGTCCGCGGCGATCGTACGTCAGCACGCGGAAGGAACGTTCGAGAGCTGGGACGACGGAATCCCAGTTGTGATGGTTACCCCAAGAGCCGTGGACGAGGACGAGGAGATCCCCTGACCCTCCACGAAGGTCCCAAAACAGTCGAACGCCATTGATGCGCGTGATCGACATCCTGTCCCTCCAGCGATCTCTGCAGCCTAACTCCAAGCATGAGCCGCGCGCTTCAGGCAGGTCTTGGTTCCGGTGTGATCCTAGCCAACGTAGACTCCATAGCCGATGAGGCCGCCAAGAACCAGAAGGGCGAGCCCAGCCACCTGGACTTCCCAGGACCGTTCCACAGAAACCCGCGACATCATTCTCAACGCCAGCCTCGGGGCGCAGAAGCGAATGAGGCTCTTGATGAGGAGGCACCAGCCCAGCACCGTCAGGACGGCGGGTATCCCCGACCAGACGTTATGAAACCCGATGATGACGCCTGCCAGTGGTAGATTCAGAAACCCGTCCACGAAGGCGCCTGCTTCTCCCTTGCCTCGCAGGAGGATGAAGAACTCCGCCCATGCCTTGGGTTGCAGGATGTGCGAAAGACCCATGACTCCGGACAGAACCACGGCAAGGACTTCAACAGATCTTTCCATGCGTTCTCCTGGTGCTTCACGAAGTGGCTTCCAATAGCTCGATTCGATTGCCGAATGGATCCAGTACGTATGCCCTGTCGAATCCGTCGAGAGGTTCGTCCCGGACAGGAGGAAACCCCGCAGCCGTGCAGCGGTCTAGCAGGTCTGCGAGCCCGCTGACAAGCAGCGCAGGGTGTGCCTTCCCGGCCGGATGAAAGTGTGGATCCACACCAAGGTGCAGTCGCAGAGCCCCTCCGCGGAACCATGCGCCTCCACGTCGGGCAAGATTCGGTGGCTTTTGCTCTTCGGTGAGCCCAAGAACGCCGCAGTAGAAGGATCGCGCCGTCGCTTCCTGCCCCGCGGGCATTGCCAGTTGAACGTGATCAAGTCCGAGAATTTCGCCCACAGTCGGCTCGAACGAAGGGTCAGGCAGCACTATCGGGTACAGGTTCGGGCGGCGCGTTCAGCGTATGGACCAATGTTGAAAGGCCTCGCTCGTATGACGGGGAGAAGTCAAGCCACGGGATCGTTCGAAGTTCGGGCGGCACGGCGTTGGTCGTCCCATGGACCAGACATGGAATGACGCGTCCTTTCCGCGCCAGCGCCTGACGAACCTCGTTCCGCACGGAGACGCTGCGCAGCGAGGCCTCTGACATCAACAGTACGAGCGCCCCGCGTTCGAGCGTCTTGTCTATGGCCTGGGTGATCTGTTCCTCCCACAAGTCGCCTGCTTGAAGCTGAGCTGTATCGAGCCACACCTCGAAACCCTTGGCCTCCAAGTCTCGTGCGAGTCGTTCACTCAGATCCCGATCGACGCGGCTGTAGCTGAGAAACACACGAATGCAGCGAGAGATGTTGCCAACCTGCGTTGTCAAGAAACGCAGAGACTCGGAGTCCGACATCTGGGCGCACGCGGCGAGGTCGATCTCAAAAACAGGCTTGTGCCTGTCCTCCGCAAAGTGTCGTTCGAAGCTGACCCAGCTAGAGCGATCGGCATTGGCGCTATGAAGCATCACCAGCCAGTCCCGCGCCTGGATCTCGCGGACGAGTAGCTCCCGGAGGTACTCGTCCGTCATCTGCTGCGACAGCTTGAGAAGAAGGACATCGTGGTCCCGCTCTTCGAAGAGATTTCGCACGCGACGTGCCTCTGTGATGTCGAGGCTGCTGTGCGCAAGAAAGACGGTTGCTTGCCGTGTCGAGGCGCTTGGTTCCATCGCGTGGCTAGGCTGTCGTCCTATTGTGCGGGCCCCTTGTGTGCCACCAGGAACTCGCGGATCGTCGCGACAAACTCTGGTCGACGTGCCGCTGCGCGATCGCCCGCATGCGTTGCGCCGTCAAGAACCACGATCTTGAGCGACGGCAAGATCGCCTGCAATTGCGTCATGCTTCGGACATTGTCGAGGCTGCCGATGAGGCCAAGGACCGGCACCTTGATCGCGGCAACCTCCTGGTCGGTCGAATTGAGTTCGCGCGAACCGCCGCGGTTGAACGCGGCCAGCGCTTCGACATCGTTCATCGCCGCCAAAGCTGCCGATCGAGATCGGATGTCGTCTTCGGTTCGCTTTGGCTCGTCGGATGGTGTCACCGACACAATCAGACTCCGAAACGGGACGTCGCCCTCGAGCTCCGCAGCGGTCCGTACGGCACCCTCGTCATACTGCGGTCTCCAGTTGCGGTATCCGGCGTGCGCGCCCAACGTGGCGGTCAGGAATCGATCGGGATTTGTGGCCAACAGTTTCGCCGTGATGATGGCTCCCATCGAATATCCAACCATGTGGACGCGACGAATACCGAGGTGGTCGAGCAGTCGCACGGCGTCTTGCACAAACTCTCGGCCATACGCGGCGGGGTCGTGTGGTTTTCCGCTCTTCCCGTGGCCTCGAAGGTCAAAGGCAATGACGTGGTAATCCTTTGCGAGATTCTGAAATACCCCGGTATCGAGCCAATTCGTCTCGACGTTCTGGGTGTAGCCGTGAATCAGGAGGATGGCCTCGCCGGTGCCCTGTTCGACATAGCGGATCCGCACGCCGCCCGAGTCAAACCATTGGTCCTGGGGAACCTGCGCGGACGCCAGTGAGGCAATGAGCAAGCAGATCGCGATGACCAAGATCCGCATACGTCCTCCATTTGTCCAACTCCACGACTCCTCACTTATCACGGTGCTTCGTCAGGGGCGAGTTCTTCGATCCTATCCAAATCCAGAAGGAGCTCAAGGTCCTTCCCGGTCTCCCACGTATCTCTCTTGAACTGTTTGTGGTACGCATCGATGTCGTGCGTTGATCTGACTGCCGCGTCTCTGGCTTTCTCGAAACTCTCCGCCTTCATGACGTAGATCAGGAAGTCGCCCTGGGCTGTGTGATCGAGGAACGCCGCTTCGAACACCACCGTTTCGTCTCGCAAGGTAGCCAAGGCCTCCGCTCGCCGCGACCGATTCAGCGTCGTCGCCCATTCCCGAACCCGTTCTATGCTGTTCGGCCTCAATTGAATCTTCACGCACTGCGTCTGATAGCGCATCGCGCCCTCCAAGGCCTGGCTCACGTCTTTCTCGCCACGAACAAGAGCTCACCGGGGTACTTCGAACCGTACGGAGTTCGATCGTAGTCGGCGTAAAGGTGTGCGATGTTAAAACCGGCGCGGACCAGCAAGTGCTCAGCCTCGAACCGAAACAGGTATCGCATCGAAAACGCGTGTACAAGGCGTTCCGTTCGACCGTCTGGGTGAGTCGCATAGTAGATCAGTTCAATTCGATTGATCTGTTGATGACGATCGCGAGCCACCAATCTATAGCGGCACGCAATCCGTCGACCGTCTGCCGCAGAGAACGCTGCCTCGTCGCCCGACTCCTGGCCAATTGGACCAGTGAGAAGCTCCAGCGAGGGGTTGAACATGTCCAGGATGAGGATGCCGTCATCGACCAAGTGCCGGCGAATTGCCTCAAGGCATGTGAGTTGGTCTTCGACGGTCAATAAATACTGAAAGGATCGAAATGGAATCATGGCCAATCGGAACCGCTGGCCAAGATCAAAGTGCCGCATGTCGGCCTCGATTACGTGCGCTCGTGTTCGCACCTCGTCGGGCTCGCCGAGGAGACGCTCGCGACACACGGCCAGCATGCGCGGCGACAGGTCCAGCCCAACAACCTCAAGCCCCGCGCGAGCTGTCGGGATGAGAATCCGCCCGGTGCCGCAACCGATCTCCAACACCGGACTCCCGCTTGATCTGGCCTCCTCGACGAAGAACCCGACGTCCGGCCGGCCACGGTGGAGCGGGTCCTGCTCGTACAGATCCGCAATGAACGGATGTTCATCGTATCCGCCGCCTTGCGCAGTCGCCGACGTTTCGT
>Ga0210380_10001042_pt1 | contig 11434 bp, 11 predicted proteins | sample PLM4_5_coexredo_FD_155476 | JGI IMG/M metagenome (GOLD analysis project Ga0210380, IMG submission 155476) | Groundwater sediment microbial communities from an aquifer in East River, Colorado, USA - PLM4_5_coex redo | ecosystem: Environmental > Terrestrial > Soil > Riparian zone | place: USA...
CCTGCTGCGCAAACGGATCTCCCCCTTGCCGAAGCGCTCGCCCGACCCCGTGCGCCCGAGGCACAGGATCTCCCAGCCCAGGTAGCGCGCATCGCCCTGCAAATGCACTTCGGTCTCCAGGCGCGCGCGCGCGCCGTCGAACACGATGGTTTCCTGCGGCAGCCACTCCAGCGCGCCAGCCACCTCGAAGCGCAGCTTCTGCGAAGCCCACGCACCCGCAGAGCGGTACCACTTGCCTGCGCCCGGCGTCGTCAGCAGCGCGTGCGCCCCGGCGCCGGCGCGTGCGTCCAGCTCGAGTTCGTCGCCTCCCGCGATGCCGGCCGGCGGATGCACCACGATCGCGTGGCACACCGCGTCGCCTTCTGGGTAGAGCGCCTTCTGCACCACCAGCGGCCCGTCGTGCCGCCGCTCGGCGAGCACCGTCCTGCCGTCGCGCTTGTCGAAGCCGAGGTGGAGCTGCGCCTTCCACGATTGGGCGACGGGCTCGGCGAGTTGCATGGCCGGATCATACCGCCAGCAAAGCCTTCACACCGTCGCGTTCCATGTCCGCGCCGGCGCCGCGCGCGATGAGCTCGCCGCGCTCCATCACCAGGTACTGGTCCGCGAGCGAGCGCGCGAAGTCGTAGTACTGTTCGCACAGCAGGATCGCCATCTCGCCGGTCGCCGCCAGCGCGCGGATGGCGCGCTCGATGTCCTTGATGATCGAAGGCTGGATGCCTTCCGTAGGCTCGTCGAGGATGAGGAGCTTGGGGCCCATGGCCAGCGCGCGGCCGATGGCGAGCTGCTGCTGCTGGCCGCCGGAGAGGTCGCCGCCGCGCCGGCGCATCATCTGGCCAAGCACCGGGAACATTTCGACGATGCGCGCCGGCACGCGCTCCCCGCGCGGGCGCGTAGCGAGGCCCATCTCCAGGTTTTCCGCCACCGTCAGGCGAGGGAAGATCTCGCGCCCCTGCGGCACGTAGCCGATGCCCGCGCGCACCCGCTCGTAGGGCGCGGCGCGGGTGAGTTCCCTCTCGCCGAAGCGCACGCTGCCGGAGGCGGCCGGCACGAGACCCATCAGGGTCTTCAACAGCGTGGTCTTGCCCACGCCGTTGCGGCCCAGCAGCGCGGTCACCTTCCCCGCCGGCACCTCGAAAGCGAGATCGCGCAGGATGTGGCTGCCGCCGTAGTACTGGTTGAGGCCCGTGACGTGTAGGGTGGGCCAATGGCCCACCGTACGCTCATGGCCCACCGTACGCTCATGACGTTCAGCGTCCAAGGTACACCTCGATCACCCGAGGGTCGGCCTGCACCTGCGCCATCGCCCCTTCGGCGAGAACGCTGCCCTCGTGCAGCACCGTGACCTTGCGCGCGATCTTCTCGATGAAGGCCATGTCGTGCTCGACCACCACCAGCGAGTGCTTGCCGGCCAGCGACAGGAAGAGTTCCGCGGTGCGCTCGGTCTCGTCGTCCGACATCCCCGCCACCGGCTCATCCAGCAGCAGCAGCCGCGGCTCCTGCATCAGGAGCATGCCGATCTCCAGCCACTGCTTCTGGCCGTGCGAGAGCAGCCCCGCGGTCCGGTCCGCGGCGTCCTGCAGGCGGATGAGCCGCTGCGTCTCGGCGATGCGATCGCGCTCGGCGCTCGAGAGCTTCGCCAGGAGGGTGCGGCGCACCCGTTTGTCGGCCTTCATCGCCAGCTCCAGGTTCTCGAACACTGTGTGGCTCTCGAAGATGGTGGGCTTCTGGAACTTGCGCCCGATGCCCGCGTGAGCGATCTCGGCATCGGACAACTTCGTCAGGTCGATGGTCTGGCCGAACCACGCGCTGCCCGCGTCGGGCCGCGTCTTTCCCGTGATCACGTCCATCATGGTGGTCTTGCCCGCGCCGTTGGGGCCGATCACGCAGCGCAGTTCGCCCACGTCGATGGACAGCGAGAGCCGGTTCAGCGCGCGGAAGCCGTCGAAACTGACCGAGATGTCCTCGAGGTAGAGGACGGCTCCATGGGTGGTGTCCAGCTCGCCGGTGCTGATGCGGCCGAGCGAGCCGCTTTCGCTGGCGGCGACCGCGGACGCGCTCAAGCGCGCTTCTCCTTCCAGCGTTGCGCGAGGCCGGCGACGCCCTGCGGCAGGAAGAGCGTCGCGAGGATGAACAGCAGCCCGAGGAAGTACAGCCAGTACTCGGGGAACGCCTGGGTGAAGAAGCTCTTCGCGCCGTTCACCACGCCCGCGCCGATCACCGGACCGATCAGCGTCCCGCGCCCGCCCAGCGCCACCCAGATGGCGATCTCGATCGAGTTGGCGGGCGACATCTCGCTCGGGTTGATGATGCCGACCTGCGGCACGTAGAGCGCGCCGGCGATGCCGCAGAGCACCGCGGAGAGCGTGAACACTGCGACCTTGTAGTGCACCGTGTTGTAGCCGCAAAAGGCGGCGCGCGTCTCGGCGTCGCGAATCGCGGTCAGCACGCGGCCCAGCTTCGAGGTGACGATCCAGCGCGCCAGCAGCAGCGTGCCGATCAGCACCGCGCCGGTGATGGCGAAGAGCGCCGCGCGGGTTTCCGGCGAGGTGACGCTGAATCCGAGGATGCGCTTGAAATCGGTGAAGCCGTTGTTGCCGCCGAAGCCGGTGGCGTTGCGGAAGAACAGCAGCATCGCCGCGAAAGTGAGCGCCTGCGTGATGATGGAGAAGTACACGCCCTTCACGCGCGAGCGGAAGGCGAAGTAGCCGAACACCAGGGCCAGCAGGCCCGGCACCGCCACCACCAGCAGCATCGCCCACCAGAACTGGTCGGTGTTCCACCACTGCCAGGGCAGTTGCTTCCAGTCGAGGAACACCATGAAGTCGGGCAGTTCGGACTGGTATTGGCCTTCGCGCCCGATCTGGCGCATGAGGTACATGCCCATCGCGTAGCCGCCGAGCGCGAAGAACAGGCCGTGGCCCAGCGACAGGATGCCGCAGTAGCCCCAGATCAGGTCCATGGCGATGGCGACGATGGCGTAGCACATGATCTTGCCGAGGAGCGTCACCCAGTACGTGGAGAGCATGAAAGGCAGGACGGCGATCAGCGCGGCTGCAAGGCCAAGCGCGATCCAGCCCTGCGGTGCGTAGAGCCGCCTCATGCCTCGGCCGACCTGCCCTTCAGCGCGAACATGCCCTGCGGCCGGCGCTGGATGAAGATGATGATGAACACCAGCAACGCGATCTTGGCCAGCACCGCGCCCGACCAGGCCTCGAGGAATTTATTTGCGAAACCCAGAGTGAGGGCCGCGTACACCGTGCCGGCGAGTTGGCCGACACCGCCGAACACCACCACCAGGAACGAGTCCACGATGTAGCCCTGGCCGAGGTCGGGGCCGACGTTGCCCAGCTGCGACAGCGCGCAGCCCGCGAGCCCCGCGATACCCGAGCCCAGGCCGAAGGCCCAGGTATCCACGCGCGCGGTGGGCACGCCGACGCAGGAGGCCATCGCGCGATTCTGCGTCACGCCGCGCACGAACAGCCCGAGGCGGGTGCGCGTGAGGAGCAACCACATGCCGGCGAGAACCAAGATGGCGAACAAGATGATCATCACGCGGCTCCAAGGCAGCACCACGTTGGAGAGCACCTGGATGCCGCCCGACATGAAGGCGGGGTTTTCCACCTGCACGTTCTGCGCGCCAAAGAGCGTCCTCACGAGCTGGATCAGCATCAGGCTGATGCCCCAGGTGGCGAGCAGGGTTTCCAGCGGCCGGCCGTACAGCCAGCGGATGACGCCGCGCTCCAGCACCATGCCGACCGCCGCCGCGACGACGAACGATGCGGGGACGGCGGCAAGCAGATACCAGTCGAAGAAACCCGTCTGCCTGAAGAACACCTGCACGACATAGGTCGTATAGGCGCCGATCATCATCAGCTCGCCGTGCGCCATGTTGATCACGCCCATCAGGCCGTAAGTGATGGCCAGGCCGAGCGCCGCCAGCAGCAGGATCGAGCCGAGAGACACGCCGGCGAACAACAGGCCGAGGTGCTCGCCCCAGGCGAGCCGCCCCTCGACCGCGCGCAGGCTCTTTTGCGCCTCGATGCGGATATCCTCGTCCTCGTCGCGCGCCGCTTGCGCGAGCAGTGTCTTGCTGTTCGGGCTGGTGGATTCGCCCAGCATGCGGATGGCGCTGATGCGCTCGGCCTTGTCGCCGCTCTTCATTTGCATCGATGCGGCCACCAGCTCGAGCAGCGGCCGGATGTGGGCGTCGGTTTCCTTCCCCAGCGCCTTCTTCACCAGCGGCAGCATCGAGGCGTCGGCCCCGGTCGCCAGCTCCTTCGCCGCGGCAAGCCGCAGGCCGCGCTCGGGCGCGAGCAGGCGCAGGGCGGCGAGCGCGTCCGCGACCGCGCTGCGCAGACGGTTGTTGATCATCACTTCGACCTTGTTGCCGTCGAGCTCGACCTCGCCCGCGGCGAAGCGCGTCAGTACCTCGATGGCGCGCGGGTCGGCCTCGGCCACCAGCGCACCGATGGCCTCGACCTTCTGGTCATTCTCGCCATTGGCGAGCTTCTCCAGCGCCGACTTGTCGAGCGCGAATGCGGACCCGGCGAGGCAAGCTAAAAGGGCCGCTGACGCGGCCCTTGCCTGCCACAAACCCACTTTATTTCTTCTTCTCGGCCATCAGCGCCGGCTCGTCCACCTTCTTGTCGTTGCCCGCGATGAACGGGCTCCAGGGCTGGGCTTTCACCGGGCCCTTGGTCTTCCACACGACGTTGAACTGGCCATCGGCCGTCACTTCACCGATGAACACGGCCTTGTGCAGGTGGTGGTTCTTCGCATCCATCGTGGAAGTGATGCCCGAGGGCGCGGTGAAGGTCTGGCCGCCCATCGCCGCGGTCACTTTCGCCACCTCGAAGCTCTTCGCCTTCTCCACCGCCTGCTTCCACATGTAGATGCCGATGTAGGTCGCTTCCATCGGGTCGTTGGTCAGGGGCTTGTCCTTGTGGCCGGCGATGTTCTTCGCCTTGGCGTAGGCGGCCCACTTCTTCGTGAACGCGTCGTTGGCCGGCGCCTTGATGGACATGAAGTAGTTCCAGGCGGCCAGGTGGCCGACCAGCGGCTTGGTGTCCACGCCGCGCAGTTCCTCTTCGCCCACCGAGAACGCCACCACCGGCACGTCGGTCGCCTTCAGGCCCTGGTTGCCCAGTTCCTTGTAGAACGGCACGTTGGAGTCGCCGTTGATGGTCGAGACCACCGCCGTCTTCTTGCCTTCGGAGGCGAACTTCTTGATGTTGGCGATGATGGTCTGGTAGTCGGAGTGCCCGAATGGCGTGTACTCCTCCATGATGTCGGACTCGGCGACGCCCTTGGACTTGAGGAACGCGCGCAGGATCTTGTTGGTGGTGCGCGGGTACACGTAGTCGGTGCCCAGGAGCACCCAGCGCTTGGCCGAGCCGCCATCCTTGGACATCAGGTACTCGACCGCCGGGATCGCCTGCTGGTTGGGCGCGGCGCCGGTGTAGAACACGTTCCTCGAGATTTCCTCGCCTTCGTACTGCACCGGGTAGAAGAGCAGGCTGTTCAGTTCCTCGAACACCGGCAGCACGGACTTGCGCGACACCGAGGTCCAGCAGCCGAAGGTGACGGCGACCTTGTCCTGGGTGATCAGCTGGCGCGCCTTCTCGGCGAAGAGGGGCCAGTTGGAGGCCGGGTCCACCACCACGGGCTCGATCCTGTAGCCCATCACGCCGCCTTTGGCGTTGATCTCCTCCACCGCCATCAGCACGGTGTCCTTCAATACCGTCTCGCTGATCGCCATCGTGCCCGAGAGCGAATGCAGGATGCCGACCTTCACGGTCTTGGCCTGTGCATACAGGCTCGACGACCCGAGCCCGATGGCCGCGATCGCAGCCGACATGCTGAGCAACTTCAGTACGCCACGGCGTTTCATGTATTCCCCTGGTTGGTTGAACAAACTACCTGCAGGGGGAAACGCAACGATCGTGCCAGGGCGCTAGCGCATGAATGCAAACGGAAAGGCGGCGAGCATGCACCGCGCCGGAGCACCAGCACGGTGCAGCCGCACCTTTTTGCGGCGGATTACTGCGGGCTGATTTTCGCCTCGCGCACCGCGACCGAGTACTTCTCGTGCTCGGCGCGCACCAGCGCCGTCACTTCCTCGCCGGAGGAACCGTAGGCCTCGTGGCCGAGCTTGTCGTAGGCGGCTTTCGCTTCGGGCGACGCGAGGTACTTGCGCGTCTCGGCGTTCAGGCGCGCGACCACGTCTACCGGCGTGCTCTTGGGCGCATAGAGCGCGAACCACACGTCCACCGCGTAACCGGGGATGCCGAGCTCGGCCACGGTGGGCACTTCGGCCGCGGAGTTCCAGCGGACGCGCGAGGTCACGGCGAGCGCGCGCAGCCTGCCTTCCTTGATATGCGGTGCGACCACCACCCAATCCGCCATCATCAAGCTCACGCGGCCCGAGAGCAGGTCGGGCAGCGCGGGCGCAAAGCCCTTGTAGGGCACGTGCAGCATCTCGATGCCGGTGCCGCGGCTGAGCATTTCCGTGCCGAGATGCGCGAGCGCGCCGGTGCCGTTGGAGGCGTAGGCCACCTGGCCGGGCTTCGCCTTCGCAATGGCCACGAATTCGGCGAGGCTCTTCGCCCCGAGGCTCGCGGGCACCACGACGAAGAACGGGAAGCGCGACACCATCGACACGGGCGCAAAGTCATTGAACGGGTCGTAGGGGAGCTTGCCCGCGAACACGAAAGGCTGCACCGACATGGTCGAGCCGCCTGTAAACAGCAGCGTGTACCCATCAGCTGGCGCTTTCGCCACTGCCTCGGTGCCTATCAACGTATTGCCTCCTGGTTTCGGATCGATGACGAAGGATTGGCCCAGTTGCTGAGTGAGATGAATGGTCAACAGTCGCGCTGCTGCCTCGGCGCCGCCACCGGGCGGATAGGGGATGACCACCCGGACGGTTCTCGCGGGATATGTCTGCGCGCCGGAAAACGGCGCGCAGATCGATAGAAAAGCAAAGGCAAGCGCACGGAAAATCACTTTCCCTCCTTGAGGGCGCGGCGCAATCGTGCGACGCCCTCGGCGAGCTTGTCTTCGCCGGCAGCGAAGCACCAGCGCACGTAGCCCTCGCCCTGCGGCCCGAACGCCGAGCCCGGCGCAAGTCCCAGCCCGACATCGGCGACGAGCTTCTTGCAAAAAGCCAGGCTGTCGGTCACCCCGCGCACGCGAAAAAACGCATACATGGTCCCGGAAGGCAGGGCCACTTCGACACCCGGGATGGTCTTCAGCTCCCCGACCAGGAAGTCGCGCGCCTTTCGAAAGCGCTCCAGCGTATGCGCGATCACCGGCTCGCCCTGCGTCACCGCGGCGACGCCCGCGCGCTGCACGAACACCGGCGCGCAGGAAGTGTTGTACTCGACCAGCTTGGCGAGGTCGGCTTCCAGTGCCGCGGGCGCCACCGCCCAGCCCAGGCGCCAGCCGGTCATCAGCCAGCTCTTGGAGAACGTATTGGTGCTGATCACCCGCTCGCCCGGATCGGCGAGGTCCAGGAACGAAGGGGCGATCCCTTTCCCCTCGTAGTAGAGCCGCTCATAGGCATCGTCGGCGAAGATCCAGATGCCGAGCCTGCGGCAGTGATCGAGGATCGCACGTTGCTCGTCTTTCGACACCGTCCAGCCGGTCGGGTTGTTGGGCGAGTTGAGGTACAGGGCGCGCGTGCCGGGCTTCAACTCCCGGAGCAGCCGTTCGAGGTCGAGCTTCCAGCCCGCGGGCGAGAACTCCAATGCCACGGTCGCCACGCTGGCGCCCAGTATTCGAGGAATTTCCTGCAGGTTGGGCCACAGCGGCACCACCTCGACCACGCGGTCGCCCGGATCGAGCAGCAGTTGCGACACCAGCATCAGCGCGTTCACCCCGGCGCTGGTGACCGCGACCTCCTGCCAGGCGGTGGGGCGGTGCAGCCGCGTGAGGTAGGCGGCCAGCGCCTCGCGCAGGCTGTGGATGCCGAGGTTGTGCGAATAGAACACCTCGCCCGCCTCGATGGAGGCGATACCCGCGCGCCGGATGAACTCCGGCGTGGGCTCGTCGGGCTCGCCCACCCAGAAGGGCAGCACGTCCTTGCGGCCGATGCCGGCGTTGACCAGTTCGCGGATCTTGGAGGCGCCCAGAGCGCGTACCGCGGCGCGCGCGGCAACGGGATGCGGATCTTCGGGTTTCATTTCGCCATTGTAGGGTGGGCCCATGGCCCACCACCTGGTGGGTCGTGGGCCCACCACCTGGTGGGTCGTGGGCCCACCACCTGGTGGGCCATGGGCCCACCGTACAATGACCCCCCACGTTACGATGGCCGCCAGCACAGATACGATTCAGAAATGGGCGCTTGCCGCCGGGCTCGCCCTGATGACGGTCTGGGGTGTCAACTTTGCGGTCACCAAGATCGTGCTCGCCGAGCTTGGCGTCTGGCCGTTCCTGTTCATCCGCTTCCTCGCCATGCCGCTGTTCGGCTTCGCCCTGCTACTCGCCGTCACGCGCCGCCATTTCCCCAAGTCCTGGCCCAGGCGCGAGGACCTGCCGCGCTTCATCGCCTGCGGGATCATCGGCCACACGGCGCACGTCAGCATCGTCATGTGGGGCATCAACCTGTCCACCGCGTTCTCCTCGTCATTGGTGCTCACCAGCAGCCCGCTTTTCACGCTCCTCATCCTCGCGCTGCTCGGCGCGGAGCGGCTGCGCAAGCGGCAGGTGGTTGGAACGTTCGTCGCCTTCGCCGGCATCGTGGTGTTCCTTTCCGACAAGTTCGTCGCCGGCTTCGCGCTCGCCGGCCTCGGCGACCTGGTGCTGATCTTCGCGGCGTCGCTGTTTTCCCTCTACACGGTGATCTCCAAGCCGCTGGTGGCGCGCTATGGCCCGCTCAACCTGCTGTGCTACTCGCTGCTGTTCGGCGCGCCGCCGGTGGTGCTCGCCACCCTGCCCGCCTTCCTTTCCGCCCCGCTGGACGCGGTGCCCGCCGGCGTCTGGTTCGGCGTGTTCTGGGCGGTGGCGGTGTCCTCCTTCGTCGGCTGGATCGCCTGGGCCTGGGTCAACTCGGTGCGCGGCCTCGCGCGCAGCGCGCCGCTGCAGTACCTGATGCCGCCGATCGCGGGGCTGGTGGCCTGGCTGACGCTCGGCGAAACCTTCACCTGGCTGAAGATCGCCGGCGCGGCGGTCACCATGGCGGGCGTCGCCTGGGCGCAGCTTGGCGTGCGCAGCGCGACGCCGCCTGATGCCGGGTAGGGTGGGCCATGGGCCCACACCCTGGTGGGCCATCGGCCCACACCCTGGTGGGCCATCGGCCCACACCCTGGTGGGCCATCGGCCCACCCTACAAGAGGTGGACGGCCGCCGGGAACCAGAATCCGATCACGCAGAACGCGATGCCCACCAGCCCGAGCGCACCTGCCAGCCATACCAGCACCGACATGGTGGTGATGATCGAGGCGGAGGCCAGCACGATCGCGATCTGCACCGCGGCCGAGGCGACCTCGTAGTGGTGGTAGGCGGACATGGAGCGGTCCCGCTTCTGTTCGGCTGCCTTGGCGCGCGCGGCGAGCTCCTTGCGGCCCTCGTTGGTCTCGGGCTCCGACTGGTAGCGCTCGGCAGTCTCCTTCCATTTGGCGATCTGCTTCTTCGCCGCTTCGCCCGGACTCGACGCTTCCATCTGCTCAGCCGCCGTGCGCAGCGTCGTCTGGCGGATAGTCTTCGCCTGGAAGAAGGCCCACAGGTTTGAGGATTCGATGTTCGCCGCCGTGGCGGTAGTCTGCGCCGCCTTGCCCAGCGTCTCCGAAAACGCGAGCACCAGCGCCAGCACCGCGATCAGCAGGGCAACGCCCTTGTTCCCGCCATGCGCATCGACGTGACCGTGTCCACCCGACATCTACGCCACCTTTGCCGATTCGTTGAATGATCTGAACGCCGCAATCGCGCGCTCGATGCCGGCCGCGTCCACGTCGAGGTGGGTGACGAGGCGCAGGCGCGCGCCCGGCAGAACGACGACGCCGTGTTGCGCAAGGTGCTCCACCAGCCCCGGCGAGGATTTCACGAACACCATGTTGGATTGCGGCGGCTCGACGCCCAGGCCCCTCGCAAGACGCTCGGCGTTGGCGTGGTCCTGAGCGAGGCGACCCACGTTGTGCTCGAGCGCGTAGAGCCCCGCAGCGGCGAGCACGCCCGCCTGGCGCATCACGCCGCCGAGGATCTTGCGCACACGCCTGGCGCGTGCAATGAAGTCCTTGCCGCCCAGCAGCATCGTCCCCGCCGGCGCGCCCAATCCTTTCGACAGGCACGCGGACACCGAGTCGAAGCCGCGGCACAAGTCCTTGACCGGCATCCCCAGCTTCACCGAGGCGTTGAAAATGCGCGCGCCGTCCAGATGCGTCGCGAGCCCGCGGCGCTTCGCGAGCGAGAGCGCCTCGTCGAAATATCTTCTCGGGATCACGCGCCCGGTGATGGTGTTCTCCAGCGCCAGCAGCCGCGTGCGCGCGAAATGCGGGTCGTCGGGCTTGATCTGCGCTTCAATGTCGGCGGGGTCGAGCGTGCCATCGGGCCGGTTGGCGATGGCTTGCGGCTGGATCGATCCCAGCACCGCGCCGCCGCCCGCTTCGTAGCGGTAGGTGTGCGCCTCCTGCCCGACCAGCACCTCGTCGCCGCGCTGGCAGTGGCTCATCAGCGCGGCGAGGTTGGATTGCGTGCCGGTGGGGAAGAAGAGCGATTGCTCGAAGCCGAAGAGCTGCGCGGCGCGCTCCTGCAGCCGGTTGACCGTGGGGTCGTCGCCGAACACGTCGTCGCCGACCTCGGCCTCGGCCATCGCCCGGCGCATGCCGGCCGAGGGACGCGTGACGGTGTCGCTGCGCAAATCAACCAGGCCCGTTGCTGCCATTCCCCCCTCCTCTTGATACACTCGCCGTTCGAGGGGCCGGAGGGCCCCCGCCATTTTCTGGAGGAGACCATGATAACCAAACACAAGCTGGCCCTCGCGGGCCTGGTCGCCGGCGCCTTTGCCGCACAGCCCGCGCTGGCGCAGACCACGCTCACCTTCTCGTCCTGGGTGCCGCCCAGCCACCACCTGTCGGTTTGGCAGGTGAACTGGGCCGCCGACGTGGAGAAGGCCACCGGCGGGCGAGTGAAGTTCCAGTTGCTGCCCAAGCACCCCTCGGCGCCGCCGGGAACCTTCGACGCGGTGCGCGACGGCCTGATGGATTTGTCCTACGTCACCGCGAGCTACACGCCGGCACGGCACGTCATGCCGCTGATGCCCGAGCTGCCCGGCGCCGGCAATACCGCGGAGATCAACTCGGTCGCCTACTCGCGCATCCACTGGAAGTACTTCCACAAGGTGGGCGAGTACAACGGCGTGAAGCTGCTCGCCGTCTGGACGCATGGCCCGGGCCAGATGTTCACCAAGAAGGCGGTGTAGAACATCAACGACCTGCAG
>Ga0210380_10001043_pt1 | contig 11427 bp, 16 predicted proteins | sample PLM4_5_coexredo_FD_155476 | JGI IMG/M metagenome (GOLD analysis project Ga0210380, IMG submission 155476) | Groundwater sediment microbial communities from an aquifer in East River, Colorado, USA - PLM4_5_coex redo | ecosystem: Environmental > Terrestrial > Soil > Riparian zone | place: USA...
GGGTGAGGATACGGTCCTGCGCGCGCGTACCACGGGCGAGACATACGGCACGATGTCCGGCGCGACCATCACGCGCGGCATTGATGTCGTGGCGGAGGAGACTGTTGAGGTTGAGGGCCAGACCATCAGCCTCGGCACCGTGGTGGCGGCGCTCGATGCGTTCATGCGCAAGTGGCGCTCCGAGGACGCGGGCAACCCGCCGCTGGTGACTCCGCAGGCGGAAGCGCTGACGCCGGTGCCGGAGATGCCGGACCCGGCCAACCCTCGCGCGCCGCCGAACTAGACGGAGGCCACCATGTCATCCCCTGAACCCGAGCGTCGCAAGAACGTCGGCCTGTTCATGGGGATCATGCGCGATCAGCCGCTGTCGCTGGCGCTGGTGGTGATGAACTTCGTGCTGCTTGGCTTCCTGTTTTATTCCGGAACGTCGCAGCTTTCGCAGCGGCAAGAAACATCGGCGATGATCGTGAAGTGGCAACAAGCCACCGACACGTTGATGGCGAACTGCGTCAGCTCGGACGTGATGCAGATGGTGTTGAACGCGCTGAAAGACGCGCATAAGCCACCGGACCAAAAATAAAATGGTCGAGCAAGCGCGGTCGTGGATCAAGGAAAATTCTTCCTTGGTCGTGTTCCTCGTCGCCCAAATGCTTGGGCTCGGCGCGGCTGCAGCCACGATTCTGGCCTACTCGGTGAGGCTCGAAACCAGAGTCGCAATAATGGAGACGCGCGGTGCCGAGTACAGCGTCGCCAGAATGAACGCTATGGCGAGCCAGATCACGGTCCTCGAACAGAAGATTGCGCAGAACGAAGCGTCGATCAGACGCCTCATTGATCAGTACTTGAGGGACCGGCAGCAGCCGCCGCCCCGGCAGGAGCTACGCCCATGAAACGATCCGCCTTCACCGACACCGCTCTCCTCGACGCGTCGTCCGATCTGCACGAAACCAAGGACGGCTATCTGACCGCGCGCCCACGCATCGCGCGCACCGGCATCCAGCTCTATCAGGGCCATGAGCTGGGCCGCCCCGATCTCAAGGAGGTGCGGGTCTATCGCCCGGAATCCGAAGTGATGTCGCGCGACTCGGTTACTTCGCTGGCGGGTAAGCCGGTGACCATCGAGCATCCACGTGACCCGGTCACCGCACGCAATTGGAAAGACCACGCGGTCGGCCACGTGGGCGACGAGATACTGCGCGACGGCGAGTTCATCCGGGTGCCGCTGCATCTGATGGACTCCGCCGCCATCACCGAGGTCCGCAAGGGCCGCTCGCAATTGTCTGTCGGCTACACCGCGATGCTGCAGTGGGGTGACGGCGTCACCGACAAGGGCGAAGCGTACGACGTTAAGCAGATATCCATTCGTGCCAACCACGTCGCGATAACCCATACGGCGCGCGGTGGCGACAAGCTTCGTATGGGTGACACACAGGAGAAGCTTATGAAGAAGTTCATGGTGGATGGCATCGCCATCGAAGTGGAAGACCGTGACGCGCAGATCATCGAGCGTCACATTGACAGCCTGACGAAAGACTTGGCCATCGCGAAGACCGCGCTGGCCACCGCGCAGACCTCGACACAGAACGACATCGCCACGGCCCGCACAGAGACGGCCAACGCGAAGGCCGAGGTGCAGACCAAGGACGCCGAGATCGCGACGCTGAAGAAGCAGCTCGGCGATGCGGTGCTGTCACCGCAGAAGCTCGACGAGATGGTGAGCAACCGGGCCAAGACGGTGATGCGCGCCAAGTCCATCATCGGCGACGCGCTGGTGGTGGATGGCAAGACCGACGCCGACATGCGCAAGCAGGTGGTGTTGGCCAAGATGGGCGACACCGCCAAGGACTGGAACGACGACATGATCAGCGCGTCGTTCAACACCCTCGCCGTTTCCACCGCCGACACCGGCACCGGCAACGGTCTGCAGCACGTCGCCAATGTTCTGCTGCACAACGACAACAGCGGCGATCCGCGCGTGAAGGCCTACAGCGAGTACGAACAGACGCTTTCCAACCGCTGGAAGACCGCTGGCGCTCGCACCCAGTAAGCGGGCAGGCGACAGGTTTCTCAACAGACAACAGGAGTTACTACGATGGCTGATACCCAGACCCAGACCAACGAGGTCCCCAAGACCAAGAGCGAGTTGGTCGCGCAGAACCAGCAGAACTTGGTGGCAACGCCTCGCGCTGTCATCCAGTCCACATTCCCGGAACAGATGCGGCAAGGCCTTCCGGGCATGATCAACCGCATGGTGGATTACAACGCGGTAACGCGTTCGGTGGCCACCGCTGCGGGCATCCCTCCGGCGCGTGCGGTGTCGCAGTCGGTCGCTGCCGACATCGATTGCTCGCTTGGCGGCACTGTCGTCGGATTTGTCGGCATCAGCATTCTCGATCCGACGCTGGTCAACCCGGTCGGCTCGGCGCTGGCCGACGGTGTCTATCCGCAGTACTCGAACATCGGCGTGCTGACCAAGGGCGAAATTTTCGCCACCGCGACGGTCATCACGGCGGCGGGCGATCCTGTTCACTTTGGTGCGGCTGACGGTGTTCTCACTAACACCGGCGGCATCGGTCCGGTTGTCGGCGCGCGCTGGAAGTACTCGCGTCCCGCCAACGAACTCAACGTCGTCCAGTTGGGCATCCAGCGTTAAGCACGTCATCCCGACGTTCTTTCAACCAGCATCAAACCGTCAGGAGGCGGAAGATGAATTATCATATGTTTGGCAGAGATGCGCAGCAGACTGCGTACAACTTTGTCGTCAACCAGACCACGGCCATCGAATCCACGGTGGTCAAAATGCAATACCCCGACGTGCAGTATCCGGACCTTGTGCCGGTCGATACCGCGACGGGCAACGAGTGGGTTAAAAGCATAACCTACTTCAGCGCCGACATGATGGGCCGCGCTGATTGGTTTCACCACGCGGCTCTCGACGTTCCGATTGCCGAGCTGGCGCGCGAGAAGTTCGAGCGCGGCATCGAGATGGCGGCCATCGGATACAGGTACACGTTAGAGGAGGTCGCGAGTGCGATGAACACTCCGGGCCTCAACCTTACGGCAGACAAGGCATCAGCCTGCCGCAGGGCCTACGAAGAGTTCGTTGACAACCTCGCGCTGCGCGGCTCGGTGCCGAAGGCAATGCAGGGGCTCATCAACAGCTCGCTGGTCACCGCGACGACAGCTCCGGCGGACGGTGCTGCGGCTGCGACGACGTTCGCCAGCAAGACCAACCAGCAGGTCATTCGCGACATCAACAGCGCCATGATGGGCATCGCGACTGGCACCAACTGGCTGTACTACGCCGACACGATCCTGTTGCCGCCAGCGGTGCTGGTCGGTCTGGCCGGACGCATCATCGAATATTCGTCGATGACGTTGCTCGACTGGATCAAGCAGTACAACGTGCTGACGGTGCAGACGGGTCGCCCGATCACGCTCGCGGGCGTGCGCGGGCTGGAGACTGCAGGCCTCGGCGGCATCTCCCGCATGGTGGCATACCGCCGCGATCCGCAGGTGCTGAAGATGTGGATTCCGATGCCGCATCGCTTCCTGCCGGTCTGGCAGCGTGGTCCTCTGGTGTTCGACGTGCCCGGAATCTTCCGGCTCGGCGGAGTCGAGATCAGGTTGCCCGCCGCGATGCGCTACCTCGACGGCGTCTAAGCGCCGGCGAATTAACTGAACCGACTGAAGCGTTCAACAAAACACAGGAGGGCCAATATGGCCAAAGTCAAAAACACCGGCGGACAGGCGCGCGGCTTCTTTACCGAAGACGGCGGGCAGGTCGTCGTCCATCCGGGCGAGGAGAAGGAGTTCAACATGACTGAGGCGGATTTCAAAAATCTGCAGCAGGCGCTGGAGAACGCTGACGATCCCAAGCCCTACGAGCTTTCCGGCAGCCACGGCGGCGTGAAGGCGAAGAAGGACAAGAAGGAGGAAGGCGAGGAGATGCCCGCGCAGTCCACCGAGCCGCCGACGCCTGTGCCGGGCACGGTGCCACCGCAGATGCAGGTGACGCCGATGACCGAGAAAGAGCGGAAAGCGCAGGCCGCCAAGAAGGACGACGAACCGGCCCACGGCAGGAAGTAGGCCGATGATCAACCCGACGCTGCCACCGACCGTCGCTGAATTTCGGGCCGCTTTCCCGGAGTTCGCTAGCGTAAGCGACGAACAGGTTCAGCTCCACCTCGATATCGGCATGCAATGGGTGGACACCTTCTGGTGGCCCATCGATGCAAAGCTTGCCGTGATGTACTCCGCAGCTCACTACCTCTCGCTTCACGATCAGGCGAGCGGTGGTGAGATCAGCGGTGAAGGTGGCTTAGGCGGTGGTGGCGGCGTCGTTGATCCCGAGGTCGGGAAAATCTGGATCAAGTCCGTCCGGTTTCGCGACCGGCAGGTAAGCTACGAGCGCGTCGGAACAGACCAGCCGAAGGTATCCACCGGCGGTTCGACGGCGGCCTCTTCCGAGTTCTGGGAATCTACGCCATACGGTCAATTGTATTTGTCTTTCCGCAGACGGAACGTCCCTCACGTGGCGGTGGTCTAAATGGAATATTCGATGACTGTCAGACGCCTGCGCATGAAGGCGGTGCTGGATTCCATCGATGGCGGCAACGGGCCGGGCACCATCGAGCTGCGCGATGTCGAGCGCAATATTCTGGCGACGCTGATCATGACCAAGCCTTCGTTCCATTTGGTCGGCGACGATCTGCATCTGGCCGCGCCAGCGTCGGCGTTCGTGGCCATCGCAGGCACCTCGACGCTTGGCACCATCACCGACGGCTCGGGCAACCTCATAATCGACGACATGAGCGTCGGCGTCGATCCGACCATCGACGAGGAATACGACTACGAAATTTGCCTCGATAACAACGTGCTTGAGGTCGGCAAGCAGGTGACCATCGTCACAGCGACCATCGAACATGGCTAAGCGCTCGATCAGCAGCGATCTGATCCCGCTCGACCTGCACGTCGATGCGGCGTTCGGTGAGCCTGTGGTCCTCAAGCCGATGAAGACGGCGAGCGGCGGCTATCGTGAGTCAGGGCCCGATCCGGACCGGCAGCCTGTTATCACGCGCGGCATCTTCGACCAGACGCGTGGAGCTGTGGAGGCGACCGGAGGCGCGATGCTGCACCGGCAGGCGACGGTGGACACGTCGCTGTCGATCCGCGAGGAGCCGGTGAACCAGTGCGCGCTGAAGAAGGGCGACCGGGTTTACTTTCCCGAACGCGACGAGACGCACGAAGTGACGTTCATTCACGAAGACCCCGGCGGTCGGCCCGACGTTCATATGGTTCGCGTGCTGGAGGATGAATGAGCATCATCCGCATGCTGACGCGTCTCACCGCAGTGGCCGCTCTGCGTGGCACGACGTGGGCAGATGATCGGGTGTTCGACTCCGACAATACGCCGCTGTCGCAGGCGCTGACGCTCAACGAAGAGGGCAAGCCGTACATCGTTGTCTATACCGATGCCGACAACCGCACCGAGGTCAACGGCACCGACCTGTACGCGATCCGCCGCGAGCTGAACCTGTGCTTGGAGATCGGCGTCGCGTCCAAGGTTCAGGGCGTGGAAGGCGGCGACGCGATAATCAAGACTCCATTGACCGACGAGGGCATGGAGATCGCGCTGGACATGATCGAGGACCAAGCGCTCGCGGCGTTGTTCGGCGATCCGCAGAACGACTGGGCCGAGCTGCTGAAGGGCTTCGTGATGACCATCAACCGCGTGTCCGGTCAGCGCGGCGCGTCAGCCGACCGTGACAGGCGATGGGCGGCGCGGCAGCTATCGATCATCTGTGACGTGCTGTCCGATCTACCGCCGGGCGTCCCGGTGCCTGTCGATCATCCGATCAACCAGTTCGTCGAAGTGGCCAAGATGCATCCGGAGGCGGAGATGGATCACGCCGCAGAAATCTGCGCCGCTATCGCCTCGCGCAAGGCAGCGCCGAAGTGGGAGCAAATACAGGCCACGCTCGGGCTGCGCAGAATCGGCCTGCAGGCCATCGGCCAAGCTCCGCTTCCGGCTGATCTGCCCAGCATCGTGTCGCGGTACGGCGACGACCTGACCGACGTGACCGGCGATGCGCCGATCCTGCGCGAGTTCTCCGCCCAAGACATGCAGATGGAGGAGAACCCGGACGTTGGCTTGATCGACCGCATGACGATCAGCACGAACGTGGTCGTCGCCAAGGCCAAGGACAAGAAAGACAAGCTGGTGAGCGAGGGCGAAAACGAGGCCGATGGCTGATCTGGTCAAGTTCAAGCTCAACGTCAGCGAATTGGTTCAGTTCGCGAAGCGAGCGGTGGCAGTGGAGAAGACCGCTTCCGCGATCATGGCCAACGATCTCAACGACATCGGTGATCAAGTCGTCGCGACGATGTCCCTCAAGGTGGTGAGGGAAAGCGGGCTTTCGCTAGAGCAAGTGCGCGGGCTGATGCGGGTGAAGCGCGCGACGCGCAGGGACTTGGTTTACGAGATCAAGATGGACCGCGCTGTGCTGGAGGACCCGGCCAGCTTGGAGGGCCGCCGGGAGAGTACCGATTTCGGCAAGCGCCGACCGGGCACGCTGGTGATCGTGGTGTCCAAGCAGGACGAGCTGGTCTGCATGGACTGCGAAGCGCTGGCAGCGGCGGGGCCGATGCCGGTCGAGATCGCAATGGCGCATCTGCCGGTTCATCCGAACTGTCGCTGTATCATCATGCCGCACGTGCAGAAGGGAAGGCGTCTGCCGGTCACCATGACCACCATGACCGGCACCAGCACGGAGCGGCGCGCAGACCGGAGGCGACGACCGCTGAGCGACGACATGACCGTGCGTCAGATCGCACAGAAGTTTCTCGATAAATCCGCGCGCAACGTCAGCGTCTCATTGAGGGGCCTATGACAGAAGATTATCAACGCGTCTTGCAACAGCTCTCCGCGCTGCGACGGCAGATGGCCGACACGTTTCAGGTCGGCACAGTCCATGAGGTCAAGGGCGACAAGCTGCGGATGGTGATCGGCAAGGACAAGAAGGGCAAGGAGGTGCTGTCGCCTTGGCTTAACACCTCGAACCATCGCGGCGGCGCGACCGAGTCGCGGTTCTACAAGAAAGGCCAGACGCTACAGATGATCGCGCCGAATGGCGACATGGCGATGGCCTCGATAGCGCCGTTTGCGCCGAACAAAGATTTCACGCGCCCGGAGCAAGCCAACGAGAACAGCGACGGCGAGGAATCGTACCAGCTCGAAAACTATCGTCAGAAGCAGACTAAAGACGGCAACGATATGTGGCTGCAGGACGAAGAGAAAAAGCAACAGCAAGGCGGTCAGCAGGCCGGTGGTCAGGGCGGGGGCGGACAACAGCAGGACAAGAAAGGCCACAGCGGCGGCAGCAAGGCCAAGATCAAATCGCGCATGAACAAGGACGGCGGCATCACGCACCGCGTCGGCACCGACAACCGCCTCGCTGCGCACAAGGACGGCGCGAAGGTGCGGACCAAAGCGAACTGGGTGGTGGTGACTTCAAAGCAAATCATTCTATCGAAGCCGCCGATCATTGGCCGCGATCCAGTCCCGAACGACGACGCTTAACACAAGGAGAAGGCGAGCATGGCTAACATCAAGTCGGTCATTCTGCAGAAGTACTACGTGCTTGATCCGGGCGTCAGCCCCGGTGACGAGCTTGGCGGCCTGCGCGTTCTTGAGGACAAGGACAACGACAACGCGACGCACATTCTTGCCACACCGATGCAGGTGCAGTGGTGGATCGATCAGGGCTTGCTCAGCAAAGAGCCTGCCTCGAAGCTCAGCGCCAGCGGCAAGAAGCTGTTGGCGCAGATCACGCGCGGGCGCAGCGAAGAGCCTTACGAGAAGCCAAAGCGCGTAGCGAAGTACAACAAGGCAACGCAATCCGGCTCGCCGCAATTCGCTGGCACTCCGGCGAGCGCTCGCCTGAAGAAGCGGGCGAAGGACGCCAAGAAGGCGATCAAGGAGAAGGGCAAGGACAAGCCGCCGAAGCAGCCGCAGCCGAAGGCCGCGACACCGCCCGGATCGGCCTGACGCATGTCCAACGTCTACGACGCGTCGTTGGATATGTGGCCGGACTTGAAGTACGGCAACGTCGTACTGAATCCGGTCCGCATCGGCATGGATCGCTACACCGGAAAGATGATGACCGGGTGGGACCACGTGATCCAGTCGATGCTGCTGATCTTTTCGACGCGTTACCACGAACGTGTCCTGCGTCGATGGTGCGGCTCATTCGTGCCGCACCTGATCGGACAGAACGCGACCGAGACGACCATAACGCGGTTCTACTGGGCGATAGCCACCGGCATCGATTTGTGGGAGCCGAACTATCGCATCCAACGCGTGCGCGTGGGCCAGCGCGCGGACGGCACCAGCCTGACATCGACCGAAGAGCTGCGGACCGGCCACTTGGTCACGGCGATGGAAGGCGTCTATCGGCCTCGCGGCCATCTCGGCAACAGCCAGCCGCAGGTGCGGCGCGCGGTCGGGCTGGTTTCGCGCGGCTACAATCTCTGGGAGCGGCAGCCCGGTCTGGTGGTTGGCGCTCCTCCTGAAGGCATCGGTACGACTCCGACAGTATTGCCGGGAGGGACGGCGTAATGGCCAATGGTGGACAGGCGCTGGCCGACCGGCTGACCGAGCGCATCTCGATCTTGCTGCCCGCGAACCTGCAGCCGATGGTCGTGCTGGAGAAGATCGACGTTGAGCAAATCCTTGCGGACCGCATGGCGCGGTTTAAGCAGCTCTGGGCCAGCTATGACCCGCCGATGGCGGCGCAGTACGACGTGGAGCAACTTGAGTTCGATCCGATCAAGATCAACCAAGAGGCCTGCGCATACTTCGAGCTGATGCTGCGCGACCGGGTAAACCAAGCGGCGCGCTCCATCACGCTGGCCTACGCCATCGGCACCGACCTCGACGCTATCGCTTCGCGCTATCCCGGTGGCGTGCCCCGTCTGCCGGGAGAAAGCGACGACCGCTATCGGCGGCGCATCTGGTTATCACCGAACACGCTAAGCCCGCACGGGACCGCAGAGGCTTACGAATATTGGGCGCTGACGGCACTGCCGGAGCTGCGCGACGTGACAGCTATCCGCTCGGTGGCGCACGACTACTATCCGACCATCCTGATTACCTGCCTGATGGACGACAGCGTTGATCCGAAGCCGACGCAGGAGCAATTGGTCACGATCCGCGCCTACATCCAATCGCTGTCGCGTCAGGGGTTCACCGATGTCATCTCGGTCAACCCGCCGAAGGTGATGGAGATCGAATACAAGGTTTCGGTCTGGCTGTATCCCGGCACGGTGACGGACCAGACCATTCTCAAGATCATCTCGAACCTGCAGACGCTGGTGTCGGAGCAATACTGGCTCGGCCACGATCACAGCCACACCGCGATCCACGCGGCGTGCGCTTTGTCAGGCGTGCATCACGTTGACATCATCGAGCCCGCCGAAGACGTGTTTATTCCGCTCGACTGGGTGGTGAAGGTCACCAACATCAGCGTCCTTCTGGCCGGACGCGCTCTATGAGCGACATCGTCACTGAAGGAATCATCAGCGCGCCGGGGGCGAAGCTGCTGTATCGCTCTGCGTCCGGCCTCGAAAAGGCGATGGCCGATGTCGATGGCGAGCGGCTGATCGGCACCTATGCCGAGATCATCTCCGACCAGTGGGACCCGGCGCGGATCAGCTACAACAACCTGCCCTATCTCGCCTACGCGATGGGCGTGCTGATCTGGGAAGACGGCTGGACCGAAAGCACCCAGCGCGAATGGACCGAGCGGCAATTTGAATACAAGAGCCTGCGCGGCACGCAGGCTGGCATCGAGATGGCGCTGAAGTATGCCGGGCGTGACGCTACCGGCGGCTATTTCGTCGTGCAGGCGATCCGACCGCCGCAGGCGTTCTTCGCATCACCGGCGCTGAGCAAGGAGGAATACGACTTCTGGATTCACCTGATGCCGGAGCTGCGCATCACGTTTTATGAGGGCGTGGGCTGGGATGGTGTCGATGTTCTGTTCTGCGACGACGGTGGCGCTGGCTGGCACGTCGGGCTCGACGACGGCGAGGCGCTACACGGGCGCAAGGCGTACCTGCGGGTAAAGGGCAAGGAAGACATCCCGCTGGAAATCTACACCTTCACCAAGACCATCGATGGCGTTGCTTCGGTTGATTACGAGCGCGTGGCGATCCCCGGTCACGCTGGCTTCGCCATCACCACAGATGACTTTGTCAGCGACGACGACCGCTTTGTCTGCGCCGAGTCCATCGTTCCGCAGCTCGTCACGATCCGCGTCGATGGATCATATGACCATGAACAGTCCGCGCTGCATCTCGACACGGTGCTGCCGGGGCTCGATCCCATCGACGTGCGCTATGTGCGCGACAGCGACATCGGCTGGGCCAATTCGTTTTTCTGCGTCAACGACTGGGCCGACTCGCGCAACGAGTACGTGCCGGTGCCGGAGATCGATCCGCCGATCTATCTGCCGCCGAACGTGCCACGCAAGTATCAGCCGGTGGTGTTCTACGCCGACGCCGGATACGACGCCCGGCGCATGCTGGCGGATCGCATCTTCCTGCACGATCCGGAGATCGCTGGGGTCATTACCGGAGGCATCTCGTTTGTCGGTGTCGATTACGTGGGGTGGCCCGCCTACACGGGCGACCTGATGATCGACCTCAATACCGAGGACGATGTGTGGAGTTTCTTTGCCGACGAGGCCTTCACGGTCGATGACAATTATTTTTCCAGCGAAACGCAGTTGCAGGATTTCGACCGCAGCAATCGCGCGGTGGTCACTTCTCAGGCGCTGCGCGACAGGGTGCGCGTTGCATACGATCCGACGCGGCTGATCGAGCTGCGAGAACGTGCTTGGACCGAAACCACTGTGGATCAGCAAGTCCCGAACTTGCTCTAGGAGAGGCAGAACATGGAACGCAAGGTTAATATTCAGGACTGGCAAAAGGTCACGGTCGAGGACTTCAATAACTTCGGCCTCTTCCCGCGCTCTTCATTCGATCACATCGTCGTCGATACCATCATTCCCGATATGGCGTTCACCGGCTTCACTACGGTGCAGACCGCACCGGCTGTGGTGACTGTCGGCAATGGCCGCCTCTATCACAACGGTCTGGTGTTCTACAACGACAGCGAAGGTGGTGCGTCGCTCGACTTGCTCGGCGTGCTTCCGGTCGTGACGCGCCGCTATGTCGGCGTCGTGGTGTGGGGTCAGGAGATCGAGTCGGACACCGAGCCGCGAACCTTCCTGACCGATCCGGTGACGCGCGCCACTGTCGCGCGCGTGGTTTCGACTGAAAGCAGGCGCTGGGCGAACATCTCGACGGTGATCGGCGCGGAGGGGCCTGACCCACAGCAGCCCGCTATCGCATCGACCACCT
>Ga0210380_10001044_pt1 | contig 11426 bp, 9 predicted proteins | sample PLM4_5_coexredo_FD_155476 | JGI IMG/M metagenome (GOLD analysis project Ga0210380, IMG submission 155476) | Groundwater sediment microbial communities from an aquifer in East River, Colorado, USA - PLM4_5_coex redo | ecosystem: Environmental > Terrestrial > Soil > Riparian zone | place: USA...
GCGCCGCCCGCGCCAGCGGGCACGGCGGCCAGGATTTTTCCGCAATGGTCGATGTGCTGTGTGACTCGGCTGGAATCCAGCGGGCGCGGTTCGTGACACAACCCTGACAGAACCTGTCCGATAATAGCGCCGCCTGATGGGTATTCGCGCCTGGCTTCGGCCGCCGCGGCATTTGCTGGCGTTGTTCGGCATCGTGACGATCGTGCCGGCCGTCGTGCTGCTATGGCTCGGCTGGAAGGTCATTCAACAGGATCGCGATCTGGACGGCCCGCGGGTGCAGGCGCGCCTCGACCGCGAGGCAGCGCGCGTGTCGGCCGACCTTGGTCGCGTTTTGGACCGAATCGCGGTCGACCTGCCGCACTGGTTGACGGATCCACCGACCTCGCTCGGTAACGACGCCATGGTCGTGCGCCTCGACGAGCGCGGCGTGGACGCGCACGCCGGCGCGCCGCTGGTGTTCGTGCCGGCAATCTCCACGGTGGCGGAGGCGCCTTCATCGATCTGGGAGTCTGGCGAGTCGCTCGAGATACGCGGAGATCCGGCCGGCGCCGCACGGGCATTTCTGTCACTCACGGCCTCATCCGATGCGGGCGTCCGCGCCGGCGCACTCATGCGGCAGGCCGGCAATCTTCGAAAACTCGGGCGCGCGGAAGAGGCGCTGACCGCATACCGGGCGCTCGCTGCGTTGACCAGAGCGTACGTAGCGGGCGAGCCAGCCGATCTCGTGGGGCGCATCGGCGTGTGCCAACTACTGGCGTCTCTGGGCCGTACACCGGAACTGGCCGCTGATGCCGCATCGATCGTCTCAGACCTTGCGCGTGGACGATGGGCCATCGATCGCGCGACGTATGAGGTTCGGGTGGACCAGCTGCGTGCCTGGACCGGAGTTCCGGATCTGTCGCAAGGCGTCGCGCTCGCCGGCGCCATTGAGACACTGTGGCAGCAACGAGGCGCATCGCCACGGTCGTCTTCTTTGCGGACCAGTTTGCGGACCGACGGTCACACCGTCATCGTGCTCTCGCGTACGGTTGGCGATGGTCAGCTTGTTTTCGCCGCGACCGAGGCGCACCTTGCCCGTGAGTGGAGCGCGCTCCTTCGCGTGGATGCGGCGACAGCTTCGATCGAGGACGCGAATGGCGTGACGTTGGTCGGTCAGCCACCAGCGGCTGGTCAACGATCGGCAGTTGCTGCTGCCACACAAGCCACGCCGGCATGGATGGTGCGTGTGACGGCCTCGGCCTCGCCAGCGGAACTCGCCGCGGCGCGCTGGCGGCGGTGGTTGATCGGCACCGGACTCGCGGCGTTGGTCATTCTCATCCCGACCGGAGGCTACGTCGTCGCGCGCGCCGTTCAGAAGGAACTCGCGGTGGCGCGGCTGCAAGCCGACTTCGTCTCGGCGGTTTCGCATGAATTTCGGACGCCACTGACCGCCATCGCGCATCTGACCGATCGCCTTCAGCGCGACTCCGACATTCCTGATGCGCGGCGGACCGAATACTATGCGGCGCTCGCGCGCGATACGCATCGACTTGGCCGGTTTGTCGAGACGCTGCTCGACTTCGGCCGCCTGGAATCTGGGGCGGCCGTGTTTCGCCTCGAGTCCACCGATCTCGCCTCGGTTGTTGGCGACGTCGTAGGCGAATTCAGGGCCGACGCGGCGGCAGGGCAGCATCGCGTCGACCTGACGCCGAACGCATCGCTGCCGCCGGTGCGGCTCGATCGCGAATCGTTCGGCCGGGCGCTGTGGAACCTGCTCGACAACGCCGCGAAGTACTCACCGGTGGAGTCGCCGATCGAGGTCGAGCTCGGACGCGACGGCGATCGTGCCGTGGTCCGGGTGCGCGATCGCGGCATCGGCGTGCCCGCGGGCGAGCAGCGACAGATCTTTCGGAAGTTTGTTCGTGGCGCCGATCAGCACAACTCAGGCGTACGCGGCACCGGTGTCGGCCTGGCGATGGTCGATCAAATCGCCCGTGCGCATGGCGGGAACGTGCGGCTCGAGAGCGAAGTCGGTGTCGGCAGCGTGTTTTCCATCCTGCTGCCGGTTGAGGATCGTTGATGCTTCGAATCCTTCTCGTTGAAGACGATCCGGGCATCGCGATGGCCATCGAGGACGACCTGCGCGCGGACGGCTACGACGTCGAGGTGGTCACCGATGGCGTGACGGCGTCGTCGCGTGCGATCGAGGGCCGGCACGACGCGATCTTGCTCGACGTGATGCTCCCGAAGAAGGACGGATTCGCGGTCTGCCGCGACGCGCGGGCGGCCGGTGTCCGCGCGCCGATCATTCTCCTGACGGCGCGGACCGCAGAGCCGGACAAGATCCTCGGCCTCGAGACCGGGGCCGACGACTACATCACGAAGCCCTACAGTCCCGGTGAGTTGCGCGCGCGCATCAGGGCCGTGCTCCGGCGATCGACCGAGGCGGTGCCGGAGGTCTTCCGGTTCGGCGACATCGAGGTCGATTTCAGCCGGCACGAGGTCCGTCGCCATGGCGCACCGGTGCCCACCACGCCGCTGGAGTTCACGTTGCTGGAAACATTCATCCGGCATCGCGGCCGCGCGTTGGGACGGCAGCGGTTGATTGACGAGGCTTGGGGCCATGACACGTTCGTGACCGATCGTGTCGTGGACAACCAGGTCACGAATCTCCGCAAGAAGATCGAGCCGACGCCATCGATGCCCACCTTCCTGCATTCGATTCGCGGCTACGGATACCGGTTCGATCCGTCATGACACAAGGATGACGCGCCCGTGCCATATCCCACACAGCGTGTCCCTAGGATCGGTCTCTGGGAGGAAGTGACCATGAAATCGTTCCGTATCGGGCTTGTCCTTGGGTGTCTCGCATTGTCATCTGTGCTGTTTGCGCAATCGGGTCTTTCGCCCGAAGCACAACTCAAAGCCGCGATGAATCGCGAGATGGTCGACCGCGACGTCACCGGCGCGCTCGAGCTGTACAAGCAGATCGCGGAGAAGTTTCCGCGCAATCGTCCGGTCGCGTCGAAAGCGTTGCTTCAGATGGGCGGCATCTACGAGCGGATGGGGAAACCAGAAGCACGGCCGACCTATCAAAAGATCGTCGCCGACTACCCTGACACCGGCGCAACGGCAACCGCTGCGCGCGTGCGGCTGACGGCGATCGAGCAGGCGACTGCCGGGCCGTTCAAGATGATCGAGCTCGATCCGTGGCTGAAAGGTGCGGAAGGAATTGTCCCCTCACCGGACGGTAAGTACGTGGCGTACGCTCGCGGTTCTGCGATCTACCGCCGGGATGTCGTCACCGGCGCCGAGAAGGCGCTCGTGAACTACAAAAACGGAGAAGGACCATTCGGTACCTTGACCTGGGCGCCGGACGGCCAGCACGCGGCATACTCCGTCTCGATGCCAGACGGCGGCGGCATCGATCGCCGGATTGTGACTGTCGCGACGGGCGAGATTCGGAGTCTGGGCCGTGGCGGGCCCCGTCTCGGAGCGTCATTTCGCTGGTCCTCAGACGGACGACGGGTCGCGCTGGTGAGCAAGGCCGATGCCACTCCGTTCGAAATACACGTGGTTACTCTAGGCACCACTGACGACATCAACGCCGGGCAACTGCTCGTCAAGGACGGCGTCGCGGGGTTCCCCGGCCTGGTCTGGTCACCTGACAACAGTCGGATTGCGTTCCCCAGCCCGGCAGACAGAGGGACCGAGGCGATTCGTGTCGTGACACTCGCAACCAGGAACGCGACGATGTTGCCCATTGCGCCGGCTGCAATCGGCCAGACGATCGTCCAGCACTGGACGCAGAACGGCGAGATTTCCTTCACGCAGGCCGTTGACGGCGGCACCGACGTATTCCTCATCAAGGCCACCGGGGGTGCGCCGCGCAAGATCTGCCAAGGCCGCGCGAACTCCGGCGGTGACGGCTGCCAGGGACTGAGTCCGGACGGCACGCTCCAGGTCGTTCGCAAGAACGACTCGGGCGGCGGCCGCCTCGTGTTTCGATCGACCACCACTGGCGCCGAACGTCCGTTGACTCCCGAGGCGGTCTGGGAGCAGACGGGCATCGGTTTCTCGGGCGACAACCGGTTATTCGCGTTCAGGTCCAATCGCGACGGCCGGTACGCGCTGTATGTCGCACCGGTCGATCGAACGCCCGTCGCGAATCCCGTGAAGGTGGCTCAGATCGAATCCGAACTGACTTCCGTGACTGGCGCATGGATCGCGAACGGACTGGCCATTCGGCTCGCCGACCGGGAAGCCAATGTTTTTCGGATCGAAATCGATCCCCGTACGCACCGGCCCTCCAGCCCACCCATCCGACTGACCCAGGATTCCACATTGAATCAACATGCAGCGGTTTCTCCGGATGGGCATCGGATCGCGTACCTTGTCAGGGGCCGGCAGGTCGGACTGGCCGTCATGGATGCCAACGGGGCTCGCGAGCGAGTCATGAAAGCCCTCGGGCCTGGCGATGAGGGCCGCATGCGGGTCCTTGGCTGGCAGTCGCCGGACGAAGTGGTCGTCTCCCTGGCCACCCGGATCGATACCCAACCCTCCCCGGCAACACTATTCGCGGCGGCCAAATCCGTGGGGGTGTTCAACGTCTCGACCGGCGACCTGCGCTACCAATCGACGTCGATCGATACACCAGGAATTACCTTTATAACGGGACCACGGCTGTTGTTCTATCCGACCAGAGGCGCGGGCCACTTGGTGGTTCGGTCAGTTGACGGAGGTTCGGAACGCACGATTACTATGCCCGATGACTGGCTCGAGTACGTCGCCAGTCCCGACGGCAAATCTGTGGCCTACTCGATCACCAAGTGGGCGACCGAACCGAAGAAACCCTCGCCCAGCGAGATCAGAATCAAGTCGGTTGAGACCGGCGCGGAACGCGTCCTGTTGAAATACGCTGACGCCACCGAGAATGATCCGGCGCCACTCGCATTCTCGCCCGACGGCAGGTTCATGGCGTACCGCGACGCCGCGGCCCAGATTCTGATCTTGAACCTCGAGAGCGGCGAGTCCGTGCCCTTGGTAACAACAACGCCGACCGGCGTCAGTTTCGACTATTCGCCTGTGGATTGGTCCGCTGACGGGTCGTTTGTCGTGCTGAAAGGCGACTCGGTACGTACCACCTGGCGCGCCTACACCGGCGTCACCTACGACGCGGTCACAAAACTCATCGGCGCGAAGAAGTAGGCCGATCCTCATAGAAACTGGATAACTGGAGAACGTGCTAACTGGGTACCTGCCACGGGCGAGCCACCTTGATGGCTGAGGCAGGTACTCAGTTACCTAGTTAGCCCGTTATCCAGTTTCGATCGTCCGCCCTTCCTGCCGGTATCATTGGCGGATGTCCACCACGTTCCCCAATCTCATCGACGGCCAGCGTGTCGAGTCTGCCGGCCGCAACTCCGACATCAACCCCTCCAATACCGGCGACGTGATTGGCGAGTTCGCCCGCGGGTCCCGCAAGGATGTGGACGACGCGATTGCCGCGGCGAGGCAGGCGTTTGGGAAGTGGTCGCGGTCGACGCCGCAGGAGCGCTTCGACATTCTTGACAAGGCCGGCACCGAGATCCTTGCGCGCAAGGAGGAACTCGGCCGTCAGTTGTCGCGCGAGCAGGGGAAGCCGCTGGCCGACGGCATCGGCGAGGCGGCGCGCGCCGGTTACATTTTCAAGTTCTTCGCCGGCGAGGCCGTGCGGTTGGCCGGCGACAAGGTGGACTCGACGCGACCGGGCGTGGACGTCGAAGTCACGCGTGAACCGCTGGGCGTCGTCGCGGCGATCACGCCGTGGAACTTCCCGCTGGCGATTCCCGCCTGGAAGATCGCGCCGGCGCTGGCGTGCGGCAATACCGTCGTGTTCAAGCCCGCGGAGCTCGTGCCGGCGTCGCCGTGGGCGATTGCGGACATCGTGCAACGCGCGGGCTTGCCGCAGGGCGTGCTGAATCTGGTGATGGGCCCCGGGTCCGTGCTCGGCCCAGCGCTCGCCGGATCGCCCGAAGTAGACGCCGTGACGTTCACCGGTTCGCAGGACGTCGGTCCGTCGGTCGCCGCTGCGGCCGTGGCCGCCGGATCGCGCGTCCAGCTCGAAATGGGCGGTAAGAATCCGCTGATCGTGGTCGATGACGCGGATCTCGCGATCGCCGTGTCGATTGCCGTGAACGGCGCGTTCTTTCAAGCCGGCCAGCGCTGCACATCGTCCAGCCGCCTCATCGTGACCGAAGGCATTCACGATCGGTTTGTCGCCGCGATGATCGAGCGCATCAAGAAGCTGGTGATTGACGATGCGTTGAAGCCGGGTATCGACATCGGCCCCGTGGTCGACGCGAAGCAGCTCGAGAAGAACCTCAGCTACGTGGAAATCGCGAAGAAGGAAGGCGGCCGCCTCGTCTGCGGCGGCGAGCGGCTGACGCGCGACACGGACGGGTTCTACATGGCGCCGGCGCTGTTCACCGAAACCACGAACGAGATGCGCATCAACCGCGAGGAAGTCTTCGGTCCCGTTGCGGCGGTGATTCGGGTCAAGGACTACGAGGAAGCGCTCGCAGCGGCCAACGCGACGCCGTACGGACTGTCATCGGGTATCGCGACCACGTCGCTCAAGTACGCGAGCCACTTCAAGCGGAACTCGACGAGCGGTCTCGTGATGGTGAATCAACCGACGGCCGGTCTCGATTATCACGTGCCGTTCGGCGGCCGGAAGAAGTCCAGCTACGGCCCGCGCGAGCAGGGCAGCTACGCGAAGGACTTTTACACCATCATCAAGACCGCGTACACGATGGCCTAGAGTTTTTCCGCCAGGGCGATGACACGCCTGGCCCGCGCGACCACCGGCGCATCCACCATGCGGTCTTCGAAGCGGAAGGCGCCCTCGCCCTTGGTTCGCGCGGCGGCGTCGGCTTCAATAATGCGTCGGGCTTTGGCAACGTCGTCGGCCGACGGCGTGAACACCTCATTGATGATGGCAATCTGATCAGGGTGCACGGCCGTCTTGCCGCGAAAGCCGAGCGCGCGTGCGCGCATCGCGTCCCTGCGCAGAAGATCCGGCGACTTCAGATCCACGAAGACGGCGTCGATCGCATCCGCGCCAATCGTGGCCGCCGCCATCACCACCTGTGACCGCGCCAGCGTCAACTCTTCGCCATCGACCGTCCGCGGGATTCCGAGTTCAGCCGTGAGATCTTCGGCGCCCAGAATGAGCGCCAGGACATGGGCGTTAGCGCTCGCGATGTCGCCGGCGCGAAGCACCCCCCGTGCGGTTTCGATCATGAGCATCACGCCGCGGGAGGGCGCAGTTTTCGCGATGCGCTCAACCTGGTCGGCGGACTCGACCTTCGGGATCACCACGCCATCGATCAGGTCGCTCACCGTCGACAACCAGGCCAGGTCGTCATCGATCCAATCAGATTGCGGCGCGTTGATACGCACCAGGCGCTTCACTGCCGACGCCGGCGTCGTGGTGAGGAACTCTGCCACCACTTGCCGCGCTTCGGACTTGCGTCCGGCCTCAACGGCGTCCTCGAGATCCAGGAACACCGCATCGGCGCCCGAGGCCATGGCCTTTGGAAACCGCGTTGGGCTCGTGCCGGGGACAAAGAGAAGACTCCGCAGGACCATAAGCCGCAATGTTATCGTGGCGGCCTGTCCATGGACGCCGCCATCGTCACGACCGGACTCGGGAAGCGGTATGGGGCCGTCACGGCGCTGGACGGATTGTCGTTGCGCGTCGAGTCCGGCGAAGTGTTCGGCTTTCTCGGTCCAAACGGCGCCGGCAAAACCACGACGATTCGGCTGTTGCTGGGATTGTTGCGGCCGAGCGCGGGCACGGCGAGCGTGCTGGGACGGCCGGTTGGCGCGGCCGGGACCGCGACGCGATCGGATCTCGGCTACCTGCCCGGCGAATTGGCGCTCTGGCCGGGGTTTTCCGGCTGGCACACGCTGAGGTTCCTCGAGCGATTGACCGAGCGGCCCGCCGTCGATCGCCATCAGCTCCTTGATCAACTGAATCTCAGTGATGCGGATCTGCAACGGCCGGTGCGAACCTATTCCGACGGTATGAAGCAGAAGTTGGGCATCGTCCAGGCGCTGCAATGCCGTCCGCGCCTCGCGTTTCTCGACGAACCGACCAAGGGTCTTGATCCGCTCGTGCAGCAGTCGTTTTACACAATCCTGACCGGCGCGCGCGCTCAGGGCACGACAGTCTTCTTTTCGTCGCACATCCTGAGCGAGGTCGAACGCGTCTGCGATCGCGTGGCCATTCTTCGCGGCGGACATCTCGTGGCCGCCGGCACGATGGACAGCGTGCTCGGCGCGCGACGCCGGCACGTGCGCGCCACGTTCACGTCCCCGATTGATGTGAGCGCGCTCGCGTCGTTTGGTGAAATCGTGTCTCACACGGCCGCGAGCGTTGAAATGCTGGTCCCGCGTGGCGACGTTGCGGCGCTCGTGCGCCAACTCAGCGCGTTGCCGCTGAACGACCTCACGGTAGAACCGACAAGCCTCGAAGACGCGTTTCTGGAGCACTACCGGTGAAGGTGGCCGGCATCATCACGCTGTTGCGTCACGCGTGGGCGCGCCACCGCATTCCGCTGATTCCGATTACGCTGGCAGTCGGGCTCTTCGAGTTTCTGCTGACTCGCCTCGCGCCTTTGCCCGATGAAGTGAACTGGCTGGCCAATCTGATGGCCGTGATTCCGCAGGATTTGCGCGCGCTCGCGGGCAACGACGTCGCCGTCACCGCCGGCGGCTTTCTCGCCCTGGGCTACGGCCATCCGTTTTTCATCGTGCTGATGAGCGTGTGGGTCATTCGCACGTCGACCGCTGCGGTCGCGGGCGAAGTCGGGTTGGGGACGATGGATTTGCTGGCGTCACGACCGGTGCCGCGCTGGCACTTCGTGGCGGCCGGGATGAAGACGATTGCGCTGGGACTCGCGCTCATCGTGGCGTCGGCGTGGACGGGAACCGCGATCGGCTTGCACCTTCGTCCGCTTGATGTGCCGGCGTCGGCCTATCTGCCTCTGGCCGCCGGTGCGTGGTTGCTGTTTGCGGCGTGGGGCAGTGTGGCGCTGCTGATCAGCGCCACGCGCCGGGATGGCGGTCAGGCGATCGGCTGGAGCACCGCCCTGCTGGCTGCGTCGTTCGTACTCGAGTATCTCGCGAGGCTGTGGCCGGCCATTTCGGCGCTCCGGCCCTTGTCGCTGTTTCGGTATTACGAGGTGCAGAGCGTCCTTGCGTCCGGATTGCCCAGGGCGTCGATTCTGGTATTCGGCGTGACGATCATCGGGGGCATCTTGCTGAGCATCCTGGCCATCCAGCGTCGGGATCTCTGATTTCAGGCCAGAAACCGCGTGGTACGTGACTTGCCCCCATTTGGGGCGTGGCAATTGGCTGGACAGGGCGAGATCTGCGCCCAGCAAGCGGGACGAATCTGCCCGACAGCCGGCGAGCGCCGCGTATTGATGTGCTCACGCGGGTCGAGGGGCGTCTTGTCGCCCTGAACACGCCGGTCATCATCCACGACCTCAGCCGTACCGGTTTTGCCGTCGTCAGCCAGTGTGAGTTCGAGCCGGGCCAGTTGCTCGATTTCCAACTCGTCGCCGACGAGGGACCCTCCATCAAAGTGACGGCCGAGGCGGTGCACTCGCGGCCGATGCACACCGGGGCCGGCCTTTACCTGAGCGGCTTCAAGTTCGTACCGGGCAAACTCACCGGTATGGTGCCGCAGGCGTTGATCGATCGGCTGATCGAGGCCGTCAGCCCATCCGGACCCTGTTTTTAGGCACCGTCGGCGGTCCGCCGAGTCAGGACTTCGCTACCCAAACACGTCGTGGTCCCGACAGGAATTGCCGGCCGGTGTCATTCCTACATCGTCGATCGCAGGGCCGGACTGAGGATTTTCACGGATTTTTGACGATACGAATCTGGCATTGCGTTTGCTCTTTCGGTCAGCGGAGATTCTGATGGTCGCTGGTTCATCCCCGTTTGCGTCGCTCCTGGCCGGCCTGGTTATCCGGGCCGTCGGGCTCGCGCTGCTCGGTCCCGCCCTGCTGCTCGCCGCTAACGCCCTCCTTCGCTAGGCCCGTTTTCGGCCCGGATCCACATGGCCACGACGGCCGCGTTGACCGGAGGTCTGCATCGGCGCACGATAGCCAGACACACATGATGGGTCCCTTCATCGTCATGCTGACCCTGGGCCTGGGCGGCGCGCTGGGTCAGTCTCAGTCCCCGGCGCCGAGCCCGGCGCCCAACCCCGCCCTGATTCGCGTCTTTGTCCAGACCGACGAGGGGGGCGAATCCCACGAGCTTTCCGATCGGAAGCAATCCGTCAGAGACCTGGCGGAGACGCTGGGCACAAAGAAGAAGACACTTGCTGTCGTTGATGCCGCCGACAAGGCGGACCTCGTGCTCGAGATTCTCGATCGGAGCGTGACGATTCCGAAGGTCGTGATGGGCCTGTCGCCGCGGCCCGGTGATCCGTCGGCCATCGCCGGCATGAATGGTCCGGTGCGCGTCGTGACGCTTCGCACGAAGCTGTTGCTGGGCGACTACACGCCGGTGTTCACCAACAAGAACAAGCCGGCCGAATCACCGCGCGGCTGGAAGAGCGCAGCCGAAGACATCGGCAGCCAGATCGAGAAGTGGATCGGCGAGAGGCGTGGTGACATTCTTAACCGCCGGGAACGATGAACGATGAACGAAGAACGCTACACCGTCTGCAAATATCTGTGCACCAGATAAATACTCGCTGAGCCTTCGCCGACGGCGGCGGCGACGCGTCGATTGGCGCCGGACCGCACGTCACCCACCGCGAACACACCAGGAATCGCCGTCTCAAAGAGGTAAGGATCGCGATCGAGCGTCCAGTCGCGCGGCCGCCCGTTCAGGCGCGGCAAATCCTCGCCGGTCAGGATGAAGCCCTTGTCGTCGCGCGCCAGCGTCGACGCGAACATGGCGGACCGCGGCGCCACACCAATAAAGATGAACATCGCCGCCGCATCGATCGTCTGTTCCGCGCCGGTGTCCACGTGTTTCGTGGTGACGTGTTCGAGCTTGCCGGTGCCCGAGACGGCGGTGACTTCCACGCCATGAACCGACTCGATGTTCTCGGTGGCCTTGATTCGATCGACGAGGTAGCGGGACATTGAAGGACTGAGCGCGGGCGCGCGCACCAGCATCGTGACCTTGCGGGCATAGCGCGAGAAGAACAGCGCGCCCTGGCCCGCGGAGTTGGCGCCGCCGATGATGCAGACGTCCTGCTGGCGGTAGGTCGCGGCCTCGGTCATCGCGGCGCCGTAGTACACGCCGATGCCGATGAGCGGATCGATGCCCGGCACTTCGAGCTTGCGGACTTCCATGCCGGTCGCAATGACGACGGCATGAGCCGAGACCTCGGATCCGTCGGCGAGGACGACGATGCGATACGGATCTTCGTG
>Ga0210380_10001045_pt1 | contig 11424 bp, 6 predicted proteins | sample PLM4_5_coexredo_FD_155476 | JGI IMG/M metagenome (GOLD analysis project Ga0210380, IMG submission 155476) | Groundwater sediment microbial communities from an aquifer in East River, Colorado, USA - PLM4_5_coex redo | ecosystem: Environmental > Terrestrial > Soil > Riparian zone | place: USA...
GAGACGGACGAACTCGAACGCCCGCGTCTGCTGGTATTCCTTCACGTCGCCCGGTTCCTTCTCCTGATGGCAACGCTGGCAGACGGACGCGCCGACCCATTCGAACTTCGCGTCCTTCTGAACGACCGCCTCATTCTCGGAACGCGAGGTGCCGTTCGTCGCCAGGAGCGCGAAGACGATCCCGCCGAAGACGCCGGCGAGGCCCGCACCGCGACTCATCCGGCCTGCGCTCGTCATCGGCTTCTCTCCTCGATCGCGGCATTGAGCAGGTTCTGGAACTCCCCGCGGACGCGGTTGAACTTCACGCGGTCGAACCCGGCGGGATTGTTGAAGGATTTCGGGAAGCGCAAGTCGCCGCGGATCGCGGTCAACGGGCCCTTCGTGAGCGGATGGGCTTTCGCGCCGCCGGTGGCGTGGAACATCGCGGCAACGCCAAGGTAATGCGCGGCGAGCGCGTCCCAATCCTCCGACTTCCCGGCGCTCATCGTCAGGAAGAAAGTCGCATCCGCGGCATGCGTGCCGGCATTCGGCGAACGCGGGTTCGCGTCCTCGGCGGCCTGTAGATCGGCGAGCCACGCGTCGAGTTCGGCCCGCGCCGCGGCTGAGGCCGCTTCCACCTGCGCGGGCTTCGGGTTCGCCTGAGCCATCAGCTTCTTCAAGGCTTCGAACTGCACGAGCGCCGGTTGCTTCACGCCCGTAAACAGCGTGTGCGAGCGCGTCGCAGCGGCATCCAGCGTCGCCGTGTGCCACACTTCCCAACCGGGCAGCCCAAGCGTGCCCTTCGGATCCCGGTCGCCGACGTTCTGGTGGCAGGCGAAGCAACTGTACCCGGCGAACTCGGGCCACGGGGCCTTGTTGGCTTTTGCATTCACCGCTCGCGCGTGCAGCACATCGACCGCGGCTCGGGCCGTCGCCGCCTGGCCGATCAGCCACGCCCGCACCTCGAAGTCCGGCTGCGGCGTTCGTTCCTCCCAGTGTTTGCGATACGTGCCGGAGAAGTGGAAGCGCGTGTATTCGAAAGCCAGCCGCGGGTGCCCGGCAGCGATCAGGTCGTGATTCACTTCGCGATCCGCGCTGCCGACGTGACAGGTGGCGCAGTTCGAGATGCGGGCCGTCAGATTCTTCGTCGGCACGAAGCCGTACTCGGTCCACTTGTCGCGGTTCGACTTCGCTTTCCACTCCGGAAGGTAGTGCACGTCGAGCCATTTTTCGCCGGAGCCGTGGCAGGCGGAGCAGCCGACGCCTTCGGCTCCTCCGGCGGGTGAGTGGCAGTTGAGGCAGAGCGAGTTCTTGTGCGCCGGGCCACCGCCGAGCAACTTCGCGATGTGAACCGAGTCCGCGTTGAACAGCACGCGGTACGCCTTGGAATGCGGGTCGTGTTCGCCGTGCGGGTTCACTTCCGGCGCCCACGCGGTGTGTTCCCCGCCGAACTTGCCGGCTTGCCCGCCGTGGCAGGCGGAGGCGGAGCACGACGCTGCCGACATGGGAGCGAACCCGGGCTGCGGGTCCACACCGTACGGCGCGGCCGCGGCGCGAACCGGTTGCGTGCCCCGCCCGGCCGCCAGGCCCGCGAGGATCGTCGCCGCAATCAGACAAACCGCGAGATGAGGCGCGAACTTCCGCGTGTACGTCGCTGCTTCACCTCCCCCCTCTGTGGGGGAGGTCGCCGCAACATCGCGGACGCGATGTTGCGGCGGGTGGGGGGCGCTGACGAGAGGAGTCGAAGCCTCTGCATTTGAATCTTGGGAATCGCGGAAACTCCGGGTGGCATCCGATCGCCCCCCACCCGTCGTGGAATCGCATTCGCGATTCCACGCCGACCTCCCCCACAGAGGGGGGAGGTGGGGGACGTGCTTTTCCATTCCATCGTGCTCAATGCGCACTCAGCACCTATTGATTCAAGAGTTTCCTTAGATCTTCAATCGTTCCGGGCTTTACGGAGAAGTCGAGGTTGCCGCGCGGCAACGTCAGCGACTTCGCGATGCGGTCGAACGACGGATCGTACGTCGTGCGGCCTTCGCGATTCATGCGGCTCCGTTCGCGGGCCGCCAGCGCGTGGTAAATCTGACTCGCGCGATCCCGATCCGCGAGCACTTTCCGGTTGTTTGGGTTCAGACGCACTCTCCGAATCAGATGATCCACAGTGTCAACAATCTTCTGATCGGGAGCAGCCAGGATTTGCCGCTTCGCTCGCTGAAGTTGGAACACCGCCGACGAGTCTTCAGGCACGTCGCTGGGCGGAAGCTCGAATGAATTCGCGAGATCACCGTGATTGCCTCGCGCACCGAGCGGCCAAACCGGCTGCCAGATCAGAGCGCCGGGCACAGCTTCGTGCGCGGGAAAGTTGTCTGCGAGCGAGTGATGGCACGACACGCACTTTCCATCCGCGAACTCGGGCCACGGTGTTCGCGGGTCGTTGGCCTTCGCACGCTTCTCACGATCCTCGTGCAGCAGGATTGCGGCTTCCTGATGAGTCACGCGGCCGACGAGCCAGGCCTTCGACTCGAAGTCGGGGCTCTGGTCCTCTTCGAACCAGTGCGGCGGCAGGCGGCGCTGGTAATCCGCGAAGTCGAAGTTCAGGCGCGGGTGGCCGGCGGCGATCATGTCGTGATTCATGTCGCGCACGGGGTAGCCGCGCGCCGCGTCCGCCGGGGCGCCAACGTGGCATCCGGCGCAGGCCAAAGCACGTTCCCCGAGGTCATAGAGTTTCACCATGCCCTGCTGTTCGTACGCGGCGGCGCGGTTCGCCGGAGTCCACGTCGTGTGGTGATGCAGCCACTTCCCGGCGTCGCCGTGGCACGCTTCGCAACTCACGCCCTCCGCCCGCAGGCTGCGCTCCCCCGCGTCCGCCGATTCGTTCGCCAGGCTCGGGTTCGTATGGCATGCCAGGCAGCGCGCGTCCGCCGTCGCTCCGACGGTGGAGCGCATCCGCTTCATGATGTCCGCGGCGAGCGGCGACTGAAGCGCCGCGTACGCCTTCGTGTGCGGGTCGACGGCCATCCAGTGCATGGCGGAGCCGGCCCACGTTCGCTCATCAAGTTTCCCGGCAAGGGAAGCCGTGGCCGGGCCGCCATGGCAGGCGGCGGAAGCGCACCCGCCGACACCGACGGTGCGTGCGTGCGTCCAGACGAGACCCGGCGCGAGGTAAGGCGGTCGGTCGGCCGGAGGCTTCGGCGCGCGGCCGAACAACCCCGCCGCGCCGAACGCGACCAGGGCCGCACCCGCCACCACTGCGACCGGCATCCACTTCACAATGCTTGCCTCCCGCAACAAGTTTCCCAGTTCGCGGGGTTGGAACAAGTCCGCGGCCCGTTTTTTTTGGTATCATCACGGGCGTTCCCTCGGCACGGCCCGATTTGAGCGACTTGAGGGCTGGAACGGATCCATGAACACGCGGCGATCATTCCTGTTCCAGTTCGGCGGCGGGCTCGGCGGCATCGCGCTGGCCCAAATGCTCGCCGAGGCCGGAGAGATTGCCGGCACGCCGAAGCCCAATCCCGCGTTCAACGGCGGTCTGCACCACCCGGCCAAAGTCAAGCGCGTCATCCAGTTGTTCATGAACGGCGGCGTGAGCCAGCCGGACACGTTCGACTACAAGTCCGAACTCGAGAAAGGCCACGGCAAGCCCTTCAATCCGGGAGGAGCCGAGAAGCCCGAAGGCGTGACCAGTACGCCGGGCAACCTCATGAAGAGCCCGTTCCCGTTCAAACAGCACGGGCAGAGCGGTCGGTGGGTGTCGAGCGTCTTCCCGCAACTCGCCACGCAAGTGGACCGCATGGCGTTCCTCATGGCGGTTCCGTCGAAGTCGAACGTGCACGGCCCGGCGAGCTACATGATGAACACCGGGTTCATCCTGCCCGGGTTCCCGTGCATGGGGGCATGGCTCTCGTACGGGCTCGGGCGGCTGAGCGACAACCTGCCGACGTTCGTGGTGCTGCCGGACATTCGCGGGCTGCCGTACAACCAGAAGGGGAACTTCGCCTCGGGGTTCCTCCCCGTCGCGCACCAGGGCACGATCCTGAATGCGTCCGGCACGCCGCCGATCCCGGACCTGAGCCCATCGGCGAAGACGAACTTCGTCACACCGGAAGCGGATGCCGACGCACAGAAGTTGCTCGGCAGCATCAACCGGAAGCACGCGGAGGAACGCCCCGGCGACTCGCGGCTGGATGCCCGCATCGAGAGTTACGAACTCGCCGCGAAGATGCAGAAGCACGCGCCGGAAGCCCTGGACCTCACCCGCGAATCGGACAAGGTCCGCAAGGCCTACGGCGTCGATGACCCGATCGCCGGCGACTTCGCGAAGCGGTGCCTGCTTGCCCGGCGCTTGCTGGAGCGCGGCACGCGGTTCGTGCAGGTGTGGAGCGGCGCCGGCGGGCCGAGCAACAACTGGGACAATCACACGGACATTCCCAAGGAACTGCCGGCCATCGCGGGCCAGGTCGATCGCCCCGCCGCCGCGCTGCTGCAGGACCTGCACGATCGCGGAATGCTCGCGGACACGCTTCTGGTGTGGAGTACGGAGTTCGGCCGCCAACCGTTCACGCAGGGAGCGACCGGGCGCGACCACAATGCCGGAACATCGGTGTCGTGGCTTGCCGGGGCCGGTGTGAAGCCCGGCGTGAGCCACGGTGAAAGCGATCCGTGGGCCTGGCGCGCCGCCGAGAACAAGACCTACTGCTACGACATCCACGCCACGATCCTGCACCTCATGGGCATCGACCACGAAAAGTTGAGCGTCCGCCACGACGGCACGGACCGCCGCCTCACGGACGTGCACGGCCACGTCATCAAGGAAATCCTGGCCTAGGCCGCGCTATGCCCACCGACCCGAAACCGCTCTTCCGGCCCGAGGCGATCCAACCCCAGCTCGATGCCTTCGAGCCGCCCTCCACCGCTCTCGCCGGCCGGCCCAAGCTGAAGCAATGGGCCAAGCTGCTCGCCTCGCCACAAGCCGCCGCCAAGAAGGAAACCGAACTCCGCGACGAATTCATCTTCGATGTCTTCCGCGACGTGCTCGGCTACGTCTCGCAGGTCCAGGGCAGCGTGAACTACACGCTCAAGAAGGAAGCGTTCATCGAAGCGGACGGCACTTACGCCGACGCGGGTTTCGGCCGCTTCTCGCCACAGGCCACGCGCTTCGTCGCCGTGCTCGAAGGCAAGGGCCCCGGCGACCCGCTGGACAAGCCCTACAAGAACCGCAAACGCTCGGCCGTGGAGCAGGCCGTGCTCTACGCCCTGCAACTCAAGCTGGACTGGTATCTCGTCAGCAACCTCCGCGAAACGCGGCTCTACTGCAAACGGGACGACACCGCCCACTTCGAACGCTTCGAGACGGCTCGCCTCGCGACCGACGACGCCGAGTTCAAGCGGTTCGTGTTCCTGCTCGGCGCCGAGCGCGTGGTTGGCGACAAGAACCACCTCGACGGCCTGCTCGTCGAATCGAAGACAATCGGCCGCCGCCTCACCGCCGGGTACTACCAGGAATATCGCACACTCCGCGCCAAGACGTTCGAAGCCCTGCGCCAGCACAACGCCGGCCGTGATGTCCGCGAACTGCTCGCCGCCGCCCAGAAGATCCTCGACCGCGTGCTCTTCATCTCCTTTTGCGAAGATCGCGACCTGCTGCCGCGCGAGAGCATCGCCCGCGCCTACCGCCACAACGATCCGTACAACCCGCGGCCGATCTGGGACAACTTCAAAGGGCTGTTTCACTCGGTGGACAAGGGAAGCACGCCGCTCGGCGTCTTCGCATACAACGGCGGTCTCTTCGCCGCGGACGAGTTCATCAATTCGCTCACCGTGCCGGACGACATCTGCGAAGGCTTCAGGAAACTGGCGGAATACGAATACGGCTTCGAGTACCGCCCCGGCTCCAAGCTCATCGACGTCGAAATCCTCGGACACATCTTCGAGCAGTCCATCTCCGACCTGGAGGAACTGCACCAGCAACTGACCGCGAATCCGGACGCCGAGCCGGTGCTGGCCGGCCCCTCGAAGCGGAAGAAGGAAGGCGCGTTCTACACGCCGGAGTTCATCACCCGCTACATCGTGGCCGAGACGCTCAAGCCGGTTGTGACCGAACGGTTCGAAGCGCTCCGCACCGAACACCATGCGAAGGCGAAAGGCACGACCGCACGCAAGTTGCTCGACGATCCGCTCAACTTCGACCCGAAGAAACTCAACGAACCGCAGCGCGATGCCTTGATTGCGTTCTGGCATGCGTGGATCGCCGAACTCGAAACCATCCGCATCGTGGACCCGGTCTGCGGCAGCGGCGCGTTCCTCATCGAAGCCTTCGACCAGATGTTCGCCGAGTACGACGAAGCCCAGGACTGCCTGAAACTGCTCGAGCGCGGCTCGGGCCTGTTCGACGTGCAGAAGACAATCCTCACGCACAACCTCTTTGGCATGGACCTGAACGGCGAAGCCGTGGAGATCGCCCGGCTCTCCTGCTGGATCAAAACCGCGGTGAAGGGCAAGCAACTCACGACGCTGGACGAGAACATCCGGCAGGGGAACAGCGTGGTCGGCCTGCCGAGCCCGATGGAGTTCTGGACGGCGCAGTTCCCCGGCCCGATGGCGGACGGCGGCTTCGACGTGGTGATCGCCAACCCGCCCTATGTGCGACAGGAATGGATCAGTGCGGACAAGCCGTTCCTGGAGCAGCACTACAAGGCCTACGACGGCGTCGCGGACCTTTATGTCTACTTCTACGAGTTGGCGTTGAACCTCCTCCGCCCCGGCGGGCGGCTCGGCTTCATCGTGACCAACAAGTGGATGAAGGCGGGTTACGGCGAAGGGCTGCGGAGGCTCTACGCCGAGAAGGCGTGGGTCGAAACGGTCGTCGATCTCGGGCACAACAAGCAGATCTTCCCCGAAGCGGACGTGTTCCCGTGCATCCTCACGGCTCGCAAGCCGGACGACACTCCGCCGCCGGATGCGGTTCGGCTTTGCGTGATCCCGCGCGAACAATTCCGCGTCGATGATTTGTCCGAGCAGATTCAATCAGAGGGCGTGCTGGTCCCGCGCTCGCGACTCGGCGCGGAACCGTGGAACTTGGAACCACCCGGTGTGTCGAAGTTGATGGAGAAGTTGACGAAGAACGGGGATGCCTTTGAAGAAGTTTGCCGGTGTCGTGCCCCTGTATGGCATCAAAACAGGACTAAATGAAGCCTTTCTGATCGACACGCCGACGAAAGAGAAGCTGACCTCAGCGCACCCAAGTTCCGCTGCGTTGATCAAGCCGTATCTCCGAGGCCAAGACATTAAGAGATGGGAAGCGGATTGGGACAGACTTTGGATGATCTTCTCCAGAAAGGGAACGCAGATCGAGAATTACCCAGCGATTAAGGCGCACCTCGAGAAGTATCAAGGGCAATTGGAGCCGAAACCGACCGACTATGTCGGCGACAATTGGGGTGGCCGAAAAGCGGGGTCTTATCAGTGGTACGAGCTTCAAGATCCGGTCGACTATTGGGAGGCCTTCGAACAGCCGAAGTTCTGCATCCAGCGGATCGCGTACCATCCAAGAACAGCCTACGATGCGACAGGCTATTACCTGAACGACTCGGCAATCATTCTTCCAACAACCGACATGTGGCTTCTTGCCGCGCTCAATTCACCCGCCGTCTGGTACTACCTCTTCCGCACCCTGCCGCACAAGAAGGACGAAGCACTGGCGATGGACATTCCCTATGTCCGCGAGATTCCCATTCCGAATCCAACCAAGGCCCAGCGTTCCGAAGCGGAAGCCGCGGTGACTCGTCTCATCGAATTGGCCGGGCAGCGACAGGCGGGGCGGACAGCGATCCTGGATTGGCTCAAGGTGGAGTTCGCCGTGGAGAAGCCGTCCCTGAAGTTGCAGGACCCGGCCGGGCTGACCGCGGACGCGTTCTTCGACGAGGTGAAGAAGGGGCGGAAGCGGAAGGCGTTCAGCGTGGCCGAGGTGAAGCGGTTGAAGGACGAACACGCCGCGTCCGTGGTTCCGCTTCAGAAACTGGCCCGCGAGGCGGACGGACTGGAGCGCCGCGTGTCCGACATCGTGAACGAGGCGTTCGGGCTGACTCCGGCGGACGTGAAGCTGATGTGGGAGACGGCCCCGCCGCGGATGCCGATCGCCCCGCCGGGCTGAGCGCGGTGTCGATGCGCATTGGATCGCACCGGTCTGAGCCCACCGCGAAGCAAGGGTCAACGTGTGCCACGCTTGCGCGTCGGGCTCAGCAACGTGTGAAAGCCCGCAGCGCGAGCAAGGGTACAGCTCGACCCTTGCTTGCGCGGCGGGCTTTCACCCGGAATGTACCGATACCAGGCAGCTTGCATTCCCTGAACGGGATGTTACGCTTCTCGCGGCCTCATTCATCACTTCATTCCGCCGTTCGCCACTCACCACATTCCGGAGCACCGTCATGACGCGTCATTCCGCGCCGCCGATCGCGCATTCCCGACGACCGAACGACCGATTCGGCAGGCTTGCGGGCGACCTCCGAAGTATGACCGGTCTGGTCATACCGGTCATCGGCGCAGAACGGTGCGGGTTCCGGAGTTATGGCAAGTCAGAAAATGAGTATGACCGGTATGACCAGTTCATGACCAGGCGATACGCTTGTTTTCAGGGCATTTTCGAGCGCCGTGACCGATTCGCAAAAAACGGGGCAAAAGGCCCCCGTTTCTCGAGAGATAACGGGGGTGGTGGTCACGGTTCAGACGTCGAGCTTCCACGGGCCGCGCATCTCGCGGCTGAGCATCTTGTTCCCGGCCTCGGCGTTCTCGCCGGTGAACGTGTTGGACTTCGCGTCCCAGGTCAGCTTCAGGCCGCTGCGGAGGGCGATGGTGCCGAGGTGGCAGACGATGACCGAGCCGCCGCCGACATCGACGTTGCAGATCGGCTGCTCGCGGCTCTTCACGCAGTCCAGGAAGTTGCCCATGTGGTTGGGCGGCCGCGTGGCGTAGAGCTTCGGATCGTCCTTGCCCAGCGGCGTCGAGAGGATCTTCGGATCGCTGGCGACGACCATGCCGCGATTGACGAACACGGTGCCGTTCTCGCCGAAGACCATGATGCCGTTCTCGCTGCCCGAGATTCCGTCGAGTTCCTCTTCCTTGCCCTTCACCTTCTTGGTGAGGGGCTTGCCGTCGGCGCGGTAGAGTTCCTTGACGGCGGTGCCGCGGCCGTCCATGGCGATGACCTTGGCGCCGTTGCCGTAGGTGTACTGCACCTTGAAGGTCTTGTGGCAGTTGAAGCCGTCGCCGGTGGAGAGCGGCTTCTCCGCTTCGAGCGTCTCGACGGCGACGGGGCCGTTGTCGTCCATGCCGAGGCACCACTGGGCGATGTCGATGTGGTGGGCGCCCCAGTCGGTCATCTTGCCGCCCGAGTACTCGTAGAACCAGCGGAACTGGTAGTGGCAGTTGGTCTTGCCTTCGTCCTCGTAGCGGAAGGCGGTCTTCGGCGCCGGCCCGAGCCACATATCCCAGTCGAGGCCTTCGGGCACCTGGGCTTCCTTGATCGGCCCGCTCGTCGGGTTCTCGCCGATGCGGCACTCGATGCTCTTGATCTTGCCGATGCGGCCGGCGCGGATCACGTCCGCCGCGAGGCGGAACTGGGTCATCTCGCTGCGCTGCTGGCTGCCGGTCTGCAGCACTTTGTTCGTGTCCTTCACGACCTTTTTGAGCGCGAGGGCTTCCTGGATTGTGAGCGTCAGCGGCTTCTCGCAGTAGACGTCTTTGCCCTTCTTGAGGGCCTCGATGGCAACCAGCGCGTGCCACTGATCCGGGATCGCGATGATCACGGCGTCCACGTCTTTGCTCGCCATCACCTCGCGGTAATCCTTGTAGCCCTTCACGTCCTTGAAGCCGGCCTTCTGGTACTGGTCGACGGCATACTTCAGGTGGCGTGCGTCGACGTCGCAGACGCCGGTGAAGTTGACGTGCTTGAAGCGGCGAGCTTCGCCGAAGAGGGCGTTCGAGCGGCGGGCGCCGGGGCCGACGCCGATCACGGCGACGTTCAACTTCGAGACTTCTTCCACGGCCCGATTGGCCTCGGCCGCTTGTGCGGCCGCGCCGAACATGTCCTTCGCGTACCACGCCGGCAGGCCGGCGGCGGCCATCGCCGCGACCGAACGCCGCATGAACCCGCGGCGGGAGAAGTTTCCGCGCTCCAACATGGCTGATCCTTTCGAGTGTGGGAAGTGTGCGGGATCATCATACACCGCGGGAAACGCCGCGTCGAAATGGATTTACGCAAACACGGGCCGGACACGTAAGCGACAGTAATATCCAGGAACCGGAAGCGGCAGTGGACGCAAAAAGGAGCCGGAAGCGTAGTAAGCGACGGTGGATGTACTCCATCGCTTACGCTTCCGGCTCGTTCTCGCGCGATCGGCAGGACGTTACTGCTGCGGCGGCGCGGCCTCGCGTATGACGGCGCCGCGGTCTTCGCTGAGGATCAGCACGCTGAAGCGCTGGATCGCCTGGCGTTCCGGGGTGTTCACCGAGGCGTAGTCGAAGCGGCCGCGGAGGTCCGTGTAGCCGTCCTTGTGGAACTTCACCGAACCGTCCGCCAGCTTCACGTACACCTTCACGTACACCTTCGACAACGGCTTCGAGTTCACCGAATCGGCCACCTTCACCGAGCCGTAGTTCTCGGTGAACTTCACATCCATGTCCGTGGCGAAGTACGTCGCGATCCGCGTCTTGCCCGCGCCGACCACCTCCACCAGCATGTTCCGCTTCTGGAGGTCGTCCGGCAGCGGGATCGACACCTTGTCCTTGCCCGCCGGCAACTGCACGACCTGCGAGGTCGCGGGCTTCGTGAACGCGAACTGGTTGCCGGCCGCTTGCGCGAACGGCGTGCGGCTGAAGAGCAATTCCACATCCATCGGGATGTAGTTGATCGTGACCGCGCCGAGGTTCTGCCACGAAAGGTTGACGTTGCGGCCGGCCACGGCGGCGTCGAAGGACGGTTCCGTCGCCGCGAGGTTGCCCTGGTTCTGGCCCTTGTCGTCCGGGTCGGCGATGCGCGGGCCCTTGCCCTCCGCCTCGTCGATGTGGTTGACCACGGCCGCGAACAGGTTCCGCCAGCGGTCCACCGGGTGGCCGAGGTGCCGCGACGCGATCGACCGCGCCTTCACCGGGTTCTCCTCGAACAGGGCCATGTACGCGGCGCAGTAATCGTACTGGACGCGGGTCGGCGCCTTCTCCGGGTTCACGCGGGCGAACGCCGCCTGGGCTTCCTCGATGCGGTCCTGCAGGAGCAGGTAGTACACCGTGGCGAGGTGGTCCGCGTCGGTCAGTTCGGTGCGGTAGGTCAGCGTCTTCAAGAGCTTGTGGTACTGGTCGTGGAACGCGGGGTTCACGATCTGGCGGCGGTTGCCCAGCGCGTGGGTGCGGGCGTTGACCAGCGGCTTGTACTCGAGGTGCTCGTAGGTG
>Ga0210380_10001046_pt1 | contig 11418 bp, 12 predicted proteins | sample PLM4_5_coexredo_FD_155476 | JGI IMG/M metagenome (GOLD analysis project Ga0210380, IMG submission 155476) | Groundwater sediment microbial communities from an aquifer in East River, Colorado, USA - PLM4_5_coex redo | ecosystem: Environmental > Terrestrial > Soil > Riparian zone | place: USA...
TATTTGAAGCTTATGGTTTTTCGTTGAAAGATATTGAACGTTGGGGTGGTAAGATTGTTACGGGCGAAGGCGGCGGAAATAGAGCTCTTCGAGAGCGTAACATCGACGCGATGGTGTACCGAGCCTATGCAGGATTCGGCCCTGGCGGTCATCGTTGGCAAGAGGCCACACTGTTCAACAATCTCCGTTTCCTGCCGATTGCCTCGAATGTGCTGTCCGAACTCTCCGAAAAATACGGCCTACATCAGGGTCTGATGCCTCGATTGCTTATGCGTGGGGTCGAGGAGGATATTCCCACGCTTTATTTCCCGCACTTCGTTATATACAGCTCAATACATCTCGACGACGAGTTGGCGTTCGCTACGGCGAAGAGCCTCGATGAGCATAATCAATACTTCGCCGAGCGATATGTTCCGTTCCTCTACAATCCATTTCGAGTCTGCCAGGAAACCGGAGCACCGCTACATCCCGGAGCCGAGCGTTACTATCGTTCACGCGGGTATCTGACGACGTAAGACAGTTTAACCCGATCAAATCACTGGCTGGCCTTGGGAAAACCAAACGCTTCTATTACTTGACCTGCCCATTTCTCTTTCATACTGAAGTTGTCCCAATTAAGGACTGATGTTTTTTTGCCGCGAAGCGCTTTCGCTACGGCCGAATCAGGTGAATAAAGCGAAGATTTGAGCGGCACAACCTTGTCGATGATTTCTTGCCCTTGCGCACTGGCTTCGAACTCCAGCCACAGGAGGGCCGCATAGGGATGCGGCGCGTTAATTAATACGCCTTCGGTGTCGACGAGACTTAGGGGAACAGGCTCAACGATTTTGAACTGAAGATTACCCGTAGGATCTTTTTTCATTGCGCTGAGGGTGAAGTGGTAATTGATCCCCGCATGCAGCATGTACTCTCCGTTTGCGATAGACGGCAGCACTCTAGCTTGCCCCCTAAACCATACTGGATCCTGCGCAGCTAGCTTCCGGCAGTATTGAAGCACCCAATCAAGACCCAATAACGGCACCATGGCTGTGTATGGGTGCGGCCGCAGATCGACCACGAATTTCCGCTTTTTGAATTCTGGGTTTAAGAAATCGTCCCACTTGTTTGGTACCTTTTCGGCGGAAATGAGGGTTTTGTTATACGCAACCACGGCAAATTGTGATGTGACGCCAACCACTTTCCGATTGTTCGGATCTATCATGCCAACGGGTATTCCCAGAATGCCGTTCTTAGCCATACCGAGAATATCGAATTTCTTAATGAAGGGTGTGAACTCGCCATAGAAATCCGAAGATGCATTGATTACGTCCCAATCTTTCACCGTGCCCGCCTTCAGTTCACGTGCAATCCGTTGATGCGTATCAGTGCCGGTGGCTTCTTGCACGCGAACGTTTATGAAGGGATACTTCTGGACAAAAGCCTGTCTCATCTCCTTTAGAGATTCCAAACTGCTCAAAACGCTTAGTTGTCCTTCTTTTCGTGCTTTTGTGACAATCTCATCGTGGCTCGTATCAAAGGTAAAGCCGCTAGCCTCGGCTTCGTTCTTTGCGGCGCCGATCGCCGCGTTAGACTGGGCGGAAAAAAGAATCGAAGGGAAAAGTGACCACCCTAAAATAATTACAGCGGCAAGCGACCATGAACCCGATACCATAAGTTGCTCCTCTTGTTATCACCGTGAAGTCCGATGACATTGATCACTGAAGATGTTACTGGAGTTAAATTAGAGCGTGGCTTGAACAAGTGAATCCAGATTCCTCTTTCTTAACGAGGCCTCTATGCCAGCTTCTCATGATAGAACGCTAACATGACATTTCGACAACAGATTTCGACATTTCGAGTATCATTTCCCTTCTGCATGGACACCGAGAATACATGAGGATCTGATAGGTGAGGAATTCCCAAATGGCACGTGAAACCTAGCTGCTTGCATGCGTAGGGGTTCTCACTTCGAGTCTGGCTGTGGCAAGCCATAGGCTCCAGTCAACTTCTCGATCCATTTCTCCATCTCTTCATTGTTCTCCCAACTGACAATGGATAATTTTTTCCCTTTAAGCGCCTGCTCTGCGGCAGAACCTTTGCTGTAGAGGGACGCGACCAGCGGTTCATGCTCGTCTATTAGCTTCTGAGCCTCCAATCCGGCCATAAACTCAAGCCAGAGCAGCGCCGCGTGGGGATTCCGCGATGTCGACAAAATTCCCTGCTCTAGCGTGTACCTAACAGGAACAGGTTCTAAGAGAGTAAACTGGACAGCGTTGAGAGGGTCTTTGAGTTGAGCCCGCATAGCGATCGAATAACTAGCACCAAAAAGTAAAATGGGAATCTCTCCAGTAGTAATCGCCATGATCGAACGGGATGAGCCTCGGGTCCAAATCGGCTCCTGTGCGGCAATTCTGCGCGCATAGTCCAAGGTTTTTTCTAGACTCCATGCAGGCACCAACCCTGCTATTTCCGAGGGGTGGATATCGCTAGCAAACTTCCTTCCTTTGAATTCCGGCCTCAACATGTCCTCCCAGGTCTTTGGAACTTGGCCGGGAGAAACTAGATTCTTGTTATAAGCGACGACTGCGAGCCGGCTCCCAAGTGCGACAACATTTCGATTCTTGGGGTCGATCATCCTCGGCGAAATATCGATCACTCGGTTTTCGGCCATCCGCAGGAGATCCACCTTCCAAAGATGGGGCAGCCATTCGTGATAAAAAGCGGGCGTCGTCTTTACAATATCCCAATCTTTGGCTGCCCCAGCCTTTACTTGCAAAAGGGCTTTCTGACTGTCCTCGATGACCCTAAGGTTTTGGACTTGTAGATCGATAAATGGAAATCTTTTTTTAAAGGCCTCGGCTGTGATTTTTAAGGAACCTTCGAGAGCGAGTGCTGTGTGTAGTTTCCCCTCCTTTTTAGCCTTGCTCACTATCTCGTCACGGTTTGTCAAGAAAACGTAACCCTTCGATTCTGATTCTTGCTTGATTTTGAGTAAATCTGGACTCCCGGACGCGGCAAATGCACTTGGGTAAAACGACCTCGAACACAGTATCAAAAAGGTGACCATAGCCATCCCTAGGGTCTTCATATTTGGTGACATATTAATCCTGTCTTAAGGCAAGAACGATTCCAAAACATCAAAAAGAAAGCGGGCCGCAATGGTGATCGGGCGAAGGCTGGTACAATACAAATTTAGTAGCACCCGTCTTGCTCGCAACGCCGAGATACTATATGTGGGCGGAAAATACCTAGAGATAATTCCATCATATTCTTCTCGTGGTAAAGGTAAAATCTCCGTGAACCTTCTAGATTATACAGAAGGGGGGACGCTGGCCATCAGTCGAAGCGAGTTGGACGACAAGCAAGGTAGCTCCGTTCTCACTGACAGTGCTCTCATACGGAACACCAGCGGGAAAGAACATGCACGAAATAGCGTTGTAACGTTTCCCACTGTACACAATCTGTCCCTCGATCAAAAATCTTACTTGCTGGCATGGCGCTGTACCGGCCGGTGTGCATGCCCCCGCATCGATTTTGACCAATTTGATATTGGGTCCTCCTTCATTGAAGTAGCCGAGATGCTTTACCGACACACCCATAACGTTTTCTAGCGATTGCCACGCGTATTGATTCGAATGCATGACAACGTAGTCGTCGTAACGCGGAACTGGATATTCGATCTTTTTTCCGCCGAGGTATTCACGAACGGCCTCTGCACTATCCTGCTTGCGACCGTCTGGCCATACAAACAGGCCATTTTCGAATTTTCCGATTTTCAACAAGCCGGGTTCGCCTCCCTGCACTTCTGTTCGGTAGAAAAAAGGGCCGCGGGATGGCCCTTGAAACTGCATATTCAGCCGAACGTTTTCTTCATTACCTTCCGCTGTAAAGGAGGGTCCGTATGGCACACCCTCCGGAAAATAAACACAATCGCCTGGCCCAAATACTTGTGTTCCATAACACTCTCCACCACGAACATAGTAACGCATTTGGTCAAAATCGTGCTTGTGCCGTGGGTTCAAGCGTTCGCGAGTGTACACAGTCATGCTTGCATTCAGGCAAATTCCATTTTCTCTATCCAAGAATCCAAAAATTTTTCTACTTCTTCCCCCTCCGCGGTGAGTGGTTATTTTCCGCAATTCTAAGTCCTCACCTTCAACGATGGCGGGCGCTGTAATCGGCATAAATTTCTCCTTTCTCTGTTCCCATGTCAGAACTCCTGCTTACTGCATCGCTGCCTGTTGTCTATGAAATTCCGGATCGGCTGTAGTGTTTGGCAGCGTCGCGACGAGCAAACCCGAATCTGCCGCGATTTCCTTCATCGCTCACAGCTTGTCGATTTCACGTTGGTTCACTTAGAATTGAGACCCAATCGCGACATGAAGAACGTCACGTCCGAACCCACCGGCTTAAGCCAACCAAATCTATGTCACCGCGATGCACAAATCCAATAAATTATGTTTATCATACTATTGATATTTTTTATTCTCAGTTTTCTCTGATCAATCAAACACAGCGCAGACCGATGCTCTGACTCCCACGCTCTCATTCTGCCTGGCCTGATCTCGAGGTGTCGTCTTAGAGTGCTCTGGAACAATGAAGTCCTGACCTGTTATCCGTTTATTGCGTAATATGATATGTCCCGGCTTCTAGATCATCCGAAGTTGGGGGTAAGCTTTGAAGATCCGTGTTTTTGAGAGGGTTGCATTGTCTCTGATCCTGGGGTGCTCGTTGAGTACTATTGCCTTTAGCGCTTCGCCAACTCCGGCGTTATTAAAAGCGAAGCAAGAAGCCGAGGCTAAGGGTTACATTTTTTTCACGAACCATGACGAGATCTTGAACAAGGCCAAGCAAGAAGGAAAACTACGCGTTGTAGCTGGCGTCACCCGATCTGCGCAGGCAACAACGGAAGCCTTTAGAAAAAGGTATCCCTTTATCGATATCCAAGCAGAAACTCTGTCGGGAATAGGTGATGCTCAAAAACTCCTTTTGGAAATAAAGGGAGGCGCGGCTAAAGACTGGGACATTGCGCGGCCACCCACCGGGTATCACACCGAATTGGCCCCTTATCTTTTGAAAGTTGACATCTTGGGCATGGTCGAACATAGGGTCCTCGATATTCCGCGCCAGATGGTCGATCCGAAAAACAGAAATTTCGTTGCATTGCTTACCCGGTTTCACGTATTTGCTTATAACAAGAATCTCGTTGCACCGGCGCAGGTTCCCAAGAGTTGGGAAGACCTCTTGAGGCCGGAATGGAAGGGCAGAAAGTTTGCAATCGATGTTAATCCCCTCGAGGTTGCTGCATTGGTTCCGGCGTGGGGTTTAGAAAAGACGCTGGACTATGCGCGTAAGATAGCCGCTCAACAGCCGATTTGGATCCAAGGCAGCTCAGCCCGCGTTCTCACAACTGTAGGTGCGGGAGAAACTCCTGCTTACCTCGGCCCCAACTATGGAGGCGTCAAGGGGTATCAGCAGAAAGATCCTCTGGGCGTTCTGCAATATGTTATTTTGGAGCCCGTGCCTCTCCGAATCACCATAGAGCAAGGAATTTTGGCGACTGCCAAGAATCCGCACGCAGCCTTATTGTGGTTGGAGTTCATGGCGGGGACGGAAGCGCAAAAACTCATCGACCAACATGAACCCTTGGTAGCTTCGGTTTACAGCAAGGACTCCGCCGCAGAGCGGGCGCTGAGAGGCAAGAAGCTGTCTGCAATAAGCTGGGAAAACAATGCAACTGTAGATCAATGGATGGGGAAAATAGTTGAAGCCTACGGCTTTCCTAATGCGAGCACCACAAAATAGACCGCCCCGTTATCCGCTTCGGGCCGTCAACCGACAATTCTTGGTCCGTAAAGCTTAATGGCGTTGTCCCACAATATCTTGCGCTTGGCTTCGTCTGAAAAAAGCTGCGCTGCGAAATCAGGTAGCGCCCTCGCGGGTTCGATGGCGTCGGGATGAGGATAGTCCGTATTCCATACGATGTTCTCACCGTTCAAGTGCTCGACGGTGTACTTAAGCGCTTTCTCATCACTGTCGCAGGAGATGATGCATTGGCGCATGAAGTATTCACTTGGCAGCATCGAGAGATTCTCCGGCTTTCGCAGTGCGGCGTTGCGCCCGTGAGTATGGTCATCCATACGCCCTAGCCAGAACGGCAGCCATCCGGCATTGGACTCCAAGATGCCGAGTCTGAGCTTGGGAAAACGCTCCAATATGCCAGTAAAAATGAAATGGCCGAGCGTCGCCATGTTGTCGCAGGGGAAACCCAGTGCGTGATCCAAGTTCAGTATGGCAAGCTTGATGTCTTGACGCTTTTCCGTTGCGACGCCTTTGAAGGGATGGAAGCGTTGCCGGCGATATTCTCCGTGGACGGAAATCGGAAAGTCCAGTTCACAAGCGAGATTCCACAGCGCATCATATTCTGGGTCGTGTAACCATTTTCCGGCAGGAAGCAATGGATTTCTGATCGATACGGCGCCAAGCACTTCCACCGCACGGCGGGCTTCCTTCGTCATCTCGTCAATATCTGAACCTGGCAGTATTGCGACGAACTTCAGACGCTTCGGATCGATACTGCAATAGTCGTGGCACCAGTTGTTGTAGGCCCGGCACATGGCAGCGCCAAGGTTAATGTCTTTTAGCGCCACCTGGTATGCGAAGTTGCCGTTGCTTCCTGTAGGAAGCAACGCCTGGATATCCCACCCAAAACGGTCCATGTCTTTGAGACGGGTCTCCGGCGACCACCACGTGTGGTAAGCTTCGCCGTATTTTTCTTCCATGACTTTCGCGCTGTTCTCTGGACGCGGTTTCTGTACCTCGCCCTTCGGGATAATCTTTCCGTCCGGCTCATAGACCATGAACGTGCCGTCCATAAACGTAACCTTGGGAACTTGGTCCCGGTATTTGGGCTCGACGTAACGCTCCCAAAGATATTGCGGTTCGTGCATGTGAGCATCAGCATCGATAACCTTCGTTCCGTTCCACATAAGGCGCGTTCTCCAATCAAAATCGTAAACTACCTATACAGGACCTTTGCTGTCAAGCGAAGTTGAGCAACACGTTACCGATTACATGCGCGCCATGTGTAAAGACTTGCCGTATGAAGTTGTCACCCGTGTCGAACGTCTGCCATTAGACCACTCACTACCTATCCGAAAATCACCGCGTGAAGCGCCCTAGCTTCATCTGGAAATAGCGCGTGTCCTGATTGGCGATTCTGAACTTAAGAGATTATTAGCCGGGCTAGATATTTTCTGCCGATAAACGTCACGATTCCGAGCAAGAGTACTAACATTACTGACACCGCTCCCACTTCCGCAATGGTTCCTGCTTGCCAAAGCTCCCAGATAATAATCGAAAGCAAGTTGCTTCCCGGAGAATAGAGCAGGATGGCCGTCGAGATCTCGCGCATGATGTGGGAGAAAAAAAGTTTTTCAACACCAGCCTTTCGGCGAAAGACAAGGGTCGCTTCGCAAAAGTGCGAGGAGGCGCCCGAACGACCGGTCCCATGGAAGCCCGCCCTGAGAGCGGCCTTGCGTTCGCCAGTTACTGCTACCCGATCAGTAGTTAACTCGCTCTTCGAGAATCTATTCGATTTCTTTGGGGTCGACGGATCGGCCGGCGTTCAGCCGATCAATGGTATTTGTTATTTCGGCCTCCCGGAGAAGCGATGCTGCTTGGGCCCACCTTTGTGGTCTCTCGCTTCGGAATCACTGTCAGCGAGTCTTTGTTCCAGCTGGCCCATAAGATTTGGGGCAGGATTCTGCTGTTAAGCCCATATGGCCTTTGCGACCGGCACACTCAAACTGACCGCCAGAAAAAAAACTTTGGAGTCCCGCAATAGCAGCGAGCGCGGTGATCGCAGCAGATTGAGTAGCGGGATCCATAGCGGCCCTCAGTTATGCGCCGACGACGTAGGGCTCGCGACGCCTCTCTCTCCTTTGAGACCCATTCTTGGCATGAAAAGAAAGGGAATAAGTCTAGCCTTTCCGTATCTGTCCTTCCGTGGTCTCCCACGTGTGAGTGCAACGTAAACCCTAGACCCAAACGTCTTGCTATCCATGTCTGCCATTGGAACGGTGAGAGACCGCCCGCAGGCGCCCCAACAGCTCACGCGTCGAGGTGAAGAAGTCGACCGCATCGTCGCGTTGGAAGTCGGCGCGGTCCTTCTCTACTCCATCTTGAAAAAGAATTAAGGTCGGTATCGCTTGAATGCCGTAACGCTCCATGACAGCTGGACTATCATCCACGTTCAACTTGAAGATGTGCGCAGCGCCCGCATATTGCTCGGCGGCGAGCTCAACGATTGGCGCGAGCGTGCGGCACGGTTCGCACCATTCCGCCCAGAAGTCCACCAGCGCCGGCGTCCTCGACTTCAATACAACTTGATCGAAATCGCGCTCGTTCACTTCTCTGACAGATTCACTCATGGTCGTTCTCCTCGCTGATCTCTTCCACGATCGCTTTAGTCATGCATCCGTTCGCTTCCAACTCAGCGCCGTGACGAGGTTGAAGCTACTACCGCCCTGAGGGATCGACCTGCCGGTGTTGAAGGCGCTTAGATTACGCCGGAATCGAAATCCACGCTTAGGTATGAGCGCGGTATATCACATGACCCCTAAGACAACTGTGGCAATTCATTTCTCAACACCACAAAGTTGAAAATGGCAACTAACGAATTCTTTCGCGGATCTTGAATTTAGGTTCAATGCAGCCGGTGTGAGGAGGGCGTCAGCCCTCCTCCTTACACCATACCGTTTGTCAGCACTTAATCGTTATAGTCCCGTGCCCAAGGATGCTGGTTTTGCGATTTCTGCTGCTGGACTTGATCTTGCCCAAGAGGAGTCTCGTTACAAGGCCCGTAGTAATCGATCACGTCAGCTGAGGTTGAGTCTTTCAGCTCTGGTTGATCACTGTTTAAAGTGCTCGGGACTATTGCTTGAAACTTCTCATGACAGTAACTGCCCGGAGTGGACTCCTGTTTCGAGATCACGCCGTCCTCAGCAATCGCACTGTTAACCGCTCCCAGGGAGCTAAGGAAAAACATGCCGGCTAAAACTGATGTTCTGATATTCATTTTTTTCACCTCCTTTCTTTGCAATCTGATTATAGACTGCGCAAGGTCTATACCAAGCGAATTAGGATTCGTAAGTGCTTGATCATCCGGTGAGTTTTACTTGTCCGACAAGTGCTGAAACATATCTCAATACCGCGAAGTGTCGGGATGTCGACGAACGCCGAAGTGTCGGCTGCGATCATCAGAACAGCCCCGCTGGTGCCAACGATTTTTAGCGATTCTATGGACGAGTGCGAATGACGCAAAAGGAAAGCAAAAATGATGGAGTCCGCGACCAGAGTAACGGCAATCCAATCGAGATGGTGAATGCCCACAGATCGAGATGCGCGGGCGTTGGGTTAGCGCCGAGCGTAATTGCAATGGACATCCACCTCAGCCCCACCGTCAGAGTTACGGTGAGTGATGGAACGCGCGGCGGATAATCTCATCGGGAGCCCAGGGAATGTCATCGGCAGTCGTAAGCCGATCTTCGCGAGAGTCTAAAAGCCGCCAGCCAGTAGCTGCAACCAGCAGGCCGCCACCAACCTGCACTATCGGCAGGGAGATACCAAAAAAGGCAAGGATGTGCGGACCGATAAAAATCGACAGGAGTAATACCGTAAATCCATTGAGCGCGATTCGCCTACCAAGAGCCTGGCCCATCTCAGTCCAGCATCATGTCGTCATGGCGAGAAATATCTGGCACTGCTTAACGGATTTACTATCGGCAGGAGCGCGGCAATCACGAGCAGCACGACTTTACCGGCCGCGATGAGCTCGACTTCCTTAAGATGTTTCGGCGGTGAGAGAGCCGAAGCGGTTTTTTTCAAATGATTGAGCGGATAACGCCGCCGTCCACGCGCAACTCCGCTCCATTGATCGCGGAGGAAAGCGGACGGGCGATGAATGTTGCCAGCGAAGCCTACTTCATCAGTTGAAGCGAAGCGCTTGAGCAACGAACTGGGGCGAACGGTTGCGCAGAACTCTTTCTCGACGCTCGACCGTTCTAATGTTATCCAGATTCCAATTCGAATGGTATTTCGTAGTCATCGCTCAATCTGGCGCGATACGGCATCGCCCCACCAGACAACAGAAGAGCTGAGAATCTAATGACAATGCGGGTGTCACCAACTTTCGCAACGGATATTGATCGCCTTAAACTACCGCTACACCCGGGTCGATCTACTCAGGTAACACCACGGTGCGTTTCACGTCGGTGTTTCAATCCCGTTGAATCAATTGTTCCATCACATCGTTGGCGACCATCAGTGCGCCCAATCGCTCACCATTACCCTCTCGTAACCACGGGTCTCAGTGTTGCTCGCGGCGCATTCGCTTTTTGATGTTTCGATTTCCACAACCTCGAGTGACATTCCTATTCTGCGAGCTTCTTTGGCGCATTCCGCGCACACCTTGATATTCATAGCATCGGAGACGACTCGAAACTCGGCTTCTCTATCGTTCTCACATCGTTGGCATTTCATTTCATTCCTCCTTCTTGGCTGCGCAAAACTCAAGGTTAACTTGGCCCCGCACGGTCGCTACGCTGAGAGCTTTCAAGCAACGCGAACCGATAGCGGCGCGTTCACCATGCTTCCTTGATATGGCAAGGACCATGCCAGTGCGTTGAATCGTAGTGCTATCGAGCGCAAGCACCGGAGTTGAGCGACTTTGCGACAGGGATACCGTGACATTGTTGGGGGTTTGGTGATCAAAACTTGAGTCGATATATCGTCTGATGTCTAGATTACGGCACAGACTCGAAAGAGAAAATTCAAATCAAATTTGCGAACCGATTGAAAGGTGAATAGAAAGCCGCCTAGGTGTATGCCTCGTTGCCGAGCGCCGTGTGGATTGCGTCTAACAGGGTATCGCAGGCAAACGGTTTTTGCAGGAAGTCTACCGCTCCGGTTTTCAGCGCTTGAGCTCGCGCCGCAGGTTCATCGCGCGCCGTAATGAAGATCACCGGGATTCGAGATTGATTGTTGCTCAAGCGGCACTGAAGCTCTAAACCCGTCATCCCCGGCATATGAACATCCACGATCAAGCAACTCGTCTTATCGATAATATCTGAACCGAGGAAATCCTCGGCTGATGAAAAACTCTCCGCTGCAAAGCCGACAGATTGGATAAATCCCTTGAGGGCGTCACGGACGGATTCATCGTCATCTACTATAGTTATAGTCACGCGAATGGTCGATGAAAGAGCGTCGGTCACGGCTTTGTGCTTCTTATCCGAGAAACGGAGTTAACAGGTTCTACTTTGATTTGACCGCTGATGGTTCCGCCACCGCGCGGAATATGGAGGGGACTGAGCCCTCCTTGTTCACCGTAATAAAAGCTCTCGTTGCTCATAATCCTGTTACCAACGGTGGTCGTGT
>Ga0210380_10001047_pt1 | contig 11414 bp, 11 predicted proteins | sample PLM4_5_coexredo_FD_155476 | JGI IMG/M metagenome (GOLD analysis project Ga0210380, IMG submission 155476) | Groundwater sediment microbial communities from an aquifer in East River, Colorado, USA - PLM4_5_coex redo | ecosystem: Environmental > Terrestrial > Soil > Riparian zone | place: USA...
CGGGCCGTCAGTCTCTGCCGCGACGGGTTGCGGAAGCATCCCGATCACATTTCGGCCCGCGTGACGCTGGGCTGGGCGCTCCTCGAACTCGGTAAATACGACGACGCGCGCGAGGAATTGGAGCAGGTGCTTCGGCGCCGGCCTGACAACCTCGCCGCCATTCGCGCGCTCGCGGAGCTGCACGATCGCGCGGAACACACGATGAATCTCCCGATGGATGGGCCGGGGCAGTGGCCGCCGTCCGATGACGCCGTGGACCAGGCGGCCAACACGACGGTGGCCGAGGTCGCGGAGACGTTGTCCGTCCACGTGGAAGAACCCGAGTTGCTCGTCTCGGGCCACGGCCACGTCGCCGGCTACATGCCCGCGGAAGCGGTGATGACGCCTGCCGAGCCCGACCTCGCCATGTGGTCGCCCGCACCCAACCCCGAGCCCGCGCACGCCGTCGCCGCGACTGAGGCAATTGACGAACAGGCAGTTGCGGAACCGATGCTCGCCACGGAACCGGAGGCCGCGACCGGCTTCGGCGTGTCCGAAGCCGATATCGCCGCACTGATCGCAGAAGCCGAGTCGCTCGAAGCCGCAGCTAATGTTGAGACGGAGAATCTGTCGCCAGCCTCGCGGCTCGACGGAGACGTGGACCTCGGTGCGGTGGACTTCGCGGCACTGATGCACCCGATCGAAGAGCCGCCGGCGAACGTCGCGTTCGAGACTGCCGCATCGGCCGTCGTGTTCGTGCCGTCAGAGACCGCGACCGTCGAACCGTTCGAAGCGATGGCGCCTGAAGAATTCGTTGCCGCCGCGCCCGCGACGCCCGCACAGCCCGCATATGCCGAGCGCGTTGAGTCGGTTGCTGTCGAGCCATTCGAAGCGATGGCCGCCGTTGAGCCGTTCGAGGCTGTGGCTGCGGAACCGACAGCGCCGATCGCCGCGGAACCTTTCGAGGCCGTCGCTGCAGAGCCCGAACCCGTTGAGTCCGCAGAGGCTACCGGAGAAGTATTCGCGCTGGTCGCGCCAGAGCCCTTCGATCCCATCGTCGAGCTGGATACCGAGCTCGAGTTTGCCGCACAGCAGGTAGACCCTGACCTGCAGCCCGAACTTCGTTTTGATCTCCCAGTCGTCGCGGAACCGGCTCCCGTCGAGGTTGCGGAAGTTGTCGAAGTCGCTGAGGTCGCGGAGGTCGCCGAGGCGACTGAGGTCGCGGAGATCCTCGAAGAAGTCGCGCCCATCGCCGCAGCGTCCGTCGTCCGCCTCGTGCCGCACGTACCTGTCGTACCTGTCGTACCTGTCGTACCCGTCGTACCTGTCGTACCTGCCGTGCTCGCACTCGAGCGCTTCCTCGCGAAGGTGCAGGCCAGGCGGACGCAATTGATGGCAGAATCTGTCGCCTGACGATGGGCGATGCAATTCGTCCGGACTGGTCCGGACGCCTGAACCGAACCTGGCAACGCGCCGCCGCCTCTTCATTGGCGGCCGGGCCGGCGGCCGTGCGGGCGGCCGTGGTCATTTCCACGCCCACCAACCTTAATTACCTGTGCGGTTTTCGCGGCTCGGCGGGCCTAATGGTCCTGACGAGTGGTGAACATTACCTGCTGATCGATGGCCGCTACGACTTCGCGGCCCGGAGTGAGCAGGACGCCGGCCGGTTGGGGCCGGTGGCCATTCGCAGGGTCGAAGGCCGCTTCGATCAAGCTCTGGCCGACCTCCTGGGGGAGTTGCCCGCCGGCGACGTCGCGTTCGAGTCGGAGTTCGTGACGGTGGCCGTGCTGACGAAATGGCAGGCGGGCAGCCCAACGCGAACCTGGGTGCCAACGTCTGAGCTTGTGGAGGATCTTCGCGTCGTCAAGGACGCGCACGAGCTCGCGATCATTCGGCGCGCGTGCGCCCGACTCGCGGATGTCGCCAAGCATTTGCGGGAATTCGTGGCGGGAGGCTTGACCGAACGCCAGGTTGCCGGTTCGATCGACGCGGCGATTCTTCGCGCCGGATTCTCTGCGACGGCGTTCCCGACAATTGTGGCATCGGGCCCGAACAGCGCGCATCCGCACGCCCGTCCGAGCGACCGAAAACTGCGCGATGGCGACCTGGTCGTGCTGGACTTTGGTGGGGTCTTAGACGGATACTGCGGCGATTTGACCCGCATGGCCGCCGTGGGCCAAGTGCAGGCAAATGCCCGAGCTTTGGTAGATGCCGTTCGGCTGGCTCAGGACGCGGCGCTCGCAACGGTGCGGGCGGGCGTACTCGCCTCAGACGTGGACCAGGCGGCCCGCGATGTCCTTTCAAGACATGGACTTGGCGAGGCTTTTCTCCACGCAACTGGGCACGGGCTGGGCCTCGACTTGCACGAGTCGCCCCGCATCGGTCGCGCTGACGCGGTTCGGCCAATCAAGCTCGAAGCCGGGACGGTATGCACGATTGAACCAGGGGCCTACGTCGACGGCCTTGGTGGTGCACGGATGGAGGACGATGTCGTGGTGACGGCTGAGGGCTGCGAGGTGCTGACAGATGCGCCGCGCGACCTTCTGATCGTCTGAACGCCCTACTATGGACCTTGAAGACATTCGGCAGATTCTGGACCTGGTTCGCGAACATGAGCTCGCGGAATTCGAGCTCGAACGCGACGGACTGAAGGTCAGAATTCGCAAAGCGGGCGGCGAGGTGACTCTTGTCGCGCCGACCGCGCCCGCCTTCGCCGCCCCGGCTCCCGCAGCGGCGCCGGCCGCGCCGGCAGGTCAGCCGGCCGGAGTCCCGCCCGCAGGCGGTCCCGAACCAGCCGCGGCGGTCGATCTGGCGATGATCAAATCGCCGATTGTCGGCACGTTCTATCGCGCCCCCGAACCCGGCGCCCCGAATTTCGTCGAGGTGGGCGACCAGGTGCGCAAGGGGCAGGTTCTCTGCATCATCGAAGCGATGAAGCTGATGAACGAAATCGAATGCGACACCGACGGTGAACTGACGGCGGCCTACGTCGAGAACGGCCGTCCCGTGCAGTTCGGCGACCGGCTCTTTGCCGTCAAGGTGGCGGGCCGCTGATGTTCAATAAAATTCTGATCGCGAATCGCGGCGAAATCGCCTTGCGCATCATCTGCGCGTGCCGCGAACTCGGCATCAAGACCGTTGCTGTCTATTCCGAAGCCGACGAGCACTCGCTCCACGTGCGATTCGCGGACGAGGACGTGTGCATCGGTCCGGCGCGGAGCATGGACAGCTACCTGAGCGTGCCGGCGATCATCAGCGCGGCAGAAATTACCGGCGCGGACGCGATCCATCCCGGCTACGGTTTCCTGTCTGAGAGCGCGTATCTCGCTGAAGTGTGCGAGGCGTGCCATATCAAGTTCATCGGGCCGTACCCGAACGTCATCCGGCTGCTGGGCGACAAGGCGCGCGCGCGCCGGGCGATGAAAAAGGCCGGCGTCCCGGTGCTGCCGGGAAGCGATGGTCCCGTGCAGGGCGAAGATCAGGCTCTCAAGGTCGCCAAGGAACTCGGCTATCCGCTCATCATCAAGGCCGTCGCCGGCGGCGGTGGCCGAGGCATGCGCATCGTTCGCGCCCAGGATGAACTGTCGAAGTCGCTCAAGACGGCGCAGCGCGAGGCCGAGGCGGCGTTCGGCGTGGGCGACGTCTATCTCGAGAAATACGTCGAGTCGCCGCGCCACATTGAAATCCAGGTCCTTGGCGATCACCACGGTCACGTCGTGCATCTGGGCGAGCGCGAGTGTTCCATCCAGCGGCGCCATCAGAAACTGATCGAAGAGGCGCCCTCGGTTGCGCTCACCGACAAACAACGCCGGCGGCTCGGTGCCACGGTGGTCGAAGCAGCGCGCGCGGTTCAGTACACCAATGCGGGGACGTTCGAATTCCTGATGGATTCGACCGGGCACTTCTATTTCCTCGAAGTGAACACCCGGCTTCAGGTCGAGCATCCGGTAACCGAGTTCGTGACCGGCGTCGACATCGTCAAGGAACAGATTCGCGTCGCGGCGGGGCAGCGGTTGTCGTTCCGCCAGAGTGACATCGAGATTCGCGGGCATTCAATTGAGTGCCGTGTGAACGCCGAGGATCCGGTGACGTTCACGCCGAGCCCCGGCGTGATTCACGCGTTCAGCGTGCCGGGTGGGCCTGGCGTCCGCGTGGACACGTTCGTCCATTCGGAATGCACGGTCTCGCCGTACTACGATTCGCTGATCGCGAAGATCATCACCTACGGCCGCGACCGGACCGAGGCGATCGCCCGGATGCGGCGCACGCTCGAGATGACGGTCGTCGACGGCATCAAGACGTCGATTCCGCTCCAGCTGAAGATCATCAACGATCCGGATTTCATCGCCGGCCGCTTGAGCACGAGCTTTATGGACCGGCACATGCCGGATGCGAAGAAGACCGGCGGCAAACTCGCTGAATCCGCGTAAGCATGCGACCGAGATCGCGCGGCATCGTGACCTTGGTTGCCTTGCCGGTCTCGTTTGCCGTCTGCCTTTCCGGGTGCAGCACCCCGGATCCGAGGAGTTTCGAGACCTCGGCGATTATTTCGCTGAAGGCGATTGCTGCCGCGCAGATGGCCTACAAAACGGCCTGCGGAAACGGCGGATACGCGGCCAGATTGCCGATGTTGGCGGCGCCCGCGCCTGGCGCGGCTGGCGGGTTCATCGACGCCGCGCTTGGTACGTCCAACATTCCGCAGAAGTCCGGCTACTCGTTTACGATGACAGCCGGCGCCAGATCGTCCGCCGGCCCTAAGGATTGCAACGGAACGCCGACCGTGACCGGGTTCTACGCGACGGCCGTCCCGATTGCGCTGGACCAGACCGGAACGAGGTCGTTTGCCGTCAACCAGTTGAATCTGGTCTGGCAGTCACCAGGCGGAATCGCACCAACCGAACCGTTCGGACCTCCCGCGTACACAATCCAATAGATAGAGACCGGTGCTGCCGCGGCTCTACGCCATCCTCGATATCGACCTCACAGAGGCCCGCGGATTGGACCCACGGCATGTTCTGGGCGACTGGCTCGATGCCGGTGTGCGGCTCATTCAGCTTCGCGCCAAGACGGAGGCGTTCGGCCCGTGTCTCGAATTGGCCGATGCGATGGGGCAGGCGTGCCGGGAAGCCGGGGCCATCTTCATTGTGAATGACCGCATCGATGTGGCGCGACTGTCAGGCGCCGCTGGCGTCCACGTGGGGCAGGAAGATTTGTCGCCGGAGGACGCACGGCAGTTGCTGCCGGATGCGCCGTGGATCGGCCTCTCGACACATACCGACGAGCAGGTGACCGCCGGCCTCGCGGGCGCGGCGACCTATCTTGCGACCGGTCCGGTGTTCGCGACCGGGACGAAGATGGGTGCGAGCCCCGTCGTGGGTCTGGACGGTGTGCGGCACGTGGCGGCGTTGACCAAGCGAGCAGGCCGGCCGCTCGTCGCGATCGGCGGCATCACGTTGGAGACTGCGCCAGATGTCGTGAACGCCGGAGCGGACTCGGTCGCCGTCATTGCCGACCTGCTGCGAGGCAGCGACGCGCTGGGCCGTGCGCGAGCGTTCGTGCGGGCCCTCGCATGAGATTTTCGCCAGAAATAGCGAAATCGAGACTCAATCGGTATAATCGCGCGGTCTTTACCAGCGACCTGTTCGATCTGAAGAACTGAGGGGTCTAAGTGGCGAGTTCACTGTTTCGAACGAAATCGATCGACCGTTTGATGGCCGACGGCGTGGCGACCGGCGAGGGCGCCCTGAAGAGGACGCTCGGTCCGCTCTCCCTCGTGGCCCTTGGCATCGGCGCGATTATCGGTGCCGGCCTGTTCGTGCGAACCGCAGCCGCGATCGCGGACCGTGCGGGCCCATCCGTGACGATCGCGTTTCTGGTGGCCGGCATCGGCTGCGCGTTTGCTGGCCTCTGCTACGCCGAATTCGCCTCGATGATTCCCATCGCGGGCAGCGCCTACACGTATTCCTACGCGACGATGGGTGAGTTTGTCGCGTGGATCATTGGCTGGGACCTCGTCCTCGAATACGCGGTGGGCGCGGCGACGGTCGCGATCGCGTGGAGTCAGTACTTCAATAGAGTTCTAGGCTTCTTCGGGTGGGACATTCCCTGGTGGTGGTACCACTCGCCCATGCAAGTCATGCCGGGCACCGGTGGCGAAACCGGTGTCGCGGCGGTCCACGGCGTGATGAACATCCCGGCCGTCGGCATCCTGTTCTTGCTGACCTTGTTGCTGATTCGCGGCACTCAGCAGTCAGCGCTGGTCAACAGCTTCATCGTCATTCTGAAGGTGTCGATCGTGATGATGGTCATCACGCTGGGCTGGGGCTTCATTGACCCGGCGAACCACACGCCGCTCATTCCGGAAGCGACGACCCACATCAACAAAGATGGGATTGAGCACGCATACGGCGGTCTGATGGGGATCCTCGGCGCCGCGGGCGTCGTCTTCTTCGCGTTCATCGGTTTCGATGCCGTCTCGACGGCGGCGCAGGAAGCGAAGAATCCCAAGCGCGACATGCCGATTGGCATCCTGGGCTCGCTGGTGATCTGCACGGTGCTCTACGTCCTCTTCTCGTGGGTGTTGAGCGGCCTGGGGCCGGTCTCCTTCTTCCAGGATCCGACGCTGGGCGGCGAAGCCTCGGTGGCGGCGGCGATCACGCACTTCATGCCCGGCTACGGCTGGCTGTCGAACTTCGTGACCGTGGCGATTCTGGCCGGCTTCTCGTCGGTCATCCTGGTCATGCTGCTCGGTCAGTCGCGTGTCTTCTACTCGATGAGCCGCGACGGTCTGGTGCCGAAGATCTTCTCCGAAACGCACCCGAAGTTCCAGACGCCGTACAAATCGAACTGGGTGTTCTTCGTGTTCACCGCGCTGTTCGCGGCGTTCCTGCCTGACGACATCGTCGGCGAAATGACGAGCATCGGCACGCTGTTCGCGTTTATGCTCGTCTGCGCGGGCGTTTGGATCATGCGCGTGCGCCGGCCCGATCTCGAACGTGGATTCACGGTTCCGCTCTTGCCAGTCGTGGCGACGCTCGGCATCTTGGTCTGCGGCGCGATGATCTACGGCCTGGGCAAGGAAACCTGGCTCCGGCTGATTGTGTGGCTCGTGGTCGGGATGTTCATCTACTTCGGCTACAGCGCCAAGCACAGCAAGCTGAACAAGAGCTAGGGGTCAGACACAGGGGTCAGACACATGTGTCTGACCCCTCCTTTCACTTACACTGTTGTCGTGACCGCAAGACGACTCGACGGCGTTGCCAACGCCGCCGCCATCCGAAACGAACTCACCCCGCAAATTGATGGCTTCAAGGCCCGCATCGGCCGGACGCCGGCGCTGCACATTCTGCTGGTCGGCGACGACCCCGGCTCGCAGGTCTATGTGCGCAACAAGGAAAAGGCGGGGAAGGACACCGGCCTGACGGTGGTCGTACACCGGCTGCCCGCGACGTCCTCCGAAGCTGAGGTGCTTGGCCTCGTGCAAGCGCTCAACGCCGATGATCAGTGCGACGGCATCCTGGTGCAGTCGCCACTGCCGGCGTCGCTGGGCAAGGCGGCCGAGCAGAAAGTGTTCGACGCCATCAATCCGGCCAAAGACGTGGACTGCTTCCATCCGGAAAATGTCGGCCGGCTGGTACAGGGGCGCGCGACGCTCGCGCCGTGCACGCCGTCCGGCGTCATCGAATTGCTGATACGCGAGCAGGTGCCCATGGCGGGCCGGCGCGCCGTCGTGATCGGCCGCAGCGAAATCGTCGGGAAGCCTATGGCGTTGCTCCTGCTGCAGCGCGATGCGACCGTCATGATCTGCCACTCCAAGACCCAGGATTTGGCCGCGCGCGCCGCTGAAGCCGACATTCTCGTCGCGGCGATCGGCCGGCCCGCGTTCGTCACGCGCGAGTTCATCAAGCCGGGCGCCGCCGTGATCGACGTCGGCATCAATCCGCTCAAGACCCGCGAGCAGGTGGTGAGCATCTTCGGCGCCGACAGTCCGCGCGTCGCCACGTTCGACACGAAGGGCACGGCGATGGTGGGCGACGTGCACCCGCACGTGGCCGAGGTCGCCGGCGCGCTGAGCCCCGTCCCCGGTGGCGTCGGCCCGCTCACAATCGCGATGCTGCTCAAGAACACACTGGCAGCCGCCCGCGCCCGTCACCCTTAGCGGACCCGGCTGCCCAGCAGCTTCAGGTTCACGAAGCCCTTCAGTCCCCAGAACAGTCGAAACACGACGAACGCCCGATTGCGCATCCGGTCGAGCAGCGAGTTCTGTGTCGACTTTTCGAAGACCGTCATGGTGTCGACGAGGCGGGCGTTCCGGATTTGTCTGGACGTGCAGAGCGCCCACGCGGTCACGATGTGCGGGCCCCAAATCTGCCAGGAATCGTGGACCGCGACGACGCCGCCCGCGTCAACCAGCGGCAACCACGATCGGAGATCCTGTCGCACTGCAGCGAAGGAATGGTCGCCGTCGATGAAGAGCAGCGACACCCGGCGGTCAAATCTCGCGGCGACGCGGACGGACGTGTCTTTGAGCGCGATGACAGCATGCGTGACGCGCGCGCTCAACAGGTTCTGCCGAAATTCGTCGAACGTATCGACTCGACCGAACTGGCGCTGATGTTCGGGATTGCCGTGATGCGGATCGATGGCGACCACGCGCGGCCGGCTGCCCGCGAGGCTTCCTTTGGCCAGGCAGATCGTTGAGCGGCCTTTGAAACTGCCGATTTCGACAATCGTGGATCGAGGACCGATCCGCCTGGCAGCCTCGAACAGGAATGTGGCTTCGGCACGAGTGAGCCAGCCTTTGATCGGGCTGACGTCGGCCGCGAAATCGAATTCGTCCCGAAAGACTCGAACGGTGGCGGCGGGGAGTGCGATCTTCCCAAGTGAAGTGTCCATGTCACTCGGGAAAGCGACAGAATCATCGGACCGGGCTCAGTTCAGTTTCGCCCACACCGCGTCCACCTGGGCGTTGGTCTCCTCGAACGATCCGGACGTGTCGATCACATGATCTGCGAGCCGAGCCTTTTCGGCGGCCGGCAGCTGCGCCTCGACGCGCCGCGCCGCATCCTCCGGCGAGAGTCCCGTTCGCGCGATGAGCCGGGCGATCTGTTGCTGAGGCTGGCAGATGGTCACAACAACGACATCGAAGTCGCGTTCGCGGCCCGTTTCATAGAGGAGCGGGATGCCGGCAATGGCGACACCGGATCGCGTGCTGCCGTTCAGGCCCTCGAGCCATCGACTGATGGCCGCGTAGACCGCTGGATGGATGATGGCCTCGAGCGCGCGACGCGCGTCGGGATCGCTGAACACGATGCGACCGAGCGCCTCGCGATCGAGCTGGCCCCCGGGCGTGATGATGGCGGCGCCGAACCGCGAGCGCACGGCGGCGAAGCCGAGCGTGCCGGGCGCCACGGCTTGCCGCGCCAGCACGTCGGCATCGATGGTCGCCGCGCCGGCCGTGGCGAATCGATCGAGACAATACGATTTGCCGGTGGCGATGCCGCCGGTGAGCGCGACGCGAAGCGGACCAGATGGCGACACGGAGCTCGTCTTAGGTCACCGCGGCGGGGATCTCCGCCTCCTGGTCCGTCGCGGGCGAGATCCGTTCTTCCACGAACGTGTTCCATTCGTGGCAGTGCGGGCACTGCCAGAGCAGTTCCGTGCTGCGGTAGCGGCAGCGGACGCACACATGCGGATCCAGATAGAAGACGGACTGGCGCGTGACTTCGATGTAGCGGGCCACGAGCGGTCTCGGCAGATCCATCACCGAAAGCGTGTTCCAGATGGCCTGATGAATGGCGAGCGCGTGCGGGTTGTGCTCGAGTCCTTCGAGCAGCAATTCGAGCGCGTCATGCGGCCGGCCCTGTTCGCCCAAATGGCGGGCGAGCGCGAGGCGCGCGCGCCACTCCCGCGGTGAGGCGGCAATCAGCCGGCGGCAGAGTTCCGCGAACCGGCCCGGCGCCTGCATTTCCTTGTACGCGCGTTCGAGCCGGTCCAACGCCAAATACGCGCGGTCGGGCGCCACGTCAATCGCGCGCTCCCACGTTGAGACGGCCGCCAGTACGTCACCTTGGCGCATGCGCACTTCGCCCAGATGAATGAACGCCGTGACGATCGTGCCATCCGCTTCGATCGCCGCTTCGAATCGACGGGCCGCATCGTCGAGGCGGCCTTCTTTGAGCGCCTGCAGGCCGATTTCGTTTTCAAGGAACGCGAGAATCGACTGCGACTTCGGCTGATCGGGCGGGCCGGCCAATTGCGCCAAACGCTGGCGCGTGACATACGCCTCCTGCCACTGGTGCTGGTCTTCCTGCAGCTTCTCAAGATTGGCAAGCGCCGCTTCGCTGTTGGGATCGAGCTTCAGTACTTCCGCAAACGCCGCGGCGGCGCGATCGACGAATCCGCCACGGCGATAGTCGAGGCCAAGGCAGAGTTGAATGTTGGCGTGTTCGAGTTTGCTCAAGCGCGGCCGCTGCAGCAGCGATTGATGCTCGTGTATCGCGCGTCCGACCTGGCCCTTCTCCCGATAGAGATTGCCGAGGACGAGGCGCAGTTCGAGGGCGCCGGGATCGAGCCGCGCGGCTTTCTCCAGATCCTCGATCGCCAAATCCACCTGGCCGGACACGAGATGGTTGAGACCGAGAATAAAGTGCGGCGACTGCCGGATCTTGCGGCGATCGACCCAGCGGCCTTCCTGAAGTTTGTACCGTTCCCAGGCCTTGCCGCCGGCCAGCCCCAGGAGGAGCGCGAGCAGAATGCCGAAAAGTACGGTGTAGTCCTGCACAGTCGTCAGTCCTGATACTGCGCCAGCATGGCATCCCACTGTCCGCGCGCGCGCAGGATCAGTTCGATGAACTCGCGCACGGCGCCGCGGCCGCCAGCATACGCCGAGACCCAGTGCGCACGCGCCGCAACTTCGGCCACGGCATCCGAGGGTGCACCGGCCAGACCGACCCGCGTCATCACCGGCAAATCGACAAGGTCATCGCCCATATAGGCCACCTGGTCCGCGGTCAGGCCACGCGTGGCCAGCAGCGCCAGAAACGGTTCGCGTTTTTCCGGTGCGTTCTGGATCAGCAATTCGATGCCCAGCTCGCGTGCCCGGCTCGTGGTGGCATCGGACGGGCGGCCGCTCAGCAGTCCGACCTCCAGCCCGTGCCGTTGTGCCCATTTCACCGCCAGGCCATCACGAATGAAAAATCTCTTGGACTCGTGGCCGTCGGATCCAATCGCGACGGATCCATCCGTCAGCACGCCGTCCACATCGAGCAACAGCAGGCGGACGCGCTGAGCGCGTGCGGCCAAATCCGCGTTCGGCAGGCTCATCTGATCAAATCATCTCGGTGCGCCACAGATCGTGCAGGTGCACCACGCCTTCGATCGCGCTATCCAATCCGACGACGACGAGCGAGGTGATCTTGCGCTCTTCCATGATG
>Ga0210380_10001049_pt1 | contig 11413 bp, 13 predicted proteins | sample PLM4_5_coexredo_FD_155476 | JGI IMG/M metagenome (GOLD analysis project Ga0210380, IMG submission 155476) | Groundwater sediment microbial communities from an aquifer in East River, Colorado, USA - PLM4_5_coex redo | ecosystem: Environmental > Terrestrial > Soil > Riparian zone | place: USA...
AAGCCGGCGCGAAAGAATCGGAGTGCTCGCGTCGTCGTAGGAAATAATGCGACCCGGAGGCACGGTGTTGACAACGGCCGTCCGTCGGGTGAGATCTTCCAGTCGTGCGGCGACGTAATACTGGCCGGGTGGAAGCCAGAACAGTCGAAAGTTGCCTTTGTCATCGGAATGCACGGTTCCCAGTACGGCCAGGTATCGCCGGCCATCCTCGACTCGCGGGATCAAAGCGGAAACGCGCGCATGTCCGATGGGCTGACCATTCTCGTCGGTGACCTTACCGGTGATCGCCCCTGTCGGAGCCATCTCCAGCTTTGCGTCCTTAAACGCCTGACCAACGGCAAGCGGGAAATTGAAGCCGCGGCCGAGCGGATTGCGTTGTCCATACTCCGCAGGCTGATACATTCCTCCGATTCGAACGGAAACCAAACGATATTTGCCTTCCTTCAGATTCCGGAATGCAAATTTTCCATCCTCACCCGTCTTGGTATATCGCACCTCTGTCGAAATCGCAGTCGGAACGAGCGCTCTGTTATTGCCTGCCGTAAGGGCGCTGGCAAAAACTTCAGCAGCGCCCTGGGGAAGCGGCGCCGCTGTTGTGCCTTCTACTCGACTCAATTCCACATCGGCCCCGGCGATGGGAGTCGTCGTCCCCAGACGAACAACAATTCCTTCGATGGAAGCCGTCGCCGGCGCCGGTGGTACAGACGCAGCTTGAAATAATGCGAGGAGTAGGGGAATTCCCAGGAGTTTCATTCGGCGACATTTTAGAAGAGGAACGGAAAAGGAAGAAGAGCATATTTTCGCGAATCTGCATTAGTCTCCCATTTGGTGGTCTCTTCGGGGAACGCAAGTGGCAGGAAGCGGGCATTCCTATTCCCGGAATACCATTCTGCCTATGGCCTGTTCGACATAACCTTTCATGAAAATTGAAGGCAGCCGCTGGGAACGTGAGTTGCCTTAAGAAATCCGGCAACTCGCCATTCGAATCCATCCAAAACCAAAATTAAAACATCTGGAGGAATTCCATGTCACATTCTCGATCAAAAGGACATCGCCAGCAACACACGCGACATCAGGAACCATCACAGGAGTGGAATCAAAGTCGCACTCCGTCATCCATGAATTACGCCGGCGAAGGCTCCTCGTCAAACTACGGCGAGCAGGAACGTTACGGCGGCCAGGGCGGATATCGCTCCATCAATTACTCCGACCGGTTCGGCAATCCCCGCGCCGAGTCGGAGTTCCAGGGATCCCGAGAGTATCGGGAAGACCCGAGATATGGACAGCAGCAATGGCGCTCTTCGGAATCCGGCTGGAGACCCGAATACGGCTGGAGAACGGAGAACCGTCGAGAAGAAGAGGAAAGAATGCCTCGATATCGCGAAGGCCAGCCCGAACCGGACCGCCAACGGAGTAATGTCACGCGGTTCGGGCAGCGACGCGAGGTGCAGTCGGGTTCCCCGACAGCGACGATGCCCGGACGGCAGTCTTTCGCTGGCCGCGGACCGCAAGGCTACAAACGCTCGGATGAACGCATCACCGAAGACATCAACGAGGAACTCACTCAGGATTCCGAACTCGATGCTTCGGACGTCAACATCGAGGTTCACAATGGCGAAGTGATACTGAAAGGCACTGTCCCGGACCGCGAGTCCAAGCGACGCGCGGAGGAAATTGCGGAATGCTGTTCCGGCGTAAAGGATGTGATGAACCAATTGCGGATCAAACGGGACGAGTCCAGCGAATCCGAGACCACCTCCCGTCGTGATAGATCGGAGGACAAACGGAATAAAGTCGCAAGCTAGCGGTATCCGAATTGCATCAACCCTATTAAATTCAGAAAGGAGTCTGACAATGCTTTGGATGATTATTGTGGGTCTGATTGTCGGAGCACTCGCAAAACTGTTCATGCCCGGGCGCGATCCCGGCGGGATGATTGTCACAATCCTGTTGGGTATTGTCGGCTCTATGGTCGCCGGTTCCATAGGCCGGGCTATCGGGTGGTACCGGGAAGGAGAGCCCGCAGGCTTTATCGCTTCGATTCTCGGAGCGGTGCTTCTCCTGTACCTCTATCGCGCGCTTATCGGTCATCGCGGATCCGGTCCACTGGCAAAACCGAGCTAGTTCGGGAGTTGTGGGGACAGACCCCTCAATCCCCTAATTCCGTTTTTTGGAATTAGGGGATTGAGGGGTCTGTCCCCATAACTCCCTCAGCGCCGGCGCAGTGAGCCTTGGGTTGCTACCCGGTTGCGGATTTCTTCCCTGGTTTCGATTTCAACCCGTTCGCTCCGGATCGTCAGGCGAAGCCGGTTAAAGATGCTGATATACAGGTTGGAGATCCAGACGAGGGAAAACTCCGCGATCACATAGCCACGCCAACCCGCGTACAACAACTGGTACCGGGTCACCAGTAGAAACGCAAGCGCGACATAATGGCTGAAACAGTATTCACACGTTAAGAGGTAGTAGAACTTGCGTGCGAGCAGCGACGAACATTCCCTGCTCTTGCGAACGCAATATTCGTGCGGCTCCCGGAACAGATCTTCGTGCGTGACGGTCCAGGAGATACAGGCAATAGGTAAGGCCAGCACGAAAAGAAATAGGATTTGTGCCGATTGTTCCATTGCAGAACACGCACTGCCGGCCCCGGTGGGGACACTTCCAACACCAGGGCCGGCAATAATGGCTACTTACTCTTGTCCTTCTCGACGATCACGCGTCCCTTGTCATTCATGTAAATGTGATATTTGTTTTCGTCTTTGCACGTCACCAGATAGTCGCTCGGGGCCTGCGTTTTGACGGTGACGACCTGCACGCAAGGCAGACTCTGAAGAGCGATTACCGCAGTCAGGTCTTTCTTCAGGGCTTCGTCATCCGCGGCAAGCGAAGGCACGGCCAGAAGCACTGCCACGGCAATCGAATGCAGGAATATTCGGGTATTCTTTTTCATAAGTCCTCCATTTCCAGGCATCGAGCTCTTAAGCATCGAGCGCGGCAAATTTCTGCGGGTCTGCAAGCAAATCCCAGATCGCCATTCGCGAAGAAACAATTGCAGCAGCGAGATTTTTGTCGTCGTCCTGCACCATCGAGAGCACCTTCATCATCAAAAGATCATACGACTGGCGCAACTCCGCCATGTTGGGACTGGACTTCCCCTTGTAATGGTCGCGAAACTTTTTCATGAGGTCATCGACCTGGTTCTTCAGGGCGATCTTGCTGAAGACACCGATCGCCTTGGTGGCCTTCAGCTTCTTCTCCAGCGCGACCAGATCCAGCGAAATGGGCGCGGCGGGCGCCGGGTCAGACTTTGTCGTCTGTGGCACAGGTATTGGTGCTGGCACCGGTGCAGGAATTGGTTCACGTATTGGCGCGTTTGCAACTGGTGGAGCGACCTTTTGTGCCGCCCGCGGTGTGGCGGGCTGCGTCACAGGAGGTGGCGTTACGGTCGTCGCTGTCGTTGTTGATTTTGCCGGCGTCTCGGGAGGCGGCGCGGCAGGTGGCACAGTCGCTTCGTCCGATTTCACCGGCGCCTCCGGAGGAGACACGGGCGCGGGCGCGGAATCATGAGACGCGACCTCCGCTGGCGGAGGATTGTCGGTTCCCCGGGAACACGCGTTAAGTCCAATGACGACTGCCGCGATAAAACAAATTCGTATAGAGCACATCAGCGTCACCCCTTCCCCAACCATGCTTCGGCCGTATGGATTATTGGACGGAAGGCACGGTCGTTCGTGATTCAAGTGGTCCCTGTGAACCACTAAATGAGGTCTTCATTCCACTCCGGTACCGCATCAGGTGTCCTCTGTAACGCCTGAAGACAGATCCGACTTCGATTCCAAATCCTTTAAAAAGGAGTAAGCACTCCAAGTGCCGTCTCAGGACAGGGTGGTCTTCCGCAAACGGAGGGCATTGGTAATGACGGAAACGGAACTGAATGTCATGGCAGCACTTGCAATCATGGGGCTGAGAAGTATTCCGAAGAATGGATACAGAATTCCCGCGGCGATTGGAATTCCGATGGTGTTGTAGATGAACGCAAGAAACAGATTCTGTCGAATGTTCTTCATCGTGGCTCGGCTCAATGCCCGCGCGCGATAAATTCCACGAAGGTCGCCGCGTAACAGTGTGATTCCGGCGCTCTCCATCGCAACATCGGTTCCGCTTCCCATCGCAATTCCAACGTGAGCCTGGGCCAATGCGGGCGCATCGTTCACACCATCGCCGGCCATGGCAACGACATGCCCCATCGCCTGCAGCTCCTTGATGACCTGCCCTTTTTGATCCGGTAGAACTTCTGCACGAAAATCATCGAGTTCGAGCTGGCTTGAAACGATCGCCGCAGTGGTCTGATTATCTCCAGTCACCATGATGATGCGTACACCATCCTTCTTTAATCCTGCAATCGCCTCGCGCGTCGTCGCTTTGATGGGGTCGGCAACTCCAATGAGGCCGGCCAATTTCCCATCCACGGCAACGAACATCGCCACCTGACCCTGATGCCGCAGATCTTCGGCCTGCGCGATTCCAGTTTCGGAACTCCAGTGAAGTTCTTCGAACATCTTCTGACTGCCGAGCACAACCTCCCGGCCGTCAATCGTTCCAAGAACCCCACGGCCAGTTCGAGATTGAAAGCGGGTCACGTCCCCAGGCTTCAAGCCGCGTTCAAGGGCTGCACGAACGATTGCCGCCGCAAGCGGATGCTCACTCCCGCGTTCCACGCTCGCGGCCAGACGCAGAATCTCGTTTTGGGGAATATCGGACAGCACCAGGATGGATGCCAAAGACGGCTTGCCTTCAGTCAGGGTCCCTGTTTTGTCGACGACCAGCGTGTCGACTTTTTCCAGTATCTCCAGTGCCTCGGCGTTCCGCACCAGCACGCCCTCTCTGGCGCCGCGGCCAACACCGACCATAATGGACATCGGTGTGGCGAGACCCAGCGCACAGGGGCATGCGATGATCAAAACAGCAACGGCATTCAGCAGCCCCATTAACATCCGAGGCTCGGGCCCCACGGAAGCCCACACCACGAATGTGATTACTGCCGCGCCAATCACCGCCGGAACGAACCATCCCGCCACGACATCGGCCAATCGTTGAATTGGAGCGCGGCTGCGTTGCGCCTGTCCCACCATCTGGACAATTTGAGCGAGTAACGTGTCACGTCCCACGCGTTCGGCGCGCATGATGAAGGTTCCGGTTCCATTGATGGTTCCGCCGACAACAGCAGATCCCGCAGTTTTCTCCACCGGGACAGGCTCACCGGAAACCATCGATTCATCAACGGCGCTGGTTCCGCTGGTCACGGTTCCATCCACCGGTATTTTTTCGCCTGGACGGACGCGGAGGGAATCTCCAACCTGCACATGCTCCAGCGGCACGTCTGTTTCAGTGCCGTTGCCCGCGACGCGATGCGCCGTTTTCGGCGCGAGACCAAGAAGACTCTTGATGGCGCTGCTGGTTTGCGCTCGCGCACGCAACTCGAGGACCTGACCAAGCAGGACCAGAGCCGTGATTACCGATGCCGCCTCAAAGTAAACCGGCAGTCGTGCCGAGGAGAACAGCGCAATTGTGCTGTAGAGATACGCGGTAGCGACACCGATGCCGATCAACGTAAACATGTTGAGATTCCGGCTGACGATGGAATCCCAGCCGCGTTTCAGCAGAGGCAGTCCCGCATAAAGGACAGCTACCGAAGCGAAAAGGAACTGCAGCATGGGCATCGATTCCGACATGCCCAGTACGAGAACAGGAACGCTTACCACTGCGGCAATCCAGAATCGCCGTGTCATGTCGGCCAGTTCGTGATTCGGACCCTCATCCAGCGTGGCCAATTCCGGCTCGAGTGCCATGCCACACTTCGGGCAAATACCGGGTCCGATCTGACGGACTTCCGGATGCATGGGACAGACGTAGATGGCGTTCGATTTTTCAGGCTTTGGAATGTCTGGAACGGAGTTCAGGAATGATTCCGGGTTCGCCTCAAAACGATCTCGGCAGCGGGGATTGCAGAAATAATATGTGGTGCCTTTGTAGGAGTACTTCGCCGCAGCGGTCTCCGGCAGCACGCGCATCTTGCAGACCGGATCGATTTCAAAGTGAGGCGGCGTAGAGGGGAATGTCCCGAGTTGTACTAGATCGGGTGGTTTCGTCACAGTCAATTTCTCAGATTGGGCAACAACCTAGACTAAAGTGCGCCGATCGCCCCTCCTGGCCAGGAGGGGTGGCGCGAAGCGCCGGGGTGGTTGTTCTTGATCAAAAAGATTCTGTTAGTCGAACTTGAGCCACCACCCCGTCTGCGCCTTCGGCGCAGCCTCCCCTCCTGGCCAGGAGGGGCGATCGGCACTTCGGAATCAACCAACAAGGCTGCGGCTTGCCGTTCGTTTCCGGAAAGCTCTGAAGATCGCGTACCCGATGGAGCCCAGGATGATGTACGGCGCGACGAGAAGAATCATGATGCCGTAGCGAAAACTCCCCGCCAGCGCCTGCCCTTCCGGAGAAGACGCCAGCGCCGTGGCGCACATCACGCATTGAGCCCAGCCGGAGGTCTGAAGTAGCACGAACACGCCTGCCAGCAAGGCAATCGATCGAAATCTATTTCTCATGTTCGGCCTCGATGTGCAGTTCCTCTCCAAGATGTGTGATGACCTGGTGAGTCGGGTCCTGCATCCGGGTTTCACCGCGAGTCATGAAAAACAGAATCGCCGCCAACAACAACGGCGAAAACGTCAGCATGACGAGATTCATCTTTTCAAACTTCAGGTGCATGAAGATGCTCCCGATAAGCAGAATCTTGGCCAGCGTGACGCCGACCAGCAGGGCCGCCTTTATGCCCTCGGGCATCTGGTGAATGTATCCGATCACCAGTGCGAACACCGTCATCAACAGAAGCCAGCACCAGGTCGTGAAGTACTGCCTGTTGCTCGTCGGATGCGCATGATCGTTTGTCGAATGAGACATGATCAACTCCTCAAAAATGCATTACATCAGATAAAAGAATGCGAATACAAAAACCCAGACCACGTCGACAAAGTGCCAGTACAGCCCGGCGTTCTCCACGCTGGTCGCGGAGTATTTTCCCATCGCGGCACGAATTGCAACAATGGCCAGAATGGTCAGACCCGAGAAAACGTGAAATCCGTGAAATCCGGTGATGACGAAAAAGCTGGCCGCAAACTGAGGAACGCCCCAGGGATTGTGATTCAGCCGCGCACCGTGTTCAATGAAGTGATACCACTCATACACCTGGCAACCCAGAAATATGATTCCGCCCACGATGGTCAGGGCCAGATACTTCACTGCCGCCTTTGCATCGCCCGCTCGCGCCGCTCCCACAGCCATGGCCATGGCGGCGCTGCTGCTGATGAGATCGAACGTCATGAACGTAATCAACACCATGTTGAATACATCGGTCTGCACCGGCCAGCTGGGACTGATGGAACGCATGAAGCCATAGGCAATGAGAAAGCCTGCGAAAGTCAGTGCGTCCGATATGATGAAAATCCACATCATGAACTTCGCCCAATCGGTGCCGAACGGTGATTTGCCGCCGCCCCAGTCCGAAGCCAGAATGCGTTGTTGTTCTGCTACGCTAGCGTCCATTGAAGACCTTTCTCCTCTTAAGCGAATACCAATAACAGAATTAAATAAAGCCAGACTCCGCCCATGAAGTGCCAGTAGGTTGCGCACAATCGCAGGGGCTCAAAGCTTTTCGATGAAAGCCGTCCGCTCCATGCCTTGACGGATACCACGGCGAGTCCGATGAGTCCGCCCGAAATATGAACGGCGTGAACTCCACTCAACACGTAAAAAAAAGAACTATGCAGGGTCGATGTCAAAAGCAGGCCGGAGGCGGTCATCTGGGTCCACAGCAGAACCTGGCCGGAGACGAACGCAATTCCGAGAATTGCCGTCAGTCCCAGCCACATTCGAAGCAGATACAACTGGTCCTCTTTTACGGAACGCCGGGCCAATTCAAATGTCAGGCTGCTTGCGATCAGAACCAGGGTATTGCCCCAGACCAGAGGCGGCAGGTGAATACTGTCCCAGGTCGGTACTCCGCGAAGAACGATATAGGCGCTGGTGAGCCCGGCAAAGAGCATCGCGATGCCGGTCATCAACAGCCATGTCGCGACCTGGCTTGTTGAAACCGGAAACGAGGAGTCCGGTTCGCCCCGTCCTCCATCACCGGAGGGAGGGTCCAGACGTGGCGGACCGCCAAGTCCGCCGGCGATTCGATCTTCAGTAAGTACAGGCATAGGCGAAGCTAAACCTTCTCTCCACCAGGAGGAATGGTTTGCGGCACGTAATCGTTCTTCGCACCGGGAACGCTGTAGTCAAAGGCCCAGCGGTGAACCACCGGCAATTCGTCGCCGAAGTTCCCATGACCCGTTGGGCATGGTGTTTCCCATTCCAGCGTTGTCGCGTGCCAGGGGTTGTTTTCCTTCACCTTCTTACCGGCAAAAATGCTGATGAAAAAATTCGCGAGGAAAATCAGCTGTACGGACGCGAGCGCAAAAGCCGAAATCGAAACGAAAATGTTCATTCCCGCAGCCGGCTTCAGAAAGTCGTAAAAGAGCGGATCGTAAATGCGGCGCATATGCCCCATGATTCCGATAATGTGCATCGGGAAGAACACGGCATAGACGCCGATCAGAGATCCCCAGAAGTGAACCTTGCCCAGCGTCTCGTTCATGAACCGGCCGAACATTTTCGGGAACCAGTAGTAGATCCCGGCAAAAGCGGCGAACAACGGTGCAATTGCCATCACCAGATGAAAGTGCGCGACAACGAAGTAGGTATCCTGAAGGTAAATGTCTGCGGCGGAGCTTCCCAGAAAGATTCCGCTCAAACCACCGCTCACAAATACGGATATGAAGCCGATGGAATACAGCGCCGCGGTTGTGAACCGGATTCGCGCCCCCCAGATCGTACCGAGCCAGTTGAACGTCTTCACCGCCGACGGAACGGCAATGACCAGGGTCGTCATCGTGAATACAGAACCCAGAAACGGGCTCATGCCGCTGACAAACATGTGATGGCCCCAGACGATGAAGCTCAATCCTGCGATTGAAACCATCGAATACACCATCATCTTGTAGCTGAAAATCGGCTTGCGACAGAAGGTCGACAGAATATCGGACGCCATGCCCATGGCAGGCAGGATGACGATATACACTTCCGGATGGCCGAAGAACCAGAACAGGTGCTGCCAGAGTAATGGATGACCGCCGCTGTTCCCCAGCAGCCGGTTATTCATGATGATGCCGGAAGGAATAAAGAAGCTTGTGCCTCCCGCGCGATCGAAAGTCAGAAGGATCGCAGCCGCCAGCAGTACGGGAAATGCCAGAAGCCCCAGCACCGCGGTGATGAGCAGAGACCACTGCGTCAGCGGAAGGCGCATCATCGACATGCCCTTGGTGCGCATCGTCAGGATGGTCGTGACGTAGTTCAAACCGCCCATCAGGCCCGAAATCGTAAATAGTCCAAGCGCCGTGATCCAGAGCGTCATTCCCGCTCCCTCACCGGGACCGCTGGCCTCCCCGAGTGCGCTCAATGGCGCATAGGCTGTCCATCCTCCGAGAGGAGCACCACCCGCAACAAACAACGCAGAGATAATGACAATGCACGAAAGAAGGAAGACCCAGTATGAAAGCGCATTCAGGAACGGGAACGCCATGTCGCGTGCGCCGATCTGCAGCGGTATCAGGAAATTTCCAAATGCTCCGGTCAAGACGGCAGTAAATAGAAAGAAGACCATGATGGTGCCGTGCATGGTGACTAGAGAAACGTAGAATCCCGGGTCCATGATGTTGCCTGCGAAAGCAACGGGCAGTAATTTTCCAAGCGCCGGCCACGCCTGCGACGGCCAGGCCAGCTGGAGTCGCATCAACATGGAGAGTAATCCCCCAATGACTGCCATCGCCATGGCCGTGATCATGTATTGAATGCCGATGATTTTATGATCCGTACTGAACACATACTTTCGCCAGAACCCAAGCTGGGGATGAGCGTGTTCGGTAGCGTGTTCGACCTGCATGTTTCCCATTCCTCCTAGTTGCCCGTCTGCTGGGCCAACGTCTGCTTCACCCAATTGTTGAGATCCTGCTCCGTCTTGTCCACGACCAGTTTGGCTTTCATTCGATAGTGTCCCGCACCGCACAGTTCGGCGCATGCCAGTTCAAAATCCCCGGCTCTGGTTGGTTCGAGCCAGACCAGAATCGACATTCCGGGGACGGCATCCTGCTTCACCCTCATGTGTGGAAGAAAGAAACTGTGGATGACATCCTTGGACCTCAATCGAACCTTTACTGCCTTGCCGACGACGGCATGCATCACGTTGACCGAGACCAGATCATCCTTCGCCGCAGGATCCTTGCGATCCAGGCCTACAGGGTTGGTACCGTCATTTGTGATCAACTTCGCATCGGTTCGGCCGAAGACTCCATCGGCGCCCGGGTAGTGAAAACTCCAGGCGAATTGTTCGCCGGTAACCTGAACTTCAAGACTGCCCGGCGGCGCATCGGTAAAGTAGATACTCGCCCAGACGCGCTGTCCCATGAATACGAGTACGGTCATGATGACTGCGGTTCCAATCAGAAGACCGGCTTCCGCTTTGGGATTGTCATGCCAGTAGCCGGCTTTCTCCGTTCCTCGGCCGCCATACCGTGCCACGAAATAACCAAGGACGCCCTGAACCCCTATAAATGCAATTCCGGTAACAATTAATACTGCTGTAAAAACGCTATCGATATCCCCACCGCGGACCGAAGCCAGTTCGGGAAACCACCAGGGTTTGGCGATGAAAAGCCACAGGGATATGATGATGAGAACCAACATCATGAACGCGAACGCAAGGCCAGCGATTGTGATGCGTCCGGGTCCGTTACCATCCGCCATCTGAATTCCCTCCTATTAAGAAACCAGTCAAGGAATCTACCAAATAAAATTGAGTGAAGCCATGTGTTTTATTGAACTTGGCACACCTGTGGATCTGACAATTCGGCAATATTTCCAGGTTGTCTCCAGTGACCTGGACAAAGCGGCAGCGGGAGGAGCTAAACCCACGGACAAGCAACCCATCGCTCATCTTTCAACTCAAGAGGAGGCACCTTATCGGCGCACGACGGTCTGACAATAGGGCACCTTGTTCGGAATCCGCATCCGGAAGGTTTGTGAATGGGATTCGGAATGTCTCCCTGCAGATGCGTGCGCCGATCGCGCGAAATATCCGGATCCGGCCGGGGAACCGCCGATAGCAGAGCGCGCGAATAAGGATGCATCGGAGTTTTGTAGATGCGTTCCGCCGGCCCTATCTCTGCAATGTTTCCGAGATACATCACCGCAATCCGATTTGAAATATGCCGGACCACCGACAGGTCGTGTGCAATGAAGAGGTAGGACAACCCGAACTCTT
>Ga0210380_10001050_pt1 | contig 11409 bp, 7 predicted proteins | sample PLM4_5_coexredo_FD_155476 | JGI IMG/M metagenome (GOLD analysis project Ga0210380, IMG submission 155476) | Groundwater sediment microbial communities from an aquifer in East River, Colorado, USA - PLM4_5_coex redo | ecosystem: Environmental > Terrestrial > Soil > Riparian zone | place: USA...
CGCGCGCCGCGTGCGGGAAGCCGGCGTGTTCTCGGAGATCATTCCGGGGACCACCCCGGTGGAGAAGATCGCGAAGCGCAAGCCGTCGGCGCTGATCCTCGGTGGTTCGCCCGCGAGCGGCTATCGCGCCGAGGCGCCGATGCCCGATCCCGGGATCTACGAACTCGGCAAGCCGCTGCTCGGCATCTGCTACGGCTTCCAGGCCACCGCGCAATTGATGGGCGGCACGATCGCGAAGGCCGATGCCGCCGAGTACGGGCTCGCCACCTTCATCGTCGACAAGCCGTCGCCACTGTTCGCCGGGGTGCCGAAGCGGTTCCGCGCGTGGATGAGCCACGGCGACGAGGTCCAGGGCCTGGGCGAGGGCTGGGTCAAGATCGCGCACACATCGAACTGCGCGTTCGCCGCTGCCCGTCATTTAAAGAAGCCGTTCCACCTGATCCAGTTCCATCCCGAGGTGGTTCATTCGCCGTACGGCCGGCAGGTGCTCAAGAACTTTCTGTTCCGGATCGCGGGCCTGAAGGGCGGCTGGACGATGAAGAACTTCCTCCGCCAGGCGGTCGCCGACATCCGCGCGCAAGTCGGCGACGGCCACATCCTGTGCGGACTGTCGGGGGGCGTCGACAGCACGGTGGTCGCGACCCTGTGCCACCGCGCGGTCGGCAAGCGCCTGATCTGCGTGCTGGTCGATCACGGCCTGTTGCGCCAGGGCGAGGCGGAGGAAGTCGCGCGCGAGCTGGGGGTGAAGCGCAAGTTGCAGCTCACGGTGGTCGATGCGCGTGAGCGGTTCCTCGCGCGGCTCGACGGCGTCACCGATCCGGAGCGGAAGCGCAAGATCATCGGCGAGGAATTCATCCGGGTGTTCGAGGAGGAAGCGAAGAAGCACGGGCCGGTCGAGTTCCTCGCCCAGGGCACCCTGTATCCCGACGTGATCGAAAGCGCCTCGGCGGGGTACGGCGCGCAGGTGATCAAGACCCACCACAACGTCGGCGGACTCCCGGAGCGCATGCACCTCAAGCTGGTCGAGCCGCTGCGGCTCCTGTTCAAGGACGAGGTGCGCGAGCTGGGGCGCGCGCTCGCACTGCCGGACCACCTGGTCGATCGCCATCCGTTCCCGGGCCCGGGGCTCGCGGTGCGCACGCTCGGCGCGGTCAACCCGGTCGATCTCGAGGTGCTGCGCCGCGCGGATGCGATCTTCATCGAGGAGCTGCGGCGCGCGAAGTGGTACGGCCGCACCTGGCAGGCGTTCGCGGTGCTGCTGCCAGTGTCGACGGTCGGGGTGAAGGGCGACGAGCGCTCCTATGAGAAGGTGATCGCGCTGCGCGCGGTGAACAGCGAGGACGGGATGACCGCGGACTGGACCCGGATCCCCGAGACGCTGCTCGCCCGGATCGCGAGCCGGATCGCCAACGAGGTGCGGGGGGTCAACCGCGTGGTGTACGACATCACCAGCAAGCCGCCGGCGACCATCGAGTGGGAGTGACGGTCATGTGGGGTTCCGCGCGGACCGGTGCGCCGGCATGAGCGGCCGCCGTCCACCGCAGACGACCGAGGATCTGATCGCGCCACTCCGCACCCGGCGCTGGCTGTCGGAGGCGCGGCGCAAGTCGCTCCACCTCGCGTCGCTGATCCTGCCGCTGTGGATTCTCTACCAGCCGCTGCCGTGGCCGCACAGCAAACGCGCGTGGGTGGCGCTGATCCTGTCGCTGACCGCGATCGCGCTCACGATCGACGTGATTCGCGTCAACGACGATCGGACCCGCCGCGGATTCAAGCGCTTCTTCGGCGAGATGATCCGCGAGCACGAGGCATTCAGCCTGCTCGGCTCGACCTATCTGTTGATCGCGGCGTGGCTGGCGCTCGAGCTGTTCCCGCGGCCGCTGGCGGCGGCCGCCCTCGGGTTCACGATTCTCGGCGACGGCTTCGCCGCCCTGGTCGGCAAGGCGTGGGGGCGGCGGCGCTTCTTCCACAAGACCCTCGAAGGCGCGGCCGGCGGCCTGATCGCGTGCCTGCTGTGGGCGGTGTTCCTGGTCTCGGCCGGGCACCTGACCTGGCCGGTCGCCCTGGCCGGAGCACTGGTCGCAAGTCTGGTGGAATTGCTGCCGATACCTCTGGACGACAATCTCGGGATGACGCTGATCTCCGGATATGTCATGCGCCAGCTCTGGATGGGCCAATGACCCCGCGACCAACACCCGAATCGACCCCCGACTTCAGCGCCGCGCTCGCGCTCGGCCATGACGGCCGGTTCGACGCTGCGATCGAGCTGGTCGTCCGCATGCCGGGACCCCAGGTGCGCGGAGTCGCGGCCGCGCGGTTCGTCGAGGCGCTGACCGAGCTGGCGCGGATGGCCGAACGGGCCGGCGATCTCGAGCGTGCCGAGCGCGCGACCGCCGAGGCGGTGCGACTGGCGCCGAACTTCGCCGACCTGCGCTACGCCCGGGCCCGTCTCCAGCTCGCGCTCCAGCGGCGGACCGAGGCGCGCAAGGAACTGGACGCCGCGCTCAAGATCAATCCCGACTATGTCGCGGCGCGGCTCGAGCGCGCGCTGCTCGATGCGCGCGAAGGACTGCTCGCCGAAGCGCTCGACACGATGAAGGCGATGGCGGAGGACCGCCGCGTGACCGAGCCGCGCGCGTTCCGCCGCGGCCTCGAGAGCCTGCAGGAGGCCGACTGGGACCAGGCCGAGGTGCTGTTCCGCCAGGCGCTCGAGCTGACCGACGCCGCGCTCGAAGAAGTGGTGAATGCGTACCACCAGCGGATGGCGGCCGGCGAGGTCGACGGAGCGATCGCGGTCATCCGCCAGGCGATCGGCGCCCGCGAGACCTACGCGGATCTCCACTACCTGCTCGGTGCGGCCGAGCTGGAAGCCGGCCTCTACGACGACGCACTCGCCTCGCTGGCGCGCGCGCTCGAGCTGCACCCCGATTTCCACCATGCGCGCGTCGCGCTCGCGAGGGTGCTCGAGGCCTACGGCGACGTCGCCCGCGCGACCGAGCAGATCGCGCTGGTCCTGCAGCACCAGCCCGACCACGCCCAGGCACTGGCGCTCCAGGAACGCTGGTCCCGCCGTCGCGTCCGCGCTCCCCGCGCGGCTTGACCGGGCCGGATCAAGGTCCGGTTCCCACCAAGAAATCGCGGGTTCTCCGGCACTTGCCCGAACTCGCTTGACCAACGCCCGCCCCTCGGGGCAGGCTGTGCGCCGTGCCTCCGGGCTCTCGTGGACATCTCCGTATTGGGAGGATTTCCATGGCGCGTGGCACCGTGAAGTGGTTCAACGATCAGAAGGGATACGGTTTCATTTCCACGGAAGGTGCGCAGGATGACGTCTACGTGCACTTCTCCGCCATCGAGGGCCGCGGATTCCGTACGCTCCATGAAGGGGAGCTGGTGGAATTCGAAGTCAGTTCGACGGAGCGGGGGCAGCATCAAGCCTCGCATGTGATCAGGATCTAGGACATTTGAAGCCCGGAGAAACCACGGCCCGACGCGAGTCGGGCCGTGTCGCTTGCAGAGCCGCCACGGACCGCCGGGGCGACGGTCGGAGAGGGCAGGTTGTGAATCCTCCCGGCCCCAGGTACATCTCGACGGGGCGGCCGACCCGGTCGCCGGGCTTCCTCCACTCACCCTGACCCGGCTTGACACCACATCTATATTGACGCCCATGCTTGACACACTGATGAAAGCGGTATTCGGATCCAAGCACGATCGCGAACTCAAGCGCGTGCGGCCGATCGTCGATGAGATCAACCGCCATTACGAGTCCTACCAGTCCCTTAGCGACGAGGAACTGCGCGGCAAGACGACCGAGTTCAAGACCCGGATCGCGGCCGCCCTCGAGGGCGTGACGGATCCGGAGGCGCGCCGCGTCGCCGAGCAGGAGGCGCTCAACGACCTGCTCCCCGAGGCGTTCGCCGCGGCCAAGGATGCCTGCCGCCGCCTGTGCGGACGGAGCTGGGACGTGGTGGGGATCCCGGTCACCTGGGACATGGTTCCCTACGACGAGCAGCTGATCGGCGGCGTGTTCCTCCACGAGGGCAACATCGCCGAGATGGCGACCGGCGAAGGCAAGACCCTGGTCGCCACCATGCCGCTCTATCTGAACGCGCTCACCGGGCGCGGCGCCCACCTGGTCACGGTCAACGACTACCTCGCACGCCGCGACAGCGAGTGGATGGGCAAGATCTACGAGTTCCTCGGCCTCACGGTCGGCTGCATCCAGAACCAGATGGATCCGCCGACCCGCCGCGAGCAGTACGGTCTCGACATCACCTACGGCACCAACAACGAATTCGGTTTCGACTACCTGCGCGACAACATGTCGGTGCGGCCCGAGCAGCGCGTGCAGCGCGGGTTCGTGTACGCGATCGTCGACGAGGTCGACTCGGTGCTGGTCGACGAAGCGCGCACGCCGCTCATCATCTCGGGGCCGGTCGAGCACAGCGACCAGGGCTTCGACGAGCTCAAGCCGCTGGTCGACCGCCTGGTGCGCTCGCAGAACAACATCGTGGTCGAGTGGATCGCCGCAGCCGAGAAGCTGCTGACCGAGAAGGACAAGGAGCACGAAGCGGGAACCCTGCTGCTCCAGGCGCAGCGCGCCGCACCCAAGCACAAGCGCTTCATCAAACTGATCTCGGAGCGCCCGGAGCTCAAGAAGCTGGTGACGTCGATCGAGCTCGAGTACCTGCGCGACAAGCGGCTGCACGAGGTCGACGACCAGCTCCAGTACGCGATCGACGAGCGGTCGCGCAACATCGACCTGCTCGAGAAGGGGCGCGAGCTGATCTCGCCCAACGATCCGGACCGGTTCGTGGTCCCGGACCTCGCCGCCCAGCTGTCGGAGCTCGAGGGCCGCGAGGATCTCGAGGCCGAGGCGATGGTCAAGGAGCGCGAGCAGATCTACCGCTCGTACGCGGCCAAGAACGAGAAGATCCACAACATCCAGGCGCTGCTCAAGGCCTACACGCTGTTCGAGCGCGACGTCGAGTACGTCGTGCAGGACGGCAAGGTCATGATCGTCGACGAGTTCACCGGCCGCCTGATGCCGGGGCGCCGCTACTCCGACGGACTCCACCAGGCGATCGAGGCCAAGGAGGGCGTGAAGGTCGAGGGCGAGACCCAGACGCTCGCCACCGTCACGCTCCAGAACTTCTTCCGCATGTACGAGAAGCTGGCGGGCATGACCGGAACCGCCGAGACCGAGTCGCGCGAGTTCTTCGAGATCTACAAGCTCGACGTGCAGGTGATCCCGACCCACAAGCCGACCCAGCGCACCGATCACGACGACGTGGTGCTCCGGACCAAGCGCGAGAAGTACAACGCGGTGATCGAGGAGATCGTCGAGCGCAACCAGAAGAATCAGCCGGTGCTGGTCGGCACGATCAGCGTCGAGGTCAGCGAGCTGCTGAGCCGCATGCTCAAGCGCCGCGGCGTGAAGCACAACGTGCTGAACGCCAAGTACCACCAGCAGGAAGCCGAGATCGTCGCCAGCGCCGGCCAGCCGGCCGCGGTCACGATCGCCACCAACATGGCCGGCCGCGGCACCGACATCAAGCTCGGCGCGGGCGTGCCCGAGGTCGGCGGGCTGGCGATCGTCGGCACCGAGCGGCACGAGTCCCGGCGCATCGACCGCCAGCTGCGCGGACGGTCCGGGCGCCAGGGTGACCCGGGCGAGTCGCGCTTCTTCCTGTCGCTCGAAGACGATCTGATGCGCCTGTTCAGCAGCGAGCGCATCTCGGGCCTCATGCAGCGGATGGGCGTCCAGGAAGGCGAGGTGATCGAGCATCCGATGGTCACCGCCGCAGTCGGCCGCGCGCAGAAGCGGGTCGAGGCGCACAACTTCGACATCCGCAAGCACCTGCTCGAGTACGACAACGTGATGAACCAGCAGCGCACGGTGGTGTACGGCCTGCGCGACAAGATGCTGCTCAACACCGACATGAGCGAAGAGGTCCTCGATTCGATCGAGGACGCGGTTGGCGAGCGGGTGTCCAAGGTGATCGGCGGCGCGGAGGCCCACCGCGACGAGTGGAACCTGAAGCTGCTGTCCGACGAGCTGTCGTTCCTGCTGATGCGCCCGATCGCGCCCGCCGACCTGGAAGTGGCGCGCGATTACGAGGCGCTCGAGGAGCTGGCGGTCGAGAAGGGGGTCGAGGCGTACAAGGCGCGCGAGGCCGACTTCTCGGTCGAGACGCTGCGCGAGCTCGAGCGTCATCTCTATCTGTACACGCTCGACGAGCACTGGCGCGACCACCTCTACGAGCTCGATCACCTGAAGGGCGGGATCGGGCTGCGCGCGTACGGCCAGAAGGATCCGCTGATCGAGTACAAGAAGGAGGCGTTCAAGCTGTTCCAGTCGCTCCTCCACGAGGTGAACGAGGAGTTCGTGCAGCGTCTGTTCCGCGTGCAGCTGGTGCGCGAGACCCTGCAGGAGATGGAGCGGCGGCCGCAGCCGCGCCGCATGATCGAGCAGCACGAGGAGGTGCGGGGCTTCGGCGGGACCGCCGGGGTCGCGCCCGACGAGGGCGGCGCCGAACCGGCGAGCGCTCCGCAGCCGGCCGCGGCGGCGCCGCGCCCGGCGCAGGTCCGATCCGGTCCGCGGGTCGGACGCAACGATCCGTGTCCGTGCGGCAGCGGCAAGAAGTACAAGAAATGCCACATGCCGATCGACGAAGGCGTGGAGAGCGGAACGTGAGCCGCGGCGACGAGCGCGATCCGACCCAGCGCGTGTTCGCGATGCTCGCGCGCCATCTGCAGGCGTATCTGGAAGGGGACGAGCTGGCGTTCGAGGCGCTCGGCGAAGCGCTCGAGCTGGCCGGGCTCGGTCCCGAGGATCTCGAATCGGCGCGCATGGTGCTGCGCAGCCTCGCCGGCGAAGGACCCGGCGCTGCCGTGGTGGCGGTGGACGATCCGCCGGCCGCCAGCGCGCACCGCGTCCTGAGTCCGGAAGAGCGCGAGTCGCTGAGCCCCGAGGCATGGGGCTTCCTGCTCGCACTCCGGCAGCGCGGCGATCTGGCACCGCGACAGTTCGAGCGGGTGCTCGATTGCCTGGCAGGCCTCGGCGTCCGTCCTGTGGACGTCGACCTGGCACGCGAAGTCGCCACCGAGGTGGCGCTCCGCGACGAGAACGACACATCTCATTTCCCACATGGCGACCGCGAAATCTCGCACTAAGAAAGCCGTGAAGAAGGCCCCCCGTCCGAAGGCGGCGCAGCCCGAGCCTGCCCTGGACGCCGAGGGTGCCGAGGCCGGATCCGCCGCCGCAACGCCGCGGACCCGGAAGGCCGCGGCACGTCCGAAATCGCGTGCCGCGAAGGCGGCGACCGCCGACGGCGACGGCGCGGCCACCGGGCGCAAGCGCGCGGCCGCACCGCGGGCACAGAAGGATGTCGACGCCACCGGCAAGAGCCTGGTGATCGTCGAGTCGCCGGCCAAGTCGCGCACGCTGATGAAGTTCCTGGGCCGCGACTTTGCGGTGATGGCGTCGTACGGCCACGTCATGGATCTGCCGAAGAGCAAGCTCGGCGTGGATCTCGAGAACAACTTCGAACCCCAGTACGTGCCGATCGCGGCGCGCGCCGGAACCCTGCAGAAGCTCAAGGCGGCGGCCCGCACCGCGCAGCGCGTGCTGCTCGCGCCCGACCCCGACCGCGAGGGCGAGGCGATCGCGTGGCACCTGGCCGAGGAGCTGAAGGCCGCGAAGCGTCCGATCCAGCGCCTCACGTTCAACGAAATCACCGAGCGCGCGGTGAAACTGGCGCTCGAGAATCCGCGCGATCTCGACATGAACCTGGTGAACGCGCAGCAGGCGCGACGCGTGCTCGACCGTCTGGTCGGATACAAGGTCAGCCCGTTCCTGTGGAAGACGATGTACTTCGGCCTGTCGGCAGGCCGCGTCCAGAGCGTGGCGCTGCGGCTGATCTGCGAGCGCGAGGACGCGATCGAAGCGTTCGTGCCGGTCGAGTACTGGACGCTCGAGGCCGACTACCAGACCGCGACCGGGGAGCGCTTCACCACCCGGCTGGTGCGGGTCGGCGACGACGAGCTCGAGCGCGGCGAGATCCGCGGCGAGGATGCGGCGTCCCGCATGAAGGCGATCGCGGTCGAGCTGCAGGGACTGGCGGCCCGGGTCGGCGACGTCCAGACCAAGCCGAAGCAGGTCCATCCGCGTCCGCCGTTCATCACCAGCACGCTCCAGCAGACCGCGTTCAACCGCTATGGCTTCACCGCGCAGCGGACGATGAAGATCGCCCAGCAGCTGTACGAGGGCATTGCGCTCGGCAGCCAGGGCAGTGTCGGTCTGATCACCTACATGCGTACCGATTCGCCGCGCCTGGCGGGCGAGGCGATCGGCGAGATGCGTGGCTGGCTCGAGTCGTCGCTCGGCAAGGAATTCGTTCCCGACTCGCCGCGCCAGTTCCGCAGCAAGAAGGACGCGCAGGACGCGCACGAGGCGATCCGCCCGACCGCGGTCGCGCGCACGCCCGATTCGGTGCGCTCGTACCTGACCGAAGAGCAGTACCGGCTCTACGACCTGATCTGGAAGCGCGCGGTCGCGTCGCAGGCGGCGTCGGCCGAATACCTCGCGACCTCGGTCGACGTCGAGGCCGGACGGTTCGGTCTGCGCGCCACCGGCCGGGTGCTCAAGTTCGCGGGCTTCCAGCGCCTGTACGGGATCGACGAAGAGGACGAGGAGAGGGACTCGAACCTTCCCGAGCTGGCGGTCGGCGCGGCGCTGACGGTGGCCGCGGAACCGCTGATCGCTCCCGCCGAGGGGGAGGAGGAGAAGGCGGAGGGGGACGAGAAGCGGGAGCCGGTGCGCGCGCTCGAGCACGAGACGCAGCCGCCGCCGCGCTACTCCGAGGCGTCGCTGGTCAAGTCACTCGAAGAGGAGAACATCGGGCGGCCGAGCACCTACGCGACCATCGTCGGCACCATCATGAGCCGCAAGTACGTCGAGCGCGACGGCAAGCAGCTGCGTCCGACCGATCTCGGCCGCACCGTGAACAAGCTCCTGGTCTCGACCTTCCCGGACGTGTTCGACGTCACCTTCACCGCGACGATGGAGGAGGAGCTCGACGGTATCGAGGAAGGCAAGCAGGAGTGGCACAAGGTGGTGAAGGACTTCTGGAACCCGCTCAGCCTCGACCTCGAGCAGGCCGAGAAGAGCGTCGCGCACCACCGCGAGCAGGTGCAGGAGCCGACCGAGATCATCTGCCCGAACTGCGGGCGCAAGCTGATCAAGAAGTTCGGGCGGCGCGGACCGTTCCTCGCATGCCCCGGCTACCCGGAGTGCAAGTACACGCGCCCGGTCGACGATGCCGAGCTGCCGGTCCCGGTCGAGGGCACGTGTCCCAAGTGCGGCTCCGGCCTGGTCGCGCGCAACGGCCCGTACGGTCGGTTCATCTCGTGCGTGCGCCGTCCCGAGTGCGACTACACGCGCAAAGTGACGCTCGGCATCGCATGCCCCGAGTGCGGGGAGGGGGAGATTCTCGAGAAGCGCACCCGGCGCGGGAAGGTGTTCTACAGCTGCACCCGGTATCCGGATTGCAAGTTCGCGGTGTGGGATCGCCCGCGCGCGGTGCCGTGTCCGAGCTGTGGCGCGGCGTTCCTGGTGGAGAAGGAGACCAAGCGGAAGGGACTCATGCTGAAGTGTCTCCAGTGCAAGATGGAGTTCGCTCCGGACGCGGTGCCCAGCGCCCCCGGGAAATCCGCCGCCGGTGCGTGACGCGCTGGCGGCGTTCCTGAGCGAGCTCGCGGCGCAGCGACGCGCCTCGGTCCACACGGTCGACGCGTACCGTCGCGACGTGACGCGCGTGCTCGATCTCGCCGGCGGTCCCGGCCGGCCGGTCGCGGCCGGGGACTGGAATCGTGAGCTGCTCGAGCGCGCGCTGCGCGACCTGTTTCGAACCGGCCACGCAGCCTCCAGTGCCGGCCGCGCGCTCGCGGCGTGGCGGAGCTTCTCGCGGTTCTGCGTGCGGCGCGGCCTGATCGCCTCCGATCCGGCGCGCCGGATTGCGTTCCCACGGCGCGGGCGGCGGCTGCCGCGCACGCTGCCGTCGATCGACCTCGGCCGGGCGCTCGACCGGATCTCGGGGACCGAGCCGGCCACGCTCCGCGATCGTGCGCTGATCGAGGTGGCGTATTCGTCCGGCCTGCGTCTGTCGGAGCTGGTGGGACTCAATCGTGGCGACCTCGACCGGCGCGCGATGCTGCTGCGGGTGCGCGGCAAGGGCCGGCGCGAGCGGATCGTTCCGGTCGGCGCCGGCGCGCTGGCGGCGCTCGACCGCTATCTCGCCGGGAACGGCCGCGCGGCCGACGGCCGTGGCGACGAGCCGGTGTTCGTGAATCCCCGCGGGCTGCGGCTCTCGGGCCGCACCGTGCAGCGCGTGGTGCGGCAGCGGCTCGGCCAGGTCGCGGCCGGTCTGCGCGTCACGCCGCATGCGCTCCGCCATTCGTTCGCCAGTCATCTGCTCGACCGGGGCGCCGACCTGCGCGCGATCCAGGAACTGCTCGGACATCGTTCGCTCGCGAGCACCCAGATCTACACCCATGTCAGCGGTCGCCGCCTGCGCCAGGCCTACGAGCAGGCGCACCCGCGCGCATGAACGGGCGCGACCGCGGTCCGGGGCCGGCGGCACGCGGCCGCCGCGCGACGGCGCTCGCGATCCTGCTGCTGGTCGCCGCCGGCTGCGCGCGCAAGGGGCCGCCGACTGGCGGGCCGCCCGACATCACACCGCCCGCGGTGGTCAGCTCGGTGCCCGACACGTTCGCCGCCGGCGTGGCGACCGATGCATCGATCTCGGTCACGTTCAGCGAATCCATGGAGCCGCGCTCGGCCGGCGACGCCGTGTCGCTCGCTCCGCCGGTTCCCATCAAGGAGCGCCGGTGGAGCGGTCGCACGCTGACCCTCGAGCTCGGCGACACGCTCGCGCGCGATCGCACCTACACGGTGATCGTGGCGCCGACCGCGCGTGACCGCCACGGCAACACGATGCCGGGCGGAAATTCGTTCGTGTTCTCGACCGGCGCGCAGATGGCGCCGGGATCGATCGCCGGCACGATCGAGGCGATCGGCTTCCTCATCGAGGGCACCTACCTCTGGTGCTACGATGCCGATGGCCCCGGGCCCGACAGCACGGCGCGGGACTTCGACGCGATCGGGCTGACCCGGTCCGATGGACGGTTCCGGGTGCTGGGCCTCCGAGTGCCGCGGAGCTATCGCCTGTGGGTGTTCGCCGATCTCAATGGCAACCGGTCGTTCGAGCCGCAGGCCGACATCCTGGTGCCGGTCGACTCCACGTTCGCGCTGACCAGCGAAGCTCCGGTGGCGAGCGGGCTGCGGCTCAAGGTCACGAACCCGCGCGCGACCGGCCGGGTCAAGGGGACGGTGCGCGACACGCTCGGAAA
>Ga0210380_10001051_pt1 | contig 11409 bp, 10 predicted proteins | sample PLM4_5_coexredo_FD_155476 | JGI IMG/M metagenome (GOLD analysis project Ga0210380, IMG submission 155476) | Groundwater sediment microbial communities from an aquifer in East River, Colorado, USA - PLM4_5_coex redo | ecosystem: Environmental > Terrestrial > Soil > Riparian zone | place: USA...
ACGGCGCGTGTGATCAAGATGTATGGAGCGAACCACTGCATCTTTATTTCAAATCAGACGGACGTACTCTTCGAAATGAGAGCGTTCATGTCGCGGCTTCGCTGACGAAACCAAACAAAACCAGCAATCATCGGTACAGCGACAAACGACGCTTCAATGAGCGTGATGGGATCTGATGCGACTCTCGCTATCGAATGGCGGGACGAAACTCCAAATGCTTGGTAGCACTGAGTGGAATACGCAAAAATGGGAATTGAACCCAGGTTCAATTCCCAAAGTAGCCCCAACGGGAATTGAATCAGTTAGTCCTATCAAAGGCATGGGAGAAGATATCTAACTATCCCGCCATTCTTCCCGCCAATTTGAATTGGATAATATCGGACTTCTTTGAATTTTCTACCCACACGTTTGTCGCTTCGGTAATCCTCCAAATAATGCGTGATTGGCTCTTTAGCGAATGCCCGAATCAGTTGCGGCTCTCGATCAATTTTCGAATATCTTCAACTTTCCAGGCGGTAATTCGCGGTCCGAGTTTGACGCCTTTAGGAAATCGCCCGGCATTGATGCCGGCCCACCAAGTGGATCGGGATACTGGGAACACATAGAGGACTTCTGGAAGCCGCATATATCCTTCATTTGGAATGATTCGTTTTCTCTCATCTGTACGCATTGCTCCCCCTTCAAGTTCTGTATCAACAGAAGATCATTGACCCATGAGATCCCTGCTCAGTTTCTCCGGATCAAAAGCCGACGCGGATCCAAGAAAGCCATTATGGCCGTCGCCGCCTCGATGCTCACCGCTGCTTACCACATCCTCCGCGATGACGTGGATTACAAAGACTTGGGCGGCGACTACTTCAACCGCACGGACCGCAAGAAAACCGCGGATCGTCTCGTCAAGCGACTGGGCGATCTCGGCTTCACCGTCGAAATAAAGGAGGCTGCATAGGCCGGGTTTCTTGCAAGGCAGCTCTCTGGTGGAAAACCCGCATGTGCTTTAGATTCGGTTCAGTTTCTTATTAGAAGATTTTATCCGACGTCCCGATGGAATTCCCGCTGCCGGCTTCTTTATACTTCCCCGTGGAACCGCCCGTATCTCTCGCCAGCTTGATGTTCTCGCCGAATATTTAAGTTACGGGTTCCAAGTCGACCAGCCTTGCCTGGCCCAAACTATCGAACGGGTCTTCCCCGCTAGACGAAGTGCGGAGTGCTAAGACAATTTACACTCCGCACTTTCCCATTTTCTCCGTGGATTTCTCCGCGGGCTAACTCGGCAAAGAATGAGCTGGCCTATTTAGGACTCAATTCTTTCACCGAGGAACGTCTTGGCGCTGGCTACCCCGGCGTCCCATTTAACAAGTTGTTCCGGCGTGAAAAAATTGGCCACCCGCGTGCGCAACGAGCCACGTTCTGATTTGATCTTTGCTATCACGTCCGCTCTAGTGACGTCCGGGTGATTCTGACGAATCTCATCCAGCTTCTCGCGTGCATTCTCCAGCGCTGTCTTCAGCTGAGTTTTTTGCGCCTCAGACAGATTCAGATCAGCCGCGAATTGCTTAAGCTCAGTCTCGACATACTTCGCAGTTTCAGGTTTCATTCTAAAATCCCCTTTCTAGGTTCAAAACAAATTGACAGTACCGGCTCGGTCATCAAGTGGTGACCGGTTCCGATCCAAGATGCCGGTTTGGCGTTCGAACCGGGTTACGAAAGTCTCAGGACTCAAGCTCGATAAACTCAGTTTCCGACATGCTCAATCGTTCTTGCTTGCTGGCCTGGTGTCGTAGTCACGCGCCTAGCCCCATAGTGCGATTCTGAGCCGGTGATCGGGGCGCCGGTACTGTCACTATTCACAGGTTGGGGAAAAAGGTTTACAGGACCATTTGCAGTTCGGGCGGGAATCGGACTTCATCGGTGAGCTATCATCGGGTCAGCCCAATGCGCCGCAGCAGGTCATCAATCCCAGCTGTTAAATTAGTTCGATAGTGGTCGATCTTATCTGCCTTTGAGTTAGCATCCGCTAACCGGCACAGTTGCTTGCTAACGATGTCGGCCTCTGCTCCGGCAGTGAGAATGATCCTCCCATTTTCAATCGAAAAGCACCGGAAATTCCTTTCGTCAAACTCAATGTACCGAGACACGACGTCGAGGCCGCGTTCGATCGCAAGAAAGTAGTTCCAGTGAACAAGAGTACTTGTGCTTGATATTCCCATGTAGTCTTTAACCTGCTATAACAATGCGGATCTCGCCGGGAACGTCCTGATACACAATTCTCTGAGGCGAACGTGGCGTCCGGTGTCGTCGATGGCCAGAAATTACAAATGGGGGCCCACCCGCGGAGATGAACGAAATGTCGACGGCCATGGGATCACCGGACCTTTATCCATTCGCGTTGCCGATCCTGCAGTAAAGAAATTGCACTTCATCAATGTGGTGACTCGCACGGAGCGGGATCGGTATCTCAAGAAGGCCGCCGGTTGAAGATCTTGAAGGCGCATCGGTCAAATTAACCACCGCCAGCATAGGAGTATTTTGTCATGACGAAAGTAGCGGTTTCCAATACGGTTTACCTGAGAGACTACACGGTTCCGCCATTTCAAATCTCTCACGTGGTCCTGGACATCGATCTGGTGTCGGAAGTGAACGCGCGTGTTCGAAGTAACCTTCGCATCGAACGCAATAAGCAATTCCCGAAACCATCCTCTGCACTGCAACTGGACCTGGAGGACTTGATCCTGGAGTCGGTTGCGATCGATGGTATTGCCCTCGCAACGAACCAATACGCTCTGGACTCCAGCAGCCTGGCCATTGCCGAAGTGCCCGATGCGTTTCAGCTGGAGACGGTCTCGCGGCTCAATCCAAAGCAGAACACCAAACTGATGGGGCTGTACACGTCCAGCACGGGCTTCTTCAGTCTGTGCGAGGCGCAAGGTTTCCGGCGTATCACACCTTTTCTGGACCGGCCTGACGTCATGTCCCGTTACACGGTCACCCTGCACGCGGATCGGGCGTCGTATCCCATCCTGCTGGCCAACGGAAATCTGCTGGACGAAGGTGAAGAGGCAGGTGGCCGCCACTGGGCCACCTGGGAGGACCCGTTTCCCAAGCCTTCGTACTTGTTCGCAGTCGTCGCTGCAAAACTGGATAAGATCGCGGACACGTTTGTGACCCGGTCCGGCCGCACGGTTCCGCTGCAGTTTTTCGTCGAACCCGGTAAGCAGGACCAGGCGACATTTGCATTGCAGTCGCTGAAGCACGCGATGACATGGGACGAACAGACGTATGGCCTGGAAGTCGACCTGGACCAGTACAACCTGGTCGCCGTCGGCGATTTCAACGCCGGCGCGATGGAGAACAAGGGGCTGAACGTGTTCAACACCAAGTTGGTGCTGGCGCGCTTTGACATCTCCACGGACTTCGACTTCCAATTCATCGATCGCACCGTGGCCCACGAATATTTCCACAACTGGACGGGCAACCGCGTCACGTGCCGGGATTGGTTTCAGCTCGCGCTCAAGGAAGGGTTGACTGTATTTCGTGAGCAGCAATACGCCGGCGATCGCTACTCGCGAGCGGTTGAACGGATCCAGACGGTACGTAACTTGAGATCCTCGCAGTTCACCGAGGATGCCGGCCCCATGGCGCATCCAGTACGGCCTCAGTCGTATCAACAGATCAGCAACTTTTACACCGCCACCGTCTACAGCAAGGGTGCGGAGGTGGTGCGCATAATGCAAACGTTGCTCGGTCCCGCTGCGTTTCGCGCAGGTATCGACCTGTATTTCCAGCGGCACGACGGCCATGCCGTCGCAACCGACGATCTGGTCCAGGCGATGCAGGATGCGGGTGGTATCGACCTCACTCAGTTCAAGCTCTGGTACGAACAGTCCGGCACACCACGATTGCAGATTGAGGACCGTTACGACCGTGCATCATCGACCTATGAACTGAAGGTCGTGCAAAGCTGCCCAGCGACGCCGGGCCAATCGGAAAAGCTTCCGTTCCACATGCCGTTCAGCGTGGGACTTCTGGATGCCCAGGGGCAGGAGCTTCCGCTGCAACTGGATGGAGAATCGGCACCGCAGGGCACCCAACGTGTGCTTTCTTTGCGGCAGGAAACCGAGGTATTTCGATTCGTAGGGATATCCGGGCCTCCCGTGCCATCGCTGGGCCGGAACTTCTCGGCGCCGGTGATTATTCAGTACGATTACAGCGACGAAGCGCTGGCGCTTTTGTTCATCTTCGAAAGCGACGCGTTTAACCGATGGGAGGCGGGCCAGAGGCTGGTCATGAAGTTCATCCTGCTGGCTATCGCGGACTATCAGAATGGGCGCCGGGTACAGTTCCCCGATGCGTTCACGCGGGGTTTTGGACGAGCATTGGAGGATGGTGCAAAGAACGACGCCGCCTTTGCCGCGGAGGTACTCACCCTGCCTCTGGAGATGTACATCGGCGAGCAACTTCCGGTTGTCGACCCGGTTGCGATTCATCAGGTGCGAAAGTCGCTTCGTCGCCAGCTGGCGGAATCGCTGCAGAGTATTCTGCGGACAACCTACGATGCCTGCAAAGTGGTGGGTCCCTATAGCCCCGACGCGGAATCGGTAGGCCGACGGTCTCTCCGTAACCTTAGCCTGGCCTATTTGATGGAACTCAATGACCCGGGTATCCGTCGCCTGTGCGACGAGCAACTCCGAACTGCCGACAACATGACCGACGCGCTGTCGGCATTGACATCCCTGGCCAATTGCGATTGCCCGGAGCGATACCCGGCGCTGGCTGCGTTTTATGACAAATGGAAAGACGAACCGCTCGCGGTGGATAAATGGCTGGGTGTGCAGGCGGCCTCATCGCTTCCCGGCACCGTGGAGGTCGTTCGGCAACTGACCACTCATCCGGCCTTCGATATGAAAAACCCGAATAAGGTATATGCACTGCTTGGCAGCTTTGGCGGCAATCAATTCAACTTCCACGCGGCGGATGGGAGCGGCTATGCCTTCTACGCGGAACAAATCGCGGCCCTCGACCCGATCAACCCGCAGGTGGCGGCGCGGCTGACGCGCAATCTCGAGCGCTGGAAACGCTTCGATGCGAGTCGCCAGAAACTCATGACGGACGCTCTGAAGAAGCTCGCCAGTCTGCCGGGGCTCTCGAAGGAGACTTCCGAAGTTGTTACCAAGTCGCTCTCCTGAGCGGTCCGAGGCCAGACGATAGAATTGGGAGAATCCAGCATGGCTGTTGTTTACGACATCGAGCATACGACGACCTATAAGTACAAAAATCCGGTGACTCTGGGTACGCACCGCGCCCTCTTCCTGCCTCGGGTTGGTTCCGCTGGGCGCATCTTCAGTTACTCGATCAAAACCAATGTGCCGTCGAAGATTCACTGGATCATGGACGCGCTTTCCAACAATGTGGCGATCGTCGACTTCGCCGAGCCCACGACGGAGTTGATCGTCAGCTGCAGGTTTCGTGGCGCCCACTACGGTACCGTGGGCATCCAGGAATTTCCTGTCGATCCACGGGGGAGAGTGTTTCCAATCCAGTTCACCCCAGACGAGTGGACTGACCTGGCCACGTTTATCCGGCCTCATGCCGAGGATCCAGACGGAAGCGTCGCCGCCTGGGGCAGGAGCTTTTTAAGGGGCGCTGAGACGGAGACCGCGGTGGTATTGAAGCAGATGATGGACGCGATCCGTGACACCTTTAAGTACGAGGCTCGGGAAATCGAGGGTACCCAGACGCCCGGAGAAACCTTGAGCACCAAATCCGGTACCTGTCGCGACTTCGCCTGGCTGATGATCGAGACGTTGAGACGGCTGGGGATACCGTGCCGATTTCTGACCGGCTACCTGTACGATTCGGCACTCGATGGCGGTTCGGTTGCAATGACGGGATCCGCTTCGACCCATGCCTGGTTGTCAGTTTATCTACCGGGCGCAGGCTGGCTCCAGTACGACCCGACCAATCGCATCTCCGAAGGCTTTTCGCTCATCCCGGTCGCGCTCGCTCGTCATCCCGCTCAGGCGATTCCCCTCCAGGGCGCCTGGTTTGGCGAGGCAAGCGACTACCTGGGGATGAGCGTGCATATCTCCATCCACAAAGTGGCGGACATTCCCAAGGACAGTTAACTCGTCTGCTGCGCTCGGCCTGCAGCGACAATGCCGCGAAGCGACGAACAGGACACTGGATTCCCTCATCAAGTCGATCAAATTGTCAGCCGTAAGCACGGCGGGCCATCCACTCTCGAAAATCTTGCCTTGGCGTGCATGCTTTGCAACCGATATAAGGGCAGCGACCTCGCTTCATTAGATTCACAAACGGGACAACTTTCTCGATTATTTCATCCTCGCCAGGATCGTTGGGCGGATCATTTCCGTCTGCACGGTGCAGTCATTGAGCCGGTTTCGATTGTTGGAGGCGTGACAATTTTCTTGTTGCGGCTGAATGCCCCAGAGCGAACGGCAGAACGCCAGTTGCTCCAGGAATTGGGGACATATCCACCACAGATATAAGGAAGCGGTGCGGTTGGCGGACAGAGGCCACGCCGCCGAGGTCCGAATGAACTTTCTGCATTTTCTTTCATAGCTAGTCTCTTTGGAAGTTTCGATGAATGCTCGTCATATCCGGTCCCGATCAGCTGGGTTTTTCAGCAGCCTGCTAATTCCCGAGATCTCAGAAATGGAAGGGAAATCCATCGTGAGTTGGAAATCGTTCCCAGACCTCAACTATCCGTTCGTAGTGCTCAATCGGTGACGCTCACGGTTCGCAGTGTGGACCTAACCCCCGTTTGATTCCATACGCTCTCTTGTTTACCATCCCATGCCACACGGGAGGCCAACGCCATGCGGAGGCGTGGCCGATCGCATGCCTTTTGACCTGCATGCCCGCTGCTGGAGGTTGTGAAGCGGGGACAGGCCGCACCCAACTATTCGACCTGTCAGCAAGTGAAGTGCATCGCGATCCATTTATGTCCCGTTGGCATCCGACGCATATTGTGAAATTGTTGCCGATGAATGGCCATACAGCAGATACATGAGGATGACCGGAAAAAGACACTCTTTTGAACTCGAGGTCGATCTTTTTTAGAATCGTCTTGGCAGTTATTATGCTGCGGCTGATTCTATGAGGATTGCAGGAAGCGACCGCTGTTCGCAGACTTCAGTTTCGTGATTTCGGGAAAAACCGAAACCGTCCCATCCGCGAGAAACGACCGCGACCAGCTAAAGACATCGTGCCGCCGAATGTGCGACCGCATCAATTCCATACGTTCGGTTTGTTCGGCTTCATCCATAAGAAGAGCAAAGTGGAGAACCGATGCCAGCCGCGCGATGTGATGGGGATTGACCACGAGAGCGCCGCACTTCAACTCCTGGGCTGCCCCAGCGAACTCGCTGAGAATCAAGACGCCAAGACTGTCCGTTCGTGCCGCGCAGAATTCCTTGGCAACAAGATTCATACCGTCCTTTAGCGGTGTGACGACCGCAACATGAGCCGCGCGATATAGGGCCAGGAGTTCGGTTCGGGAAAGGCATCGATGAAAGTATTGGATAGGCACCCACCCTGGTCGGCTGAATTTACCATTTATCTTGCTCACGGATGCCTCAATGCGGAGTTTCAGTTCGGAGTACTCAGGAATTTGTTCCCTGCTGGGAATTACTGCCTGTATTAGAGTGACCTTTCCACGCAAGTCCGCATGACGCTCCAGCAGGGTTTGGAACGCCATGAGCCGCTCGCAGATCCCCTTGGTGTAATCCAGCCGGTCTATGCCAAGGATGATTTGCAATCCGGTTGCCCGCTCTCGTATCGCTTCGACTGCAGCAGAGACACAGGGGACATTCGCTCCGTTTTCAATTTCGTCGTAATCGATGCTTATCGGATAGGTTCCGACGGTGGCGTGGCGGTCACCAGCCCAAACCATCCATCGGTCGCCAACGCTTGAGGCACGGAGTCCTGGCAGAAGCTCGTGGAGAGAAGCGAGGAAGTTATGCTGGTCACGGGAAGTCTGGAAACCGATCGTGTTGAATTGCATCAAGGCATAGAGCACTTCCATGCGCCAGGGCAGCGTTTCGAAGATGTCCGGAGGAGGGAACGGGATGTGATGAAAGTATCCCAACTGACCCCGCCAACCACGGGCGCGCAGAGCCCTGCCAACCAGCATCAAGTGAAAATCATGAACCCAAATGAAATCCTGCCTATTCCAAATGCGCTCCACTGCTGAGGCGAATTTCTCATTGGCTTTACAGTACCCTTGCCAGTACTCGCAACCGAATTTGCACCGTGACGGAAGACCGTGAAAGAGCGGCCAGATGATTTCATTCGAGAATCCATCATAGTAAGAACTCTGTTCGGCGGACGTTAGAAAAACCGGTTCGATGGAGTAGCCTTGAGAGGAAGACCAGTCTCTGGCCAGTCTCAGGACTTCGTCGTCTTTGTCGACGCCAAGCGAGCCGACCCAGCATCCACCATGTTCACGCAAGATAGGAGCCATGGCAGTCACGAGTCCGCCTCCGCTAGGGTGTAATTGCAATCCATCGTTCGTAGGCTCTGCAGTAATTGGCAGACGATTGGAAACAACGATCAGATTTCTCCGGCCATTCATAAGTCACCTGCTAGACGAGTATGTTGCTCATTTGGGAGCAAGGGAATACGGCGGTCGTCCTATATTCTCGACGGAATCAGGTGACTGATAGTGTTAGGTGATGATTCTTTTCCTGACGGCGTACAAAACGATTTCGGCGGCGCTATGGAGATCCAGTTTTTGCATGATTCTGGTCCGATGGGTCTCCACCGTGTTGGTACTGAGATTAAGCATCGACGCGACTTCCTTATTCGATTTACCTTCCGCAAGAAGTTGCAGAATCTCTTTTTCTCTCGCGGTAAGTAGATCATAGGAATCCTCAAGACCGCGCTGCTGCATATGGCGCATGTAGTCTTCCAGTAATGTCTTGGCGATCGCAGGACTGAAGAACGGTTTACCCTGGGCTACTACCTGAACCGCACGGAAGAGATCGACTTCCGCGTTGTCCTTCAATAGATATCCCTTTGCCCCGGCCGCCAGAGCTCTTGTGATGTAGGTTTCATCGGAATGCATGCTCAGGATAATGACACCTGTTTGAGGACTTTTTTTCACAATCTGGGCCGTCGCTTCGATGCCGCTTAAATTAGGCATGGCAATATCCATGATCACGATATCCGGGAGGAGTTCCTCCGCCATCCGCACTGCTGCGCGTCCGTCTGTAGCTTCGCCGACGACTGCGAAGGAACTGTTCTGTTCGAGCTGGAGCCGAAGACCCTTTCGGACGATTCCGTGATCGTCTGCCAGCAGGATCTTTGTGCGGTTCATGCGGATGCCCCCACAGGAATCTGCACCCGTATTGTTGTTCCACTTTTCGGTTTCGAAGAAATATCCACGTTGCCATCCAGGGCTTGAACGCGTTCCTGGATTCCGATAAGGCCGAGACCTCGAGTCGAGGGAGATTCTGGTTGAAAACCATCTCCGTCATCCCGGATCAACGCAACCACTCCATCCTTCTTTGTCGATACGGAAACACGAACGTTACTTGCATTGGCATGGCGGGCACAGTTGGTGAGAGCTTCCTGAACGACCCGATAGATACAGGTCCGCTGCGCATCCGAAAGGTAATCGAGTGCGCCATTCACTTCGACGTTTGCTGGTACTCCCGTACGCCGGGAAAACTCGCGTCCCTGCCATTCCAATGCTGCCTCAAGCCCGAGATCGTCGAGCATGGATGGCCGCAATCCCATGGCCAGATCGCGTATGGCGCGCATGGTGTCGGCATTCAAGCTTTTGGCGTCTTCCAGACGCGCGTGGAATCCAGCGCCAGCACCATCGTGCAGCGTGCCCAGATTCCCCAGTTCAATACCAAGCGCGGTCAACATTTGGCCTACCTCATCGTGTAATTCTCTCGAGAGAATCTTCTTCTCTCCTTCCTGAGCCTGGACGAGTCGCTGGGACAGACGCCGAAGATTATTCTGTGATTCCTCAATCTCCTGTCTCTGCATAGCATGTCTTCTTTCAAGAACTCCAACTCGATGCATCGTGAGCAAAGCGACAATCGTTCCGAGCCCGAGTGCAATTCCCATCATCTGCAGGAGAAACGTGCGAAGTCCTGCCTGACTCGACTGCAAGCGCAGCCGCTCCTTTTCCAGATTCTCGTTGTTCACCGTCAATAGTTCTTTAGCGAGGTTCACGACTGCCTCTCGGCGAGGGAGCACCTTACGTGCCAGGAACACCCAGCTTCGTTCGGCCTTTTCCTCCGCGCTCCATTCAAAGACGGGGTCGAGTGAAACCCAATATGCTTCAACTTCTGACTTAAGGCGGTTCAGAGCTGGATTATCGTTATCCTGTATGTAGCCGGACAACTCCGCCATCCGGTTTTGCAGAGACTCACGTGCTGACAGGAGTTCCTGCCGGTGCCGTGGAGCATTTTCGGGTGAGGGATCGAGCAGATAATCGCGTAGGAGTATATCTGCAAGATAGGTGTCCGTCGCGATGCCGCGGCGGAAGGATTCCGCGCGTAAATAGGAATCCTGGGCGACCTGCATCTCCTGATACATCGAGGCCGCCTTTCTTATCGCCCCCAATGCCAAGGCTGCAATCAACGCGATCAGAATCCCAAAGCCGATGGCGAGCGCAAACAATGTGGATCGATATTTCATGTTTGGTTCCTCCAGGTGTCTGAGACGGAGGTTTCCCGCACCGAGAATTATATTACTGCGAATAGCGAGCTGTCTGTTGACGAGTATCGAACATACAGCGATTTCGCTGTGCCTGTCACCTGTCGGCAGTATGGCGCGGCGAAGCCCCACCGATTATCGTGACGACGAACGGGTAATGTTCCCCAAAGTCGCCCGTATTGATGACAAGAAGGGGAGTTCGTCACTCCGCAGCGAACTCCCCCGACTGCCTGGCAGGGGTGGAGCAATTTGGTACGTTCTCTGCTCATGCTTCTTGACTACGTTCTTGTACACGTTCACGCAAGCTTTCCTGGGGCATGCGCCGGAATCGCGGAGGAGTACTGGAAGGCGCGATGTCGGAGTGGAATGAGTTCGACCAGTTGAAAACATCATTAGTGCGAATGTGGTTTCGTAATGAAGCCATTCGCTCTCTCTGTTCGGACTCGCTCATACGGAGAGCAAGGTATAGAACCGAAGCGACGTGGTCGACATTGTAAGGATCGACAAGCAACGCTCCAAAATTCAATTCTTCGGCAGCTCCGGAAAACTCGCTGAGAAGCAGCACACCCCTATCGTCGTTTCTGCATGCACAGAACTCCTTGGCAACCAGATTCATGCCACCCCTCAGAGGCGTCATTAAGGCGATATCGGCCGATTGATAGAAGGCGATTAACTGGGCTTGCGTCAAACGGCGACAGTAATAATGGATGGGAG
>Ga0210380_10001052_pt1 | contig 11397 bp, 19 predicted proteins | sample PLM4_5_coexredo_FD_155476 | JGI IMG/M metagenome (GOLD analysis project Ga0210380, IMG submission 155476) | Groundwater sediment microbial communities from an aquifer in East River, Colorado, USA - PLM4_5_coex redo | ecosystem: Environmental > Terrestrial > Soil > Riparian zone | place: USA...
ATTCGTCACACAGTCCCCCTGAGCGGCTGAGCACCGCTGTCGGCGTCAGCGCTCCGCAGTGGCACTCGCCGTAGCCGAGTACCGTCGTCACGGTGAGCAGAGTATCTGTGGCAGCGTCAGTCCGAGCGGACCTCCAGGATCGGATCGTCGTTGAAGCGAACGACTACGTCATCGCGACCGGTCGCCTCCTGGACCTCGGCCGTGAGGCGCTCGGTCACGAGGCCTATGAACGCTGGGTGACAAGCGATCTCCCATTCAGCCTGGCGACGGCCCGCCGCTACCGGGCCGTCTACCTCGCCGTCACCAACCTCCCAGACGCGCCCCTCCCAGCCGCGCACCACGCGCTGTACGCAGTGGGGGCCGGGGACATGCCGGAGGCCGTCGAGCACCCAAGCCGCCCCCTGGAGGAGACCGCGGCTGACGTGCTTCGCCACGACCCCAGCGAACTCAGCAATCGTCTCCGGGTACTTCTGGAAGTCTGGCTCGTCGGCAACCATGGTCAGAACGGCTCGCTTTCTGGGTCGTAGGGGAGGATCGGCGGGGGCTCATTCTCACCGTCATGCCAGTGGCCGGTCGGCATGATCGGCGTCCACGGCAAGCCCGATGACAGGTTCCCGCGCAACAGGTACGACGGCATGATGACGTCCTCGACGCGGTCCCCGCGGAACCGACCGACGACGAGCTTGTGCGGATGGCGGTGGTCGTCGAGTTCCTCGGGCGTGAACTTGATCCCGAACTCCGGCCAGCGTTGCCAGGCGACCGTGCCGAACGGGCTCAGCTCGCGCGCCCCGCTGGCGCCCTTCGGGGCATGGTGCTCCATCAGCAGCGCGAAACCGAAGCGCACACGCAGTGAGTCGAGGAAGCGGAAGAGCTCGAGCGCGGATTGCTCTAGATCGACACCGGACGAGCCCGAGTTCGAGTAGATCTTGTAGACCGGACCGATGCACACGACGGCCGGTCGAACCTCCATCAGGACCCGCTCGAACTGCGCCTGGTCGGTGCGCTTGGCGCGTAGGTCGAGGCCTTGCTCCTTGCGCCAGATGAACAGATCCTCCGACTCCGACATCGGGACGCCGGTGACGCGGTCGATGAGGCGGATCTGCGATTCGATGGCGTCGTCAGGGTTCTCGCAGTCGACAAGCAGCACGCGGCGCTGCGGCACCTTGACGCCGAGCGAGAACGGATGCACGCCGTTGGCGATGAGCGTCGCGATCTGACGCAGCCACAGGGTCTTGCCCGAGCCTTCGGTCGAGACGTACAGCCACCGGTGACGCTCGCGGATGAAGTGCGGGACGATCCACTCGGACTCCTCGTCGGGGTGCTGCGCGGCGTACCACTCAAGGAAGCCGGCGACCGTCGACAGCCCTTCGGGAAGCTCGACGTTGCGTGGCAGCAGACGGGTGTCTCCGGCGAGGAGGCCGACCATGTCGAGAACGTCGTCGGGGTCCTTGCCGTCGTACACCGCGTCGAGGATCTCCGACGCCGCAGAGATCGCAGCTCGAAGACGCGAGGTCCGCACGACGCGCCCCGCGTAGGCGACGGCGCTGGAGATCGCAGGCGTCGCCGTCTGGAGATCGAGCAGCAGACCGGGCCCACCGATCTCGTCGTAGACGCCCTCGTCCTTGAGGAGCCCTGCGACGGTCACGGCGTCGACTGGATCGCCGCTCGACCAGAGCGTCGCGATGGCATCGAAGATGTACTGGTGGCCGGGCTTGTAGAAGTCCGCGGCGAGCACGAGATCGACGACTTCGGCCAGGGCGGTGCGGGAAAGCAGACAGCAGCCGAGGAGGGCGGCCTCGGCCTCGGTGTCGGACGGCGGGATGCGGTCGGCCATCAGGTGTACTTGATCGAGTTGTACTCGTCGATCAGCTTCTGGCGGTCGTCCTCGACGGTGCGAGGTTGATCCTCGCGGAACTCGTCGTCCCAGTCGTCCGCGTTGAGCCATGTCGCCGGGTAGGCCGTGAACCTCTCCTCCTGTCCCCGACGAAGGGAGCGATAGCGACGGGCGCCGGCGAGGACATTGGCCATCGCCGGATCAAGTCCGCCGTACTCTTCGGAGGCGCGCCGAATAGCGCGTTCCCAGGCAAGCAGCGCGGCGCGCTTGGCCTTCTTCCGCGGATAGATGGCCCAGAACTCGAGGAAGCCTTGATCGAGGATGGCGCGAGTGGATGATTTAGTGGATGGTTCCTGGACGGTTTGGGTGGCAGAATCGCCCACCCCGTCGCGTCGCAAACGCCCACCCCGTTCGGACGAAACACCCACCCCGTTCGTCGACGGGGTAGCAGAATCTTCCACCCCGTCAGGAAGCATGATCTCGTAGCGATTCGGCCGCCGATCGTTGCGCCAGTCCATCGTCCCGCCGGCGTTTGGATGAACCTTCAGTTCACCGTCAGCCTGAAGTCGACGTAGAGCCTCGTGGACGGCTCGCTCCCCCAACCCTGACTCTCGACAGAGGGTTGAGACAGTCGGCCACGACCCTCCGTCGCCGTCGTGGTTGGCGATCGACAGGAGGACCAGCCTGGCCCCGTTGCGGGACCGTGATCGCTCGAAGACTGCCGAGAGTTGCTGTACACTCACCGAAGACCTCCTCGTACAAGGTCGTGCAGGACAGGACCCCCGAGTCGATCCGGGGGTTCTGTCGCGTCTGGGGGACGGACTGTACCACCCTTCTCCGCCGTCGGCGTCGACCCGGTGTACACTCCTAGCCATGCCGAACGGAAGTCGACGACCGGAGAGGTCGATCTCGATGACGAGCTGGATCTCTCCTGAGGAAGGCGAGCAGCTCGACCAGATGGCGATGCACCTCGCCGCCAAGACCGGGAAGCGGACCCGGCGCGTCGACGTCGTCAGGTGGATGCTGGCGCGCCCCTGGGCGAAGCGCTTCGCTGCGACGGGCCGGTTGAGGTGAGGCGCACAGCCCTGTCATCGAGGCCGTCGAAGGCCAAGCGCGACTTCGACGCCGAGTACGCCGCGGTGCTGCCGTCGGTGCTCATCCGAGGCTGCCAGTTCAAGATCTACGCGATGGCATCGACGAACGACCTCGTCATCCCGGAGGCTGACTTCCAGTGCGCAGGCCGCACGCTCGGGCACCACGCCAAGGGTCGACGAGCGCGGGACGCGAACGATCTGGCGAATCTCCGATGCCTCTGCACGAAGCACCACGACTACGTCCACGCCCACCCGCGCTGGGCGCGCGAGGTCGGCCTCATGGTCTCGAGGATCTCCTGATGGGCAACGACAACACGAAGTCGACGACCTACTCGGTGCGAGTCCCGCTCTGGCTCCACGAGGAGCTCGAGAAGTTGCGCGGCCCCGAGGAGACGAAGTCCGGCATCACCATGCGCGCCCTCGTCGCGTTCGTTGCAGGTGGAACCGATGCCGTCGAAGCCTGAGTACCTCTGGTTGACGTGCCCCGTCTGCACGTCGAAGTTCCGAGTCACCACCGGGCCGAACATGGCCGACCACTGCGGCAAACCGTTCTGCCGCGCCGTGATCGACTGGCCCGACGACCACTGGTCCGCGTACCTCTCGACGACGAAGGCCCGGCAGGACGCCGGGATGGAGATGACCGAGTTCGATCTCGTAGCACTGGAGCGTGAAGATGCCCGAAGTTGAGGAGTGGTACCAGGGTCGCCTGGATGTCGGCGGCGAGCCGGGCGAGGAGAAGATCCGCAAGACCCGACGCGCGCTGCCGATCAAGCCGTGCGGCCTCTGCAAGAAGCCAGTCATCCGACCCTTCGTCGCCGGCTCGAAGACGACGAAGGTCGTCAAGGCGACCAAGAAACAGGAGGGCGGTGTCGACCGCGTCGCCGGAGCACAGATCAGTCTCGACCCCGTGGGCATCCCTGATGGCGACTGGTTCACCGTCGGCAAGATCGCCTATCAGCGGCGGCCGCAGGACCTCCATCCGTCGCTCGTCTTCTACGTCGAACACGACTGCATCGCGGAGTCGAAGTGATGGGCGTCCTCACGACGCACGGCATGGGCGAGGGGTCGAGGACCGACCAGTGCGACGGCTGTGACGCCGACGTACGCGGGCGCCCCACCCACCTCGTGCGCCTCTCCGGACAGGACTGGGGATGGGTCTGCGACTGGTGCCGCGACTTCATCAAGGCGGCGAAGCGGTGAACCTGCCCGACGTCACACTCACCGTCGTCCAGCAGGAGTCCCTCGGTGCCGCCGTCGATCGCATGGCCGCCGTCGACGCGCCACTGCCGGAGTCGATCTATCAGGACACCGCGGGCACCCTCCACCTGCTGTGGCACCAACTTGGGGCGCGCATCGAGGTGACCCTCGCCAGGACCGGCCGGATCGACTCGGCGGTGACGCTCTCCAACGTGCCAGGTCGCAACCTCGCGAGTCTCCTGGCCTTCAGCATTCAGCTCCAAGAGTTCTTCGCGATCTAGCAACTGTCAGACGATTGGGTGTACACTTCCTCTCCGTGCCTGCTCATCACCCCGCTCCCTTCTCGGCGTCGATCATGGACGTCCTCGCCGAGTTGATCCGCGACTGGGAGGGTCCGATCCTCGACCCCTACGCCGGGATCGGCCGAGTGCATGAACTCGGGCGCGACGACACGCTCGGCATCGAGATCGAGCCCGAATGGGCCAACGAGCACCAGCGGACGACATGGGCGGACTCGTCGAAGATCGTCCCGTCGGCGTCAGACCACGGATTCCTCGTGTTCCCGCGTCAACTGGCCGGGCCGAAGTCGGGACTCGACTGGGTCGAGAAGTCGACGTTCAACAAGGTCTTGCCTCGTCCTAACGCGATCGTCACATCTCCGGATTATGGGAACAGGATGTCCGACCAGTACCTCGGGACCCCGGAGGAGCAGAGGCTGCGCGCCGAGAAGGGCGCCATGCCCCGACGGCGGGGATACGCCATCTCGCTCGGCCGCAAGGTCTCGCCGGGCTCGACGGCGGGCTTCTCTTTCGGGCCACAGTACCGAGCCCTCCACGCCGAGATCTTCACCGCGGTCACCGGGGTCTGCCTTCCCGATGCTCGGCTGGCGTTGAACGTAAGTGACTTCTTCGAGACAAGACCCGGAGACGACGGCCCAAGCCGGGTGCATGTGGTTTCCTTCTGGGTCGAGCTGATTGCGTCATTGGGATGGGTCGTCGAGCGTCTCATTCCCGTGGGTACCCGCCGCTTCCGCGACGGCGCCAACTCAGACCTTCGGGTCGATGCAGAAACGGTCATCGTGGCCACGTTGAAAGGAGCCTCATGAGGCTGAAGAGAGTCCTGTCCGCAGCACTGGTCGCGGGGGTCCTGCTGGCGTACGCGCCTCACGCCTCCGCCCAGACCGTCACCTCAGACCCGATCACGACCACGCCGGGCTATCCAGGCTGCGGCGGGAACACCCAGATCCAGGATGTCACCGCGGACTACACCTGCGGCAACCAGCGCACCTTTCACCTCGGCACGCTGACCCGCACGGTGATCGCCATCTCGACGTTCCATGCCAACGGCACGGCGTCGACGACGTTCACACTCACCGGCGGCAACGCTCCGCTGAACCTAAACCTCCGCATCGTCAGCCACTCGGGCGTCTCGAGTTCTTCGGGCCCGGTCATCGACGAGGTCACCGGCGTGATGCCCCAAGGGACCAAGGGGCCGGTCACCTTGAGTTACCGCTTCGACTGCGGCCAGATCGACATCAAGGCCATCCTCACCGGCAACGGTGATTCCGCCGGCCGGATCTCCGGCCCCTACCTCTGCGTGGTTGCTCCCGCGACCACCACCACAATCGCACCAGGGTCAACCGCGCCGGCGACCTCCTCCCCCGGGATCACGCCGGCCCCGTCAACTGCCCCCAGCACGGGTGGCCCTGGTGCGTCAGCCCAGGCCCGGGTCGTGGCGCTTCCCGCCACCGGCTCCGAGTCACGGCCTGCCGTCTTCTATGGCGTCCTGGCCTTCGTCCTCGGAACTGCCCTGGTCATCATCACCCGGGCGCGACGTCGGATTCACTCATGAGGCGCTGGCTGCTGGTAGCGGGGGCTCTGGCCCTCGCCGCCTGCACCGCGCCGACGGTCAGGACGGGGGCCCTCCCCGGTGACCCAGTGGTGGTGGCCGCGGCAGGGGACATCTCCTGCCCGGCTCTGTCCCGTGTCGCTCCGCCGAGGTGCCAGCAGGCGGCTACGGCCGCCGCTGTGGCCGACGCTGACTTCGTGGTGGCTCTCGGCGACCTCCAGTACCCCGGAGGTGACTCGACGACGTCCTGGAACGGCTACGACCAGTCTTGGGGCCCTCTGGCCGCGAAGACGCTGCCGGTGATCGGCAACCACGAGTGGCTGTCGTCCGGCGCGCAGCTCTTCTACAACTACTGGGCCTCCAAAGGCTTCCCTGTCCCGCATAACGTGTGGAGCAAGGATCTGGGCAACGGGTGGACCTTCGTCGCGGTCGACGCGAACTGCGGCAAGACGGACTGCACCGCTGAACTCAACACGCTCAACGCGCTGCTCTGGACGACGGGCCCCTGCACCATCGTCAGCTGGCATCAGCCCCGCTGGTCCTCGGGCGACCACGGCTCGTCGCCGAACCGCAAGCTGGACAAGATCTGGCAGGTCACCGTGGCGCACGGGGTGCCGCTGGTGCTCAACGGGCACGAGCACTCCTATGAGCGCACCACGCCATTCGGTCAGACCACCGAGGTGATCGTCGGCACCGGAGGCAAGAGCCAGGACCTGCCGACGCCTCCGGCGGCGTTCACCGCGGTCCAGATCGACAACACCTTCGGACACCTGCGCCTGTCGCTGACGCCGAACGCCTACAGCGCCGAGTACATCAACCTGGCGGGCGCGGTGGGCGACTCGTTCTCGGGGACCTGCTGATGAGCGACAACGGGGCGACACCGGAGGTCATCCAGCCGTCGCCACTCCCCCAGACTGTCCAGATCTTCGGCGGGCGCGCTGAGGACGGACAGTCCATCGTTCAGCTCATCTTCCACACCCCACAGGGGTCGTCGTTCTTCTTCCTTGACGAACGCTCGGCCACCTGGCTGCGGGACAAGCTGACGGAGAACGTCGGCGGCATCGTGATCCCCCAAACCGGGATCGCGCCGAGCAGCCGCTACACGCCTCCCCAGGGGCACGGATGAAGACCGTGACCGCAGTGGCCGGTGACGGCCTCGCTCACGTCGCTGAGGGCGCCCGCCGAGCCACCGAGGGCATCCGCAACCTCACGCATGTCGCCGCCGTCCACGAGTCGAAGCATCGGGGCGGCCATGCCGGGGAGAAGCGGCGACACAAGAAGCGGACCCGGGCCAAGAACCGAGTCGCTCGGGCGAGCAGGAAGGCGAGCCGCTGATGGAGAAGTTGAACGACAGCCTGCTCTCGTGGGCCGTGGACCTAGAACCACAGGCGCGGGAACAGGCTGAGCGGACGTCGCGTCTGCCGTTCCTTGCCGGCCACGTCGCCCTCATGCCTGACGCCCACTGGGGAATGGGCGCCACCGTCGGCTCCGTCATCCCCACTGAAGGCGCCATTGTTCCCGCGGCCATCGGCGTCGACATCGGCTGCGGCATGATCGCCGCGCCGACCGCCCTGCGCTCCAGGGGTCTGCCGGACAATCTCGATGGGCTGCACGACCAGATCAGCCGTAGCGTGCCCGCCGGCTTGGGTCGCTGGCATACGCAAGCGAAGGAGGACGCCTTCGAGGTCGTGGGGAGACGACCGGCCAGCGATCTGAGCCAGAAGCAGGAAGCCAAGGTCCACCAGCAACTCGGCACTCTCGGTGGTGGCAACCACTTCGTCGAGGTCTGCCTGGACGAGACCGACCGCGTCTGGATCGTTCTCCACTCCGGCTCGCGCGGCCTCGGCAAGGAGCTGGCCGAGCAGCACATCCGCGTCGCCAAGGACGCCATGAAGCGCTGGCACGTCACACTCGAGGACCCCGACCTGGCCTTCCTCCCCGAGGGCACCGAGGAGTTCGCCCGCTACATCGCGGACATGCTGTGGGCCCAGGACTATGCGATGGCGAACCGGAACCGAATGATGAGGGCCGTGCTGAACCAGTTCTGCCGCTGGGTGGGCCTCGCCGGCCAGGATGGCTCCGTCGCCCCGATGAACGAGTGGATCAACTGCCACCACAACTTCACCCAGCGCGAACACCATCACGGTCGCAACGTCTGGCTGACCCGCAAGGGCGCCATCAAGGCTGGCGTCAACGACCGCGGTGTGATCCCCGGTTCGATGGGGACCCGCTCCTACATCATCACCGGGCTTGGCAATCCCGCCTCGTTCGAGTCCTGCTCACATGGCGCCGGGCGCCGGATGTCGCGCGGCCAGGCCCGGCGCACCCTCGACGTTGAAACGCTGCGCGCCGAGATGGAGGGCAAGTCCTGGAACGACAAGGACGCCGCGGCCCTCATCGACGAGGACCCCCGCTCGTACAAGGACATCGACGAGGTGATGGCCGCGCAGGCCGACCTGGTCAGGATCGACCACACGCTCCAGCAGATCTTGAATTACAAGGGCGTCGGCTAGCCGCTAGGTGCACACTTAGGTCGTGGCTGGGAGGCCGTGCGTCGGTACAAGGGCATGTTCCAATGCGCGACCAAGCTGGTGGCATGGTCAGGGATCACGGAGGCATCCGCCCGTAGACCAGCGCCGGCCTGCGGCTTAAGAACGAGGCGTCGCTTCACGCCTACTCCCAGCCGCCTAATCGATCTCGCTGAGCAGCTTCCGCATCCGGTCGGGATGCCCTCGAGCCCTCACGTACTGGCGCCACAGCAGCCAATTGGGCTTCTTGGAGGTCGGGACGCGGTCTTTGTCGGGCTGCGGCCGATGGTGAAGATGGAAGCAGATCGACGACGGCAGGCGTCCAGGTGAACCGTACAGCGTCGACAGCGCCTCCCACCAGGCGTTGTCCTCATAGCCCCACCCGACGAAGCGAGGATCAAGAGGGATCTCGTCGGCGTCTTCGCGCCGCAGGATCGTTCCGACGCCTGCTGAAGCCTTCCGAGGCTCGTCCTCCCAGACGTGATCCATCCGTCCGGCCTCCTCGAGGCCGATCTCGCCGCTCAGGAGCCGCTGCGTTGTCGCTTCGTCGAAGCGGAGCACCGTGTCCTGACCTTGAACCCATCTGTGGCCCTGCGCTAGCAGGCTCACGGCGTCGCTGAGCTTCGGAACCCAGCAGTCGGCATCCATCAGGCACACGAAGTCGCAGGAGGCCTTCTGGAGCCCCTGGGCCCAGGCCTTGCCCTTGCGCCATATCTCGAAGTCGGAGAGGGGAGAGAGGATCACCTCGAAGCCCTCCTCCTCCCACGCCGGCCAGAGGTACGACCAGATGCGTTCGCGGTCGTAGGCGTACTTCCAGGGGACGATCAGCGAGCAGTTCACCGGAAGACGTCGTTGTAATGGTCGGCAAGCGCATCCCAGGAGATCGACTCGGCCCAGGCGATCGAGCGCTCCCGCATGTACGCAGCGCGCGTCGGGTCTTCGATCATCATGTTGATCGCTCCAGCCAAACGGCGAGGGTCGCAGCGGTGGATGTCGAACTGCCCGCCGCGCATCGACTCGGTCCGCTCTACGGTCGCCGGCACGAGGCTCGCCGTCGGCAGCCAGCTCCGTTGCGGTTCCACATCCAGAGTGATGATCGGCAGCCCGAGCGTCGCGGCCTCCTGCATCGGAAGACACAGGCCGCCGTAGCGGCGGGGGAGCACGAGCGCGTCGACGTCGACCGGCCAGTGGTCGTAGAACATGCCGTCGAAGTGTCCGAGCCACTCAACGGTCACCAGACCGTGATGGCGGGTGGCCGGGGACATGCCGCCGCCGCGGATCTTCAGTCGTATCTCGTGGTTGACGTGGGCGCAAGCCTCGAGGAGCAGGTCGGTGCCGTTGCGGTCGCACATCGCATCGGAGGCGACGTGATAGAGCGTCTCGATCTCGGTCGGCGGCCGGAACGGCAGCAGCTCTTTGTCGGCGGGAAACGGCAGGATGCGCGGCTCGCCGGGAAGAGCGTCGAGCCGCCACTTCGTCGGCGCGAGCATCACGTCGCACATCTCGCCGAGGCCGGTCATCTCAGGGTTGCCCTGGATCACCGTCTGCACGCCACGCTGCTGAGCCAGGATCGGCACCTCGTGCCCGTAAGTGCATTCAATAGAGAAGACCACGTCGACGCCACCGAGGAGCCACTCAGCGTCGGCGCGTCGGGGAGCCCGTCGGCATGTCCGCATCTCTTTGCCCAGACCGCCGTAGATCTCCGGCTTCGCCTTGCCGCGGGTGTCGTGCTCGGTGTGGACCACCAAGATTTTCTCCGGTCGCATCCGGCGGGCGAACTGCCAGGACTGCGAGGCGATGCCACCCTGGTCTGCCCGGGCGATCAATCCGAGGCGCCTCACAGGTCTTCGCTCGTCTCGATGCGGGCCTTCTTCATCTCGGCCACCATCTTGCGTGCCTTTCGTCTCAGGCCCCGGAGGGTCATGAACGCCGTTTCCACCTTGTAGGTCTGCCCGCGGTACCAGAGCCTCGCTTGGCGGTAGCTGCGGGCGTCGCGCTCGTGGTAGTACCAGCCGAGCTCGAGATGAGCGTCGGCGATCGTGGTTTCACTCATGAGTCGGCCCACTTCGGGTCGTCGCCCCTGCCGTCGAGTGTGTAGCTCCTCTTGATGATTCCCTCCGGGTGGTAGATGGCAACGCGATGCGCGCCCCAGGGTTCGGTGGTGGACAGCGAGATGGCGGCGTCCTCGATCATCGTCTTGCCGTCGAAGTACGGCCGCTGGAGGAGGTGTCGGTAGTAGTCGGTGTTCGCCAGGTGCGGCCGCTGGGACCACTGAAGGGTCCGCCACAACGGCACGCCCCAGATGTTGCGCGGGGTGGAGCCGAGCATGAGGCTCTTGTGCTCCTCGAGCACGAGCGACTCGAAGTGGAAGCGCATCACATTGACCTCGCCGGCGCCGATGAGGTGGAGCAACTTCTCCCAGTCGAAAGGCCAGTCGGTGACCAGCGGGCAGTCGTGCTCGACGTAGAGGATCGTCGGTGTGCGCACCAACTTCAGCGCTTCGCGCGCCATGCCCGCCTGGTGGGTGTGCTCGTCGAAGATGAGCGGCACAGTGTTGCCCCAGGCGTGCTCGCACAGCCACGTCAGTCGGTTGAGGTACTCCTCGTACTCGGTGCGGTAGTGGCCTTGCTCCTGACGCACGCCGTCGCACATCACGATGATCTCGGCCGTCGGGAAATGGAAACGCACCGACGCGACCGTCTGCTCGATCATCTCCGTCGACGGGTGGGCCTTGATCGGCGAGGTAGGGATCAGCACCGTCGGCTGCATCTCGCCGTAGCGCTTGTACCAGTCCGGGCTGGCCGAGAGCTCAGTGATGTCGTCGTGGATGCGCCACTGGAGGTCGCGCTTCCACCGCTGCCACCAGGCCGACGTCCTCGTGCCGTTGCGCGGCCAG
>Ga0210380_10001056_pt1 | contig 11387 bp, 8 predicted proteins | sample PLM4_5_coexredo_FD_155476 | JGI IMG/M metagenome (GOLD analysis project Ga0210380, IMG submission 155476) | Groundwater sediment microbial communities from an aquifer in East River, Colorado, USA - PLM4_5_coex redo | ecosystem: Environmental > Terrestrial > Soil > Riparian zone | place: USA...
GGTGCCCCTCACGGCCTCGCGTAATCTGTCGATCAATATCGATACGGTAGCGGGTAGCGGAGTGCTGAGGATCACGACCTCGACGTTTCCATCTGGTACCGTTGGCATTCAATACTCGCAATCGGTGGGTGTCTCCGGCGGCATCCTGCCCTATACCCTGGCGGTGGTCGGAGGAGCGCTGCCACCGGGACTCACATTAAGTCCTGCTGGAGTTCTTACCGGAACGCCTTCAGAATCGGGAACATTCGGATTCGCCGTCCGTGCAACGGATTCCGCCAGTGCGGTGCAGACCGACACAAGGACCGTCTCGATCACAATTATTCCGGCACTATCGATTACCACGGCATCGCTGCCGGGAGTGGATGTCGGAGAGTCATACACAACGACAGTGACAGCAGCGGGTGGAGCGCAGCCTTACATCTGGTCCGTAACGGGAGTTCTCCCAGGCGGGCTCACCCTGAACAGTACGACGGGAGTGATCAGCGGCACACCGACTGCATCCGGAACTTTCAACTTTCGTATTAATGTTGTCGATGCCGTTTCACTGACGGCCTTTAAGAACCTTGCCATTGTGGTGCTTTTCCCGCAGATCTCCATCTCCATTCCTGCCACGTCGCAGCCAGCCCAACAGATGCCGCTGGGGCTGTCGTTGCGCACACCGTATCCGACCAGTCTTTCGGGGCAACTCACAATGACCTTCACGCCGAACGCCATCGTTGCCAGTGACGATCCGATGCTCCAGTTCTCCAATGGATCGAGAACGGTGAATTTCAGCATCGCCGCAAACAGCACCACCGCCGTGTTTTCACCTCCGGTCCAATTGCTGACAGGCACCGTTGCCGGAACGGTTCGAATGGGTGCGACTATTGTGAACGGGCCTTCGGATCTGACTGCGGGAACGACCGAGATTCCTGCCGCCGCGCCGCAGATTACTGGAGTGGATGCGACGCTGACGGCGTCAACAATCGTGATTCGCGTCACCGGCTACTCTGTCACCCGCAGCGTCGCGAGTGTTACATTTGGATTTGATGTGCGGACCGCTTCGGGATTACAACGTGTGAATTCTTCACGCAGTGTTGACAGCGATTTCGGAACCTGGTACCAGAGCCCGCAATCCGAGGCATTTGGGAGCTTATTTGTATTTTCACAAACGCTGAACGTGCAAGGCGACGCCAGTACCATCGAAGCAGTTGTCGTCACGCTGACAAACGCGAAAGGCAGCCAAACATCCGTCAGCACACCGCTGGTACGAAAATAGTTTGCGCAGAATCGCGAGTATGCACTCTTCTTAGGAATTCATGCCCCACCCAGAAATCTCGCGAGTAGTTCCCGGTAATTTGTTTTCCAACCTGGAGCGAGGTGTTCATCGGCGCCTTCGGGGAAGCCTGCATGATTCAGAACGAGATTCGTACTGTGGCCCAGCTCTTCAAGTTCGATTGTGACGATAGATTTGTCGCAGACGAGATTGAATCCTTATTGAAGCCCCTCGCCAAAGTATGGAGTCTTGAGCGCGCCTCTCATCATCTACTGAATTAACTCCAACGCGGTGATGGGAAGTCGGACGTTCCCTGGCGCGACACCTCAGGAAACGCGGCAATCTGGTTTATGGATGGGGCGAGTGTTTCCAGCTGGAACAGTATGGGAATGTATCGGACCGAATGTCGCAATGAAGTAGAAAGAATTCGATTTGCTCATGCCACATCGCTGCGTCGCGCCAGAGGACATCGGCCTTTCCATCCTGGGTGAAGTCGCGAGTAGTCTTTTGCGGACGGACCAAAAATGTGACCGCATTACTTGTTCCGCCCGACGACGTCCCTGTGGTTAATGAACGGATTCAACATTGTATCCAATACGTCCATAGCAGACATATCCATTGAATGGAAGATTGTCGACACCGGAGATTTTGACGGTAATGGAAAGGCAGATCTATTGTGGCGCGATAGTGCTGGCAATGTAGCGATGTGGTTGATGGATGGTCCGAATGTTATTGGCTACATCGGCGTGGGGAATGTGGCAGACCGAGTCCGGCAATAATTGGACGAACCGGCATTCATTGGTAGTCGCATGCTGGCTTTTCGTCAATTTCTATCAAAGTAGGGCGCCCCTTTCGCTTAAGCGGATGGATCGAAACGTTCCGGCCGGAGGGTAGCCCGCTGCTGCGCAGGATACCCTCCGAAACGGAACGTGTCAGCGGCCGGAACCCTCGAGTGGAGCCTGCAGCGGACCAAAATCGGGCGGTGGAACCCGGTGGTGCGTTGCGGCCTCATAAGCGGAGGCGGCCTTGATGACGTCGGAGTCGGTGCCGGGTCCGCCCCAGAACATCATGCTGATCGGCATCGGATGCGGAAGCTTGGATTCGACACTGCCCGTAACGGCGATGTATTCCGTCTTGTCGTCGCTCAAGACATACTTCGGATCATAGGTCGTCGTGACGTAGCCCGCAGGAACGTCGGCCTCTGGACTTCCAAGCAGAGCCGTAAAGCGCTGGCAGCAGCTTTGAGTGCCGCGGCCATTCACTTCGGGTTCCAATGCTCCGCCGAGAAGATACGGTGGCGTGGTCTGTTCCGGGTTCACAAAGACATCGATCTTGTTTTCATACATGACCTTCATCACGATCATGCGAACAACCGACTGCATGTGAAAGTAGCTGATGGATCCGGCTGGAGGCCGCGGATCCGTAACGGAAGTGGCATTCACGGACCTCGCCCGTTCCTCATCATTCTTGAATGTTGCATTGGCAACCCAGCTGGTCCAGTCCTTGACTCTTTCGTCTCCCCGGTCACTCAGATATCGATTCGCGAGGAGAACATTTGCGGGATTCGATAATCCGTCGGTGATGCTGCGAAGGTTGATCTTGTCCGACAGAGGCGCCTTGCGCAGCGACAAGGCCACGACGTAGTTCATGCTCTGGACGTCCCAGCCGGGAACTGCAAACACCAGTTCACCGGTACTCGACTTCTTCCAGAAATATTCCGGCATGGTGCTGGGCAGAATCTCGGCCATCGCATCCTGGAACGTGTAGGTCATATTCGGAATCGATGCATCATCCGGATACATCGGATCCACCGACTCCACCAGCGTGGCGCCCAGCTTGTCCTTCAGCACGGATTTGATTTCCTTGTCGATTTGATCGCTGATCGCAACGTCGTTCTTCGTGTGCTTCACCATGAATTCCCGCACGATGCCGACGCGGACGCCCTGAAGCGGTTTCGCGGCTACAGCGGAATCCGGCACCACAAAGCTGGAATAGGGTTCCTTTGGGATGATGCCCTTCGGAATTGCAGAAAAGATATCTTCGGATTTAAAGCCCTTGATCGCATCGAGTACCAGCGCGGCGTCCTTGACGGACTTGCAGTGGATGCCCGAGCGGTCTCCGGAATTCTTGCCGGTGATGCCGCCATCGCCGAGGACTCCCTTGGTGGTCAGGAGATTGACAATGTTGTTTCTCGATGCCGGTCCTTTGCAGGATGCGGACGACTGTTCGCAGATCGAACAGGTCGACAGATTGACCGAAACGGAAACGCCGGAGCCGTTGCTCGTTCCTCGCGGCACGCGGGCAGTGTCGTAGGGATTGCAGGCCTGGCCGCTCCAGGGAGCGTATTGAAGGTTGGTGTCGGGGGTGTAGAGCGTTGGCTTGGCGGATCCGTTGGCGGATGCGCCAGTGACGTTGCTGGCTGAAGCGACCGCGAAGATGATCGCACCCTTGCTGCGAAGTGCTGCAATGTCGGGAGAGTCCGCCTTGGGCACGTCCATCGCAAAGTTCACGTCGTTGCCGCCGGTTCCCCGCATGTCCCTGGCGTCATACCAGTCTTTGAGCGAGAAGACGGCGCAGTACATTGGAAGGGTGGCCAGGTCCGGGTTGCGGCCGTACTGTCTGTCCAATTCGTCGGCTCGCTCCAGCGCGTCCGGCATTTTCCGGAATTCTTCGCAGGCCTTTGGCGCCCCTGCTGGCAAAGGTCCTGCCGAAGGAGCCTTATCGAAGTCCCCCTTGCAAGTGATGGAGCGTTCGCCGCGAATGTTCAAAGTCTCCAGTGCATTTACCTGTCCAGCCTCGGGAATGCCGACTCGCCAGCCGTATTGCAGCTTCACGCTGGGATCGGAAATGGATGTGATCATTTTGCCGAGGTCCAGAGGGAGTCCTTTGTATTGATCCAGGTTTGGGAAAACCGTCGAAGCGGCGACCGTCTTCGTCGGGTACTGGATTGGCGCTCCTGCCCGGACCATGCCGGTTGACGGAGGAATCGGTTTCCCGTCCATGGTGACAAGCGCCGTGCAGACGCCGTTGTATGCCTTTGCTCTACTGAGATAAGCCTGTACCACCTGCCTGCAGGTGGTCTGTCCTTCGCGGATCGCACTTTGAATATCCGTGATCGAAGCTTCCTCGATATGAAAGCCGCCAGCAGCCGCCTGGGCAAACAGCCGAGGAGAAAGCATCGTCACGCACAACAGAAAACCAGGTAAGTTCCGTAAAAGTAGATTCTTGAAAATATACACAACTACCCCACTTTTGGTTGAGAACGTTGACCGCATTGAGTTGCCGAATGGTTGAAATCTCGAAGCGTGCAGACGTGACGCGCGGGTGGGGTCAAAACGAGGACCGCCGAATTTTTCAAAGTCTCACATGAGCGGTACTTCGTGTCAATAGCTATCCTGACTGTTGTCACTGCATTCTTCCACACTCGGAAAAGCATCGCGGATGACAGTTCTGTACCGGTCGAGAGCACTTCCGACATGCATGTCGGCTCACAGCGTGACTCACGCCAATCTGGAATTCCAGAACCTCTTTCGAATCAGTAAATGTCCGCATTCGACGCGTTCGGCATTCGTCGTGCCCTACACAATCGACAGGCAAAAGGAGGTATTGATGAGCGCTGAAGAAATACTGCCGGTATCCGAGCAAAAGTTGTTGGACTCCGAAAGGCAATTGGAACTGCTGCACCGCATCAGCGGAATCGTCAGTTCCAGTTTGACGCTGGAGAAAATGCTTGAAGAGCTGGTTGCGCTTGTTGTCAGTGTCACTCGCTCTGACGCGTGCCTGGTGTATCTGGTTGATGAACCGGCAGGCGAAATCGTTCTCTGCGCATCGCAGCTTCCTCACGCGAAGGAAATCGGAAGGATCCGGATGAGGATCGGAGAAGGAGTGACGGGATGGGTGGCGCAACACCGTTCGGTAGTCGCTCTGTCATCGCGCGCATCGCTGGACCCGCGGTTCAAGACGTTCAGCTCTCTTCCGGAGGACACCTACGAAGCGTTTCTGTCCGTGCCTCTTGTGACCAGTGGAGAAGTAATTGGAGTCATCAATGTCCACCACTGGAAACCCCGCAACCACAGTCCGGAGGAAGTCGCACTGCTTGGTTACGCAGCCGAACAGATGGGGGGAGCCATCGCCAAGGCGAAGCTTCAGGAGCAGTCTCAATCCGCTTCGAGGAAAGTCGAGCTTCTGGCCACCCTCGGGGAAACCGTCGCCAGCGAAGGCTTTCTCGATCGCATTCTCCAGACCATATCCGAAATGGTGGCACAGACCTTCGACTCACCGTTGTGTTCGATCATGATTGTCGATGAGGACCGGCAGGAACTCACAATCAAGGCGGCGCGATGTTCAGCGCCGGCGTATCTCAACAGAATGCCTATCCGCATTGAAGATTCATTGATCGGCCGTGTGGTGCGGGAGCGTAAGCTCGTGATCGTGGAAGATGTCCGAACGGAGAAGCTCTATCGGTATCCGGAACTCGCCCGCAAAGCAGGACTGGCATCTCTTCTGTCGGTGCCTCTGCTCACAAGCCATGGAGTCATCGGAACTCTGAACATCTATCTCCGGGACCGGCGGACTTTCACAAAGGAAGAAACCCTCTTCGCCCAGGCACTGGCCGGGCAGGCGGCAATGGCATTGGAGAACGCGCGGCTGATTTCAGAGTCGCTGGAAATGAAGCGGACGCTCGAAGTGAGAAAAATCGTCGAGCGTGCAAAAGGCATACTCCAGCAGCGCGATGGACTCACAGAAGAAGAGGCCTATCTCCATCTGCGCAGCGAAAGCCGAAGAATGCGCCGGCCAATGCGGAATTTGGCGGAAGCCATCATTCTGGCGGAAGAACTGCACCGGAAGAGTCGGCGAAAGGACGTCAGCGACGCGTCAGAACTGCAAGAACGTCCCTTGAAAATTTCGGAGAAGGGGGAGCCTGCATTCGACGAAGACTTTCAGAATTGAAATCGAACTTCGTGGAGAAGAGATCGGACATCGACAGAGACGCTTTGGCAATCCCCGAATTTTCATGTCCGGTTGTCTGGGCCAGAATATGGTAAAGCTCGTGGGCAATCGCGCGAGCCAGGGCCCGCCCCAGAATGCCTTCACGCATTGGAACGTTCAGCGAACGCAGTCCAGGCGACAGGGTCCGAATAATGTGAGTACAGTCGACTCGAAAATAGGGGAGTACGTGTCCACTGGAAACCGAGGATTCGGCGAGTGTGCGAGTCTGGATGGAACGTCCCTGCTGGTCTGGAAGATTTTCCACCGAGCAGTCGCCCTCGAAATTACCCACAACGGCCAGTTGAACTTCCGGATGTTCGCTTTTATCCAGTCCTGGCTGTATCCAGGTCACGTCGATTCCGGCAGGGGCCAGTACGCGTTGAAGTTCGATCTGGAGTATATGCATCGCGGAGCTATCAAGGTGCCGGGCAGGGCCCGAATACACTGCTAGCGTGCGAGTCTGCGCATGTGCACAAACAGAAAAACAGAAAATTGCAAAAACCGCTCGCCAAGCTGCCGACATGGGCATCTCTCCACGTGGAGATAGAAGTCGGCGAGATTATATGGCAACAACTCTCTTTGAAGGATCTTATTCCGGATCCGCCTGATGAAAGGGCAGGGGCGGAGAACCCCTGCCCTTACGGATCGTCAGTTGGAACTCTCTCTGACGAGGTGATGGTGGTGTGATTGGTGGGATGGCAGATGGATAAAATCAGTCCGCGGCGGAGCGGCGCAACTCATCTTCGATGATTTTCTGGATGTCTCCGTAGGGCTGAGCGCCAACGAGCAGGCGGCCATTGATGAATAGTGCGGGAGTGCCGCTGATGCCAACTCTTACTCCTTCTTCCATGTCGCTTTGAATTTCCGCAAGATATTTGCCGCTGTCCAGACACGTGTCGAATGCCGTTGTGTCCAGAGAGAGTTTTGCCGCCTTCTGTTTCAAGTCTTCCACCGTCAGGTTTTGCTGATCGTTGAACATGGCATCGTGGAACTGCCAGAACTTATCTTGTTCGTATGCACACAAGGATGCCTCGGCGGCCTTTCGTGCGTGTGCGTGCATGGTGGCCAAAGGAAACTGAAGGTATACCACCCGCAGCTTGTCCTTGTAGTCCGCTTCGATTCGCTCGAGAGTTGGAAACAGGGCGCGGCAAAACGGACACTCGAAGTCCGAGAATTCCACAATGGTCACCGGGGCGTTGGCGGGCCCTTTGGATGGGCGTCCTGCCATGGAGATGGTTATCCTCGATGGCTCAAGATAGGACTTCACTCCATATTCCTTCTTTAAGCCTGCGACAAACTTTTCAAATACAGCCTGCCGTTTTTCGCTTCTGAGGTAATCGCGAATCGCAGTCACGTTGTCTGCAAGAGTCCCCTGGAGGCTGGATCTGTTCTCGTTATAGAACTGAACGACGGCATCATCGGCCGGTCGGGGCGCGGCGCTGTCCACCTCGATTGCAATCAGTTCGTCTACCGACACCTTGCGCTTCTTTGCTTCGGCAGCCAGCAGGCGATCCTTCACTATCTCCTCCAGGGCATTGTCGAGTGCCGCCTTTCGGTCGCGCTCCAATTCGATTTCGAATTGAGCCTTTCGAAGTTCAATGGTCCTCATCTCCGGTACGGCTGCTTTCTCGACATCCTGAATGGTGATCGGCTCGCCGTTGACGACGGCCACTCGATCCGGGTCCGGTTGTTCGGCGATGGCTGTCGCGCACAGCGCCGGCAGAAAGCAGGATGCGACGAAGGGAACCAGCAGGCTCTTAAGTACGTTCGAGACCGGTATTTTCTTCACTGGCGCTCCCTGGGCTTCGATCGAACACAGCGGAAAGACAATTGCTCGCCCGTCGATCGAATCAATGATGTGACTGCGCGGTCACGCGAGGTTTTGATTTGAGTTGGAACGTGGAAGCCAATCGAACGTGGATCAGCAGATGGAACGCAGAATAGGCTCAGGAAACGACACTGTCAACCGGCAAGAGTGTATGGAATGCGTACAAGAATGTAGCCTGATTTATCGTAAGGCTGTCACCAGCTGCAGGACAGAGTTCAGCATCCGGGTCCGGGCGCTGGTCAAACGGGATTTTACCGTACGGGTGGAAACACCAAGGACCTGAGCAATCTCGTCATACGATAAGCCTTCGATGTCGCGAAGCAGGAGAATCCACCGGTGTCCGCGAGAGTGCCGACTGAGACCATGACGAATGAGGGCTTCATTGTCCCCCGCCTGGTCTGAGGTCAGTCCGCAGGAACTTCCACCGCGGGGCGGCAATCCCTGAAACCGAATTCGCGTTTTCCACCAGCGCTCCCGTTTTCGGATAGTCGAAACAGCGATACTGAAAATCCAGATTCGGAGGGAAGAATTACCGTCGAACGTCTGGGTATTGCACGACACATTCAGAAATGTCTCCCGAATGACGTCAGTGGCGTCGCACGAATCGTTCATCGACAGATTCGCGATTCGTGCAACTCCATCCCGATACGGTTGAAGGAGCGTGTCGTCAGCCGAAATTTCATCCCGCCGTGCCCACTCAGCAAATGACGTCTCCTCGTGTTTTCGCGCGCGCGAATTTCCGGCTATGGCACTCACGGCTTCCATCAATTTGTGTCCTTCGACTTCGGGGACAGAGGAACTGGCCCGAAAGCGGGAGGAGGCACTCTGTGATGAGTGGCGGCTTCATATGCCGACCCAACCTTGATTACCGTGGAGTCACTACCGGGACCGGCCCACACGGTCAGGCTGATTGGCATGGGGTTGGGGAGCTTCGACTTCTCGGTTCCCGTAACGGTGTTGTATCGCGTCTTGTCGGCGCTCAGAACATACTGGGGTTCATAGACGGTTTCCGTGTATCCGGCGGGAATGTCCACCTCCGGGCCACCAAGAAGTGCGGTGAACGCGGCGCAGCAACTGTGAGAGGGTCGATTGTTGACGTCCGGCTCACCGGGCCCGCCAAGGACATATGGCGGTGTCGTCTGTTCGGGATTGACGAAAGCATCGATTCCATTTTCGTACATCACCTTGAGAACCACGAGCCGCAGTACGGCTTGCATCTTCAAATAGCTGATGGAATCGGCTGCAGCCCGTGGATCCTTGTCGCCCACAGAGTTCCGGGCCCCGGCTCGCTGTGCATCACTTTTGAATTTCTCATTGGCGACCCAGCTGGCCCAATCCTTCACCCGCTCATCGCCTCTTTCCCGCAGATACTTGTCCATCTGAAAACTGCCGTTCGGATTGCTCAGTCTGCTGCTGATTCGGCGAAGATTCAGATTCGGAGATAGTGGAGCTTCACCCAACGCCAGAGCCACAAGGTAGGAGGTGGATCGGACGTCCCAACCGGGAACGGCGAACTCCAACTCGCCGGTACTGGTGGTCTGCCAGAAATACTCTGGAACCTGGTGTGGAAGGATCTCGGCGAAGGCATCCTGGAAGGTGTACTTCATGTTGGGAACAGTGGGATCGTCGGAGTACAGGGGATCGACCGATTCCACCAGCTCGGCTCCAAGCTTGTCGCGCAGGACCGTCTTGATTTCCTTGTCGATTTGATCGCTTATGGCCTCATCGTTCTTAACGTGCTTGACCATGAATTCACGGACAATGCCGATTCGCATTCCCCTTAGTGGCTTGTCCTTGATGTCCTTGTCATTGAGAACAAAACTGGCATATGGCTCCTTCGGGATCAGGGCCTTTGGAATTGCCGTAAATATATCTTTGGATTCGAATCCTTTGATGGCGTCGAGTACAAGGGCGGCATCTGCGACGGTGCGGCAATGAATTCCAGCGCGGTCTCCGGAATCTTCGTAGCCGGCGCCACCGTGCATTGTAATTCCCTTGGTCGTGAGAAGGTTGACGACATTATTCCGCGATGCGGGACCTTTGCAGGAAGCGGAAGACTGTTCGCAAATGGAGCATGCTGCCAGATTTGCTGAAACGGAAACGCCCGAACCATTGCTCGTTCCTCGAGGGACACGAGTGGTGTCGTATGGATTGCAGGCCTGGCCGCCCCATGCCGCATCCTGGAAATTTCCGTCAGGGAAATAGAATGCAGGCTTTTCGGGGCCGCTGTTCGAACTCATTCCTGTGGAGGACGCGGTTGCAACCGCGTAAATGATGGCGCCTTTTTCCCTGAGGTTTGCAATATCGGGCGAATCGACTTTGGGTGCGTCCATTGCGAAATTCACGTCGTTGCCGCCAGTGGCGCGCATGTCTTTTGCATCAAACCAGTTCTTTAGAGAGAAGACGACGCAGTACATCGGAAGCTTCTTCAGATCCGGCTTGTTCCCATACTGTTTATCCAGCTCCGCTGCACGTTCCAATGCATCCGGCATCTTCCGGAACTCCTCGCAGACGGCTGGAGCGCCAGCTGGCAGCGGGCCCGCCGATGGCGCACGATCCAAGTCGCCCTTGCAGGTTACGGACCGCTCGCCTCGAATATTCAGGGTTTCCAGCGCGTTGAGCTGACCCGCATTCGGAATGCCGATCCTCATACCAAACTGTTGCACGACGCTGGGATCCGATAGCGTGGTTTCCATTCTGCCAAGTTCCAGTGGCAATCCCTGATACTGATCCAGATTCGGAAGCACCCTGGAAACAGGAACGGTCGCTGTGGGAAATACCAGTGGTGAACCTGCGCGAACCACACCTGTCGTACGCGGGATAGGCGCTCCCTCTTTTGTAACCAGGGCTGTGCAGATGCCGTTGTATGCCTTTGCTCGCGCAATGTACGCTTGAACGACTTCCTTGCATGTCGTTTGACCCCTCTGGATTGCGCGATGCATATCGGCAATGGTGGTTTCTTCAATCGGGAATCCTTTGCTCTGGCCTGCAGTCAGATCTGACGTGATTGCCAGCAGCATGCCCGTCATTGCGAGCTGAATCAGAACGCGGCGGGATCGATCTTGAAGCTTTCGCATATTCGTCATGATGATAGTTCTCCAGACTTCCGCTGTAGGCGCGGTCTGTGACCGCGCTCTTGTCGATTGCGCAAACCGCGCGGTCTCAGACCGCGCCTACAGCAGCAAAGTCGCGTTTTCGATTCCGGCTACTTGCTGCCGAGCCGACTCACAGGTGCAGGTAGTGGACCAAATGCAGCTGGGGGCACCCGGTGATGCGTCGCGGATTCGTATGCGGATGCCGCTTTAATGACCGCGG
>Ga0210380_10001058_pt1 | contig 11384 bp, 8 predicted proteins | sample PLM4_5_coexredo_FD_155476 | JGI IMG/M metagenome (GOLD analysis project Ga0210380, IMG submission 155476) | Groundwater sediment microbial communities from an aquifer in East River, Colorado, USA - PLM4_5_coex redo | ecosystem: Environmental > Terrestrial > Soil > Riparian zone | place: USA...
TGCGAAGAATCCGCTTGGTTACGTTGGGATTTTGTCGCACTTCCAGCGGTTGGTGAAGCTCGACATCGAACGGCGCTCGGCGCGTGTCGAGAGTGCGGCGCAATTGAGCGATTCACTTGCGGCCTCGGTGAAGGCAAATCTCGCGCAACGTTATGGCCAGGGTTTGAACGTGAATTTCGCGGTGAACCCGGCGTTGATTGGCGGGTTGCGCGTGAAAGTGGGCAGCGATGTTTTTGACGGCAGCGTGAAGGCGCGGCTGGCGGAATTGGAATCGAGTTTTTGATCGGCAAACGGAATTGAAATTTTGATATGAGCAATCTATTGCAAGAAATCGAAGCGCAGATCGCCGGCGTGAAGACGCAGGTGAACAAGCAGAACGTCGGCATCGTCCGCGAATGTTCCGATGGCGTGGCCAAGATCGAGGGCCTCACCGATTGCATGGCCAACGAAATGTTGGACTTCGGCAACGGCGTCATCGGCCTTGCGCTCAATCTCGAAGAAACCGAGGTCGGTGCGATCATTCTCGGCGATTACCTCGGCATTCATGAAGGCTCGGAGGTCAAGACCACGGGAAAATTGCTCTCCGTGCCGGTGGGCAAAGGTTTGCTCGGCCGCGTGGTGGATTGTCTGGGTCGCCCGGTGGACGGCAAAGGGCCGATCAAGGAGGACGCGTTTTACCCGGTGGAAAAGATCGCGCCCGGCATCATCAAGCGCAAATCCGTGAGCCAGCCGGTGCAGACGGGCATCATGGCGATTGACGCGATGATTCCGATTGGCCGTGGTCAACGCGAGTTGATCATCGGCGACCGTTCGACGGGCAAGACCACTATCGGCGTGGATACGATGATCAATCAGGCGCGCATGAACAAAGTGGGCCGCGAGTCCGGCGATAAGACCTTCCGCCCGGTGTTTAACATTTACGTGGCCATCGGCCAGAAACAGTCGAACATCGCACGCGTCATCGCGGAACTGGAAAAGGCCGGTGCGCTCGAAGACACCATCGTCGTGGCGTCCGGCGCTTCCGACTCCGCCGCCAACCAATATCTCGCTCCGTTCGCCGGCGCGTCCATGGGTGAGTGGTTTATGGATAACGGCATGGATGCACTGATCATCTATGACGATCTCTCGAAGCAGGCCACGGCGTATCGCCAGGTTTCCCTCGTGCTCAAGCGCCCGTCCGGTCGTGAAGCGTATCCTGGTGACGTGTTCTATCTTCACAGCCGCCTGCTCGAACGCTCGGCGCGGGTCGGCGAGCGATATGGCAATGGATCGCTGACCGCGCTCCCGATCATCGAGACGCAGGCTGGCGACGTTTCGGCCTACATTCCGACGAACGTGATTTCGATCACGGATGGTCAGATTTATCTCGAAACTGATTTGTTCTACCAAGGTGTTCGTCCTGCAGTTTCCGTCGGTCTCTCCGTGAGCCGCGTCGGTTCGGCGGCACAGATCAAGGCGATGAAACAGGTTGCCGGTCGTATCAAGGGCGATCTCGCGCAGTTCCGCGAACTGGCGGCGTTCGCGCAGTTCGGTTCGGACCTCGACGCCAAGACGCAGGGCATCCTCGAACGCGGCAAGCGTGTCGTGGAAATCTTCAAACAGCCACAGTTCAATCCGATTCCGGTCGAGTTGCAGGCCGCCGTCCTTTGGGCGGTGCAGAACAACTTCGTGGACGACGTGGCCGTGGAAAATGTGAAGGACTTCCAGGCCAAGCTCACGGATTTCCTGACCACCCGAAAAGCCGAGCTGCTTACCAAGATTCGCACTGAGAAGGCCATCAGCGAGGGATTAGCCGGCGAACTGAAGACCGCCGTCACTGAATTCAAGCAGACATACGTTGTGGCGAAGCCCGCGGCGCCCGCAGAAACAGGGAAGGCAAAAGCTGTGCCGACATCGCCGGACAAAGAGATGGCCGAGAAAAAGGACAAGACCGGGTAACGCAACATCGCCTTAAGTTTCCATGCCCAGCACCCGCGACATTCGCCGACGCATCAAGTCGGTAAAAAATACGGCGCAGATCACGAAGGCCATGCAGATGGTCGCTTCGTCGAAGATGCGCAAGGCGCAGCTCGCCGCACTGGCGGGCCGGCCTTACGCGGCTTTGATGTACCAGGTAATTGTCAGCGCCAGCAGGGACTCGCAGGACTTCGTGCATCCTCTGATGGAGAAGCGGGAAGTTCTCAAGCGCGGGGTGCTGGCGGTCAGCACGGACAAGGGCCTGTGCGGAGCGCTCAACTCGAACATGGGGCGCGAGGTGATGAAGTGGGACAAGGACAGCACCGTATATGTGACGGCTGGTCGCAAAGCGTCTCAATTCGTTGCCCGGACCAAACGCAATCTCGCGGCGGAATTCACCTACAAGGACGCCCCACTGTTCGCCGAAGCCCGTGCCATATCCAAACAACTCCAGGAAATGTTCCTGAAAGGTGAGGTCGATTGTGTTGACGTCATCTTCACCCGGTTTGTCAACACTCTCACGCAGCGGGTGGAAGTGCGACGGTTGCTTCCCATCGGTGAACTCCAGACGCTGCTGAACGAAAGCGGTATGACCCCGGAACAAAAGGCCGAGATGGAAAAGCGGTTCACGCCGGAAGCCGGCGGACTGGAACATCTGTTCGAGCCGGGTCCGGAGCAGGTCTTAGGTGCCATTCTCCCGCACTTTCTCAATTTCATCGTTTACCAGGTGCTGCTCGAAGCGAAGGCTTCCGAACACAGCGCGCGCATGGTGGCGATGAAAAATGCCACCGACAACGCCAAGCAGCTCATCAAAGACCTCACGCTCGACTACAACAAGCTGCGGCAGGCGAACATCACGAAGGAACTGTTGGAAATCACCACCGCCCAGATGGCGCTCGGTTAACGCAAATTTATTCCCATGAACAAAGGCAAAATCGTTCAAATCATCGGCCCGGTCGTGGACATCGAGTTCCCCGACAAGTTGCCGGCCATTTACAACGCGCTCACGGTTGAGTTCACCTCGCCGGGTGCGGCGGGCAAGACCAAGCTGACGCTCGAAGTGCAACAGCACCTCGGCGATAACTGGGTACGCGCCGTCGCCATGAGTGCGACCGAAGGCCTCAAGCGCGGCATGGAAATTACGGACATGGATGCGCCGATCTCAATGCCCGTGGGCGAAGCCGTCATGGGCCGCGTGTTTGACGTCACCGGAAACGCCGTGGACGAACAAGGCCCGGTGAAAGCGGACAAGTATCTACCCATCCATCGCGCCGCACCGCCACTCGTGGATCAATCCACGAGCCCGCAAATTTTGACGACCGGCATCAAGGTCATTGATCTGATTTGCCCGTTCTTGAAGGGCGGCAAAGTCGGCGCGTTCGGCGGCGCTGGCGTTGGCAAGACCGTCGTCATCATGGAACTCATCAACAACATCGCGAAGTTGCACGGTGGCGTTTCGATGTTCGCAGGTGTCGGTGAACGCACGCGCGAAGGCAACGATCTTTACAACGAAATGATCGAAGCCGGCGTCATCAAGGTGAAGAAGGATGCGAAGGGCCATCCGGCGTTGGGCGAGAACGGCCTGCCGGTCATTGAACCCGGCTCTCGTATCGGACTCGTGTATGGCCAGATGAACGAACCGCCCGGCGCGCGTCTGCGCGTGGCGCTGTCGGCGCTCGCCGTGACCGAATATTTCCGCGACGAAAAAAATCAGGACGTGCTCTTGTTCGTGGACAACATTTTCCGCTTTTCCCAAGCTGGTTCAGAAGTGTCCGCGTTGCTGGGCCGCACGCCGAGCGCCGTGGGTTACCAACCGACGCTCGCGGCCGAGATGGGCGATCTTCAGGAACGCATTACTTCGACCAAGAAAGGTTCGATCACGAGCTTCCAGGCCGTTTACGTGCCGGCTGACGACTTGACCGACCCCGCGCCGGCCACGACGTTTGCGCACCTGGATGCGACGATTGTGCTGGAACGTTCGATCGCTGAGTTGGGCATTTATCCCGCCGTGGATCCGCTGGCGTCCAACTCCCGCGCCCTCTCGGCCGATGTCGTTGGTCAGGAACATTACGACGTGGCGCGCGGCGTGCAAAAGATCCTCCAACGCTACAAGGATTTGCAGGACATCATCGCAATCCTGGGCATGGACGAACTGTCGCCCGAGGACAAGCTCACGGTCTTGCGCGCCCGCAAGATTCAACGCTTCCTCAGCCAGCCGTTTACCGTGGCACAAGTATTTACAGGCATTGAAGGCAAACAAGTTCCCGTGGCCGAAACCGTGCGCGGCTTCAAGGAAATCCTTGAAGGCAAACACGACGACGTCAACGAGGTGAACTTCTACATGAAGGGCGGGATTGAGGAGATCCACGAATCGACAGGGGCTGAAAAGGGCAAATCGGAGAAGCCTAAGGAAGAAAAGAAAGGCTAAATACGCCGCAAAGTGGCAAGGCATTCTGATCACTTGATGACTCGATATGTTTCACCGCTGAGACTATGGCCAACACCTTAAAACTCGAAATCGTCACGCCGGAAGCAAAGGTTTATTCCGAAGACGTGGACATGGTCACGTTGCAGGGCGTCGAAGGCGAAATGGGCATCTTCCCAATGCACGTTCCATTGATGACGCAGCTTGCCCCGGGTGAAATCTCCGTGCGCAAGGGCGGGCAGGATTTCTTCCTCGCCGTCGGCGAAGGCTTCGTTGAAGTGACTGGTGAACGAGTTTCTATTCTGACCGACATGGCGATTAAGGCCGAGAACATTGATGAAGCAAAGGCCGAAGAAGCCCGAAGCCGCGCCGAAGCCCGCCTTGCTGAGAAGCTGGATGATGAGGAAGTCGCTGCCGTCAACGCGTCACTCGCGCATTCGCTGGCGCAGTTGAAAGTGAAGCGGCGGCAGAAATGATTTTCTGATTTGAGAACGAAGCGGCGCGGAATTACTCCGCGCCGTTTTGCTTTTCGGATTAGATGGATCTAAATCAACCTGCAATCGCGCTGATCTCCACCGGCTCAACGCTGACGCCCGTTTTCTCCAGCCACTTGATGGCGGATTTCACGTCCGCGCGCTTGCCATCAAGTTCCAAGCAGACGATGCCGATTTCATCGGTCACGCTGGCCTGGCGGATATTGGTGATGACTTTGAATTTGCGGCCCAACTGCCAGATGAGCGGCTTGGTGATGAGCTTGGGCGGATACATCAACCACAGGCGCGTTTGTTGCGGCGTGCTTTGCGTCGTCGGAGTGGATTTGTTTTTCGTGGCCATACGATTATCGTTTGAGATTGTTGGCGGGGCGAGCCTCCTCGCGAGCCGGCTCGTCAATAGCCTCGCCCCACCGCAATGGTTCTAGCCGCCGGCAATTGCGGGAATGATGCTGATCTCGTCACCGTCTTTGAGCGGCGTGTTCTGGTTCTTCAGGAAGCGGATATCTTCCTCGTTCACGTACACGTTCACAAAGCGGCGGACTTCGCCTTTCTCGTCCACGAGACGTTCCTGGATGCCGGGATAGCGGGTTTGCAGTTCCACAATCGCCTCACCGATGGTGGCGGCGTTGATTTCAACGAGTTCTTCGTTGTTCGTCAGTTTGCGGAGTGGAGTCGGGATACGAACGTTTTTTGCCATAAATCTATGCTCTGACTGGTTGTGCTTCATTCGCGATCAGCGCTTCAAATTCGCGCAGGCTCGGTTTGATTTCGCGCGCTGCGCCGCAGTAATTATTCACCGCGTCGAGTGTCTTGAGTCCGTTGCCTGTGATGCAAAGCACCGCCGAATCATTCGCCGGAATTTTGCCGCAGGCAATGAGTTTCTTGGCCACACTCACGGTCACACCGCCGGCGGTTTCGGTGAAAATGCCTTCGCACTCGGCGAGCAACCTCATGCCCTCGCGGATTTCGTCGTCCGTCACATCGTCGGCGTGCGCGGAAGTCTCCTTCATCACGCGCAGCGCGTAGAAACCGTCCGCCGGCGTGCCGATGGCAAGCGACTTCGCAATCGTGTTCGGTTTGACGGGCTTGAAGAAATCCAGCCCTGCCTTCTGCGCCACCGAGATCGGCGAGCACCCGGTCGCCTGTGCGCCGTGAACGTGATGTTCCGATTCGCTGACCAGCCCCACCTTGATTGCTTCCTGATAGGACTTATGAATCTTCGTCAGCAAGGAACCGGACGCCATCGGCACGACGGTATGCTGAGGAATGCGCCAGCCGAGTTGTTCGACAATTTCGTAGCCGAGACTCTTCGAGCCTTCGGCGTAGTAGGGGCGCATGTTCACGTTCACGAACGCCCAGCCGAATTTGCCCGCGATCTCCGCGCAAAGGCGGTTCACTTCGTCGTAGTGACCTTTGATGCAGATGACGTTCGCGCCGTAGATGAGCGAGTTGAGAATCTTTCCCTGCTCCAAATCGGACGGGATGAACACGTAGGATTTCAGCCCGGCGCTTGCGGCATTCGCAGCGACGGAATTCGCGAGATTGCCCGTCGAAGCACAGGCCACGGTATCAAATCCCAATTCAACCGAGCGGCTCAACGCCACGCTCACGACGCGATCCTTGAAGGACAGGGTAGGGTAATTGACTGCGTCGTTCTTGATCCAGAGTTCGCGAATGCCGAGTTTCTTGGCCAGACGATCCGCTTTGACGAGCGGGGTGAAGCCCACCTGCGTGCCGACAGTCGGCTCGCTGGCGACGGGCAGCAACTCGCGGTAACGCCACATGGACTTTGGCCGCGATGCAATCGCCGCTTTGGTAAGCGACTTCTTGATCCGGTCGTAATCGTAGGCGACTTCGAGCGGACCGAAGTCGAATTCGCAAACATGGTTGGCGGTGAGCGGATACTCGCGGCCGCACTCGCGGCACTTGAGCGCCTTCATGAATCCGTGTTGTTCACTCATAGATTTCCGGTAGGGACGGGTTCCACCCCCGTCCCACTCTTCGTCCTTCGGGATGGGACGCGGGTGGAACGCGTCCCTAGCAAAACAAAAAGCCCCGACTCATGGAGAGAAGGGGCTGATAAAATCTGCGCACGCTTCTCATTTTCCCCGGCGAACCTCGTCCGGGCTGGAATTGGCACCTGCATTGAAATCGAAACTTCAACCGGTTGCCGTGGCTTCATCGGGCCAGTCCCTCAGCCACTCTGCATGAGACCGTTGTTATCAACGGATGCGGATAGATTGATGTTAGCCGTTTTAACTGTCAAACGGTTTTTTCAAGGTGGCGAGACGAGATCATTTCGTTGGATCGTAGTTCAGCCACGGCCCGAGCCAACGCTCCATTTCGGAGAGCGCTTTGCTTTTGCGGGTGGCGAGGTCCTGCACCTGATCGCGGTCGAGTTTGCCGACGGCGAAATATTTCGATTCCGGATGTGCGAAGTAAAGGCCGCTCACGCTGGAGCCGGGCCACATGGCGAAACTTTCCGTGAGCTTGATGCCGGTGTGCTTTTCCACGTCGAGCAAATCCCAGAGAATTGCTTTTTCCGTGTGGTCCGGGCAGGCGGGGTAGCCTGGGGCAGGGCGGATGCCGCGATACTTTTCCTCGATCAAATCTTCGGTCGTGAGCTTTTCGATTTTGCCGAAGCCCCATTCATCGCGTGTGCGTTTGTGCAGATACTCGGCGAATGCTTCCGCCAGGCGGTCGGCGAGCGCTTCGGCCATGATGGCGTTGTAGTCGTCGAGGTCGGCCTTGAACTTCTCGACGATGTCCTTCAGTCCGTGGCCGCTGGTGACGGCAAACGCTCCGATATAGTCCGTGCTCGCATCCGGGGATTGGGCCTTCGGCGCGATGAAGTCTGCGAGACACCAGTTCGGTGAGCCATCTCCCTTCTCCACTTGCTGGCGCAGGAAATGAAATTTCGTCCGCAGAAATTTCCGTGAACCGTTGGTGTAAACTTCAACGTCGTCGCCGACGGAGTTCGCCGGGAACAGGCCGTAAACACCGCGCAGTTCGAGTTGCTTCTTGGAGACAAGTTCGTTGAGCAGGTCCTGGGCATCGCCAAAAAGTCGCCGGGCTTCCTGGCCGTGGCGCTCATGATTCAGGATTGCCGGGTAAACGCCACGCAGCTCCCACGTGTGAAAAAACGGCGACCAGTCAATGAACGGAACGAGGTTTTCAAGCGAAACTTCAAACGCCCCAGCGTGGCCGTGTGACGTGCCGCAGTCGCAGCGACCAGGATTGAACTCGCCGGAGGTCAACGTTCGGATGCCGGTAAATTCGGGCTTCGGCAAATCATCGAACTTCAACTTCGGCGCGTTGGCGCGGGCTTGTTCGATGGTAAGGAGTTTTACTTGTTGTCCGGCGTGATGCGCGCGAGCCTTCTCGTAATCTTCTCGCAGTTGTTTCACGAATGCTGCTTTGCCATCTGCACTCAAGAGACTGCTCGTCACCGGCACGGCGCGGCTGGCATCGAGGACGTGGACGACCGGCTCAGTGTAGCCCGGCGCAATCTTCACGGCGGTGTGTGCCCGACTGGTGGTCGCACCGCCGATGAGCAACGGAACTTTCCAACCGGTGCGCTCCATCTCGCGCGCGACGTGGGTCATCTCGTCAAGTGAAGGCGTAATCAGTCCGCTCAAGCCGATGATATCGGCTTTCTCCAGCTTCGCGCGTTCGAGGATCTTCTCGCACGGTACCATGACGCCCATATCAATTACTTCGTAATTGTTACAAGCGAGCACCACTCCAACGATGTTTTTGCCGATGTCGTGAACGTCGCCTTTCACGGTGGCGAGGATGATTTTGCCTTGTGGCTTCACTACTTCGCCGCGCGCAGCCATCGCGAGTTTCTCGGCTTCCATGAACGGCGTGAGATACGCCACGGCTTTTTTCATCACGCGCGCGGACTTCACGACTTGGGGCAAAAACATTTTGCCGGCGCCGAACAAATCGCCGACGACACCCATGCCGGCCATCAACGGACCTTCAATGACCGAAAGCGGCTTTCCGTATTTCTGGCGTGCTTCTTCGATGTCGGTGTCAATGAACGCGTCAATGCCACGCACGAGAGAGTGCGAGAGGCGTTCTTCGATTGTGCCTTTGCGCCATTCTTCTTCGACCTTTTTGTCCGTCGCAGTCGTGCCGGCGCTGGCGGCTTTGATTTTCTCGCCGTAATTTACCAGCCGTTCGGTCGCATCGGGTCGGCGATTGAGCAGGACATCTTCGACCAGTTCCTTCAACTCGGGTTTGATCTCTTCATAAACTTCCAACATGCCGGCGTTCACGATGCCCATGTCGAGTCCGGCCTTGATCGCGTGGAAGAGAAACGCGCTGTGCATCGCTTCGCGCACGGTGTTGTTACCGCGATATGAGAACGAAACATTGCTGATACCGCCGCTAACTTTGGCGTGTGGCAGGTGCTCTTTGATCCAATGCGTGGCGCGGATGAAATCGAGCGCGTAGTTCGCGTGTTCCTCGATGCCCGTGCCAACCGTGAGAACGTTCGGATCGAAGATGATATCCTCGGGCGGAAAGCCGACCTGCTTGGTGAGGATATTGTAGGCGCGTGTGCAAACTTCGATGCGCCGCTCGAATGAATCCGCCTGGCCGCGTTCGTCGAAAGCCATCACCACCACGGCCGCGCCGTAACGCAAAACTTTCTTCGCGTGCTCGATGAATTTCGCTTCACCTTCCTTGAGCGAGATGGAATTCACGATGCCTTTGCCCTGAAGGCATCGCAGGCCGGCTTCGATGACCTCCCATTTGGACGAGTCCACCATGAAAGGGACTTTGGCGACTTCGGGTTCGCTCGCGAGCAGCAGCAAGAAGCGCGTCATTGCAGCGACGCCGTCAATCATCGCCTCGTCCATGCAGATATCGATGATGTTCGCGCCGTTCTCGACCTGCTGGCGCGCGACGGCGACGGCTTCCTCGTATTTGTTTTCCTTGATGAGCTTCGCGAACTTCGGCGAACCGGCCACGTTCGTGCGCTCGCCGATCATGAGGAATGTGCCGGGCTGTTGCGTGAACGGCTGCGAGCCGGAGAGACGCAAGGGGAGGGCGTCGCCAGTAGAAAATTTGGCTTCTTCGCGAGGTTGGCGTGGCGGAGTGTTTGCTAGGGCTTTAGCGATGGCCGCAATGTGATCAGGCGTGTTGCCGCAGCAACCGCCGGCGATGTTCAGCAGTCCACTCTGCGCGAACTCGCCGAGGTAACGGCTCATGTCTTCCGGCGTCAGGTCAAAGCCTGTGGCCGAAAGCGGATTCGGCAAGCCAGCGTTCGGGTAACAGGAGATCGCGGTGCTCGATTTCTCGGCGAGCTCTGCGAGGAATGGCCGCATGAGATCCGGGCCGAGTGAACAGTTCAAGCCGACCGCGATCGGCTTCACGTGCTTCACCGCAGTCCAGAATGCTTCAATCGTCTGCGCGGAGATCATGGTTTCGCCTCCCCGACCGACGGCGGCGGAGATCATGATCGGGAGAATCTTTCCGTCCTGCTCGAAAACTTCCTGAATCGCCACCAGCGCAGCCTTGGCGTTCAACGAATCGAAAATCGTTTCGACGAGCAGCAAATCCGAACCGCCGGCGATGAGCGCGCGAACTTGGTTCGCGTAGGCGGCCTTTACCTGATCAAACGTGCAGACGCGAAATCCCGCATCGTCGGCGTCTGGTGAATTAGAGAGGGAAACCGTCAGCGGCCCGATTGCACCTGCGACGAAGCGTTGCCGTCCGGTCACATTGGCGATGCGATCCGCCCACAGGCTGCATTGCTTGGCGGACTGTTCGTTGATCTCCCAAGCGAGATCGTTGAGGGATTTGTCCTCGACGATCTTCTGGTAGAATGCCGGGTCTTTGCGCCCCCCATATTCGCGCGGGTCGTCCACGAAGAATTCGCTCTGGCCGATGCTCGTCGCCGAGAACGTGTTCGTCTCGATGATGTCCGCGCCGGCTTCGAGGAAACGGCGATGGATGTCGCAAATCGTGTCTGGCTGCGTGAGCGAGTAAAGATCGCCGTTGTTCTTGAGGTCCTTTTTCGAATCTTTGAAGCGTTCACCGCGAATCTCCGCCTCTCCAAGTCCGTAGCTGCGGATGGTCGTCCCCATCGCGCCGTCAATGATGGCGATGCGATGGCGCAACAGCTTGGCGAGTTCTTCGCCTCGTGCCACTGGACGTGATTGATTCTCGCTCACGGCAGGAAACGTAACGCGTGGGCAGGGGAGTGCCAAGTTAAAAATCAACGTATCTGGATACGAAGATATGATAAATAGCTTTGAATAGCACGGGCTTCGCTCCGAGATGGGAGGAGTTCGGAGTAGCTAATCCAGCGTTTCGCTTGCAGAATTAACCGAGCAGAAGCAACCCGCAAAACATCCCAATGAGCAAACCCAAGAACAAGAAACCGTCTCCCATCCATCTTGGTGATTTCGGTTGTATCGAGGAGATTAAAGCGCTCGACTATATCACGGCGACATTTCAGATGAATCGTTTGGAAGTCGCAAAATTCCTTCGCGGAC
>Ga0210380_10001059_pt1 | contig 11379 bp, 9 predicted proteins | sample PLM4_5_coexredo_FD_155476 | JGI IMG/M metagenome (GOLD analysis project Ga0210380, IMG submission 155476) | Groundwater sediment microbial communities from an aquifer in East River, Colorado, USA - PLM4_5_coex redo | ecosystem: Environmental > Terrestrial > Soil > Riparian zone | place: USA...
TGCGTATCGACGTAAGAATGAATGCGGCCCGCGAGGAGTGGATCGTTGCTGAAATCGATGCCCGGCACGACGTGGGCCGTGCAGAAAGCGACCTGCTCGGTTTCCGCAAAGAAATTATCCGGATTCCGGTTCAGCACCATGCGCCCGATCGGGGTCAGCGGCACGAGCTCTTCCGGCACGATTTTGGTCGCGTCGAGCACGTCGAACGAAAACTTCTCCGCATCCTGCTCGCTGAAAATCTGCACCGCGAGCTCCCATTCCGGATAGGCGCCGGCTTCGATTGCTTCCCACAAGTCGCGCCGGTGAAAATCCGGATCAGCGCCTGAAATCTTGACTGCTTCGTCCCAGGCAAGGGAATGCGTGCCATTGACGGGGTTCCAGTGGAACTTTACGAACTGGGATGCGCCTTGCGCGTTGACGAAACGGAACGTATGTACGCCGAAACCCTGCATCATGCGGTAGCTGCGCGGGATCGCGCGATCGGACATGACCCACATCAGCATATGCGTCGATTCGGGCATCAGCGATACGAAGTCCCAGAACGTGTCGTGCGCGGACGCCGCCTGCGGCATCGCGTGATGCGGCTCGGGCTTCAACGCGTGCACCAAATCCGGAAACTTCATCGCGTCCTGGATGAAGAACACCGGAATGTTGTTGCCAACGAGATCCCAGTTCCCCTCGTCGGTGTAAAACTTGACCGCGAAGCCACGTACGTCGCGCGCCGTGTCCGTCGAGCCGCGCTCGCCGGCAACGGTCGAAAATCGCACGAACACCGGCGTGCGCTTGCCGGCTTCCGCGAAAATCGACGCCCTCGTCAGCTTGGTAAGCGGCTCGTAGCACTCGAAATAACCATGCGCAGCGGAGCCGCGCGCATGCACGATGCGCTCTGGAATACGCTCGTGATCGAAGTGCGTGATTTTTTCCCGCAGGATGAAGTCTTCGAGGAGAGTCGGCCCGCGCAGCCCGGCCTTAAGGGAATTCTGGTTGTCGCCGACGAAGACGCCCTGATTGGTCGTAAGCGCGCGACCGGATGAATCGATACGCACGCGGTCGAGCGGCCCGTTGCCGGGATTGAAGCTCATCGGCGGATTGCCGCTGCCGACTTTCTCGGATGAGTTGGACTCCGACAGCGTGCTCGCACCGACGATAGGATGGGGCGGATCGACGCTTTGCCCGACCGCGGGCTCGCTCGATGCTTCACCGTATTCGCTCGGCTTCGCCGCATTAAAGGGCATTGCCGCCGCCATTGCTTCAGTTCCCGCGACCTTCGCGGTCGCATCATCGGTCACGTCTTGATAACCGTTCTTTGCTGCGGGGCCGCTGACAGTGGAGCGGGCGGACGTGCGTGCGACGTCCTGCGCGGCGCCGCCCGTGTCTTTTATTTGGTTACGTGCAGGCGCGGACGCCTTGGACTTGGAGTCCTTCTTCTTAGCCATTGAAATCCTTCGGGGGTGAACTGCTGTGATTAAAAGCTGATAAGCGCGGACGAATGGATTAAACACCGCCGCGTGCCCACCGCGCTGTAGGTGCAACCCGCTTCCGCAGGACAGCCGCGGACTTACACTTCTGTCGAAGCATTCATTGCCTCGATGCGACGAGCACCGGTCGCGTAGGCGCGTGGACGATCGCGCGCACTACTTTTTCGTTTCAACTATCGCGGGTCGAAATCTCCTGCCCGCGAAGAACCTCGCCGCGCCACGCACCCGTCTCAGCGCCGACCGCTTCGAAAAATTCTTTGAAGCGCTTAAGGTCGCCCTTGACGCGTCGGTCGGTCACGCCTATCGCATCACCCACATTTTCGACGATGCCTTCGGGCTCGTACTCCATGACCAGCTGCACCCGGGTGCGGCTCGGGCCTTCAGCGTGAAATTCCACTTTGCCGCCATGCTTCACACCCGTCGTACTGCGCCAGACGATACGCATGTCGGGAATCTGATCGATGATTTCGGCTTCCCATTTGAAATCCTTGCCGCCTATTTCGGCATGCCATTGCAGGTGAGTCGCATCGATCTGGCGTACCGATTTGATCCCCTCCATGAACCGGGGGAATTCCTCGAACTGCGTCCACTGGTTGTAAACCATATTCACCGGTTTATCGATGATTTCGTCGTGCTCCATGCGTTCCATAATTAACCTCCTTATCGCTGCTGAGCCGATTTCCAATGAGGCGAGTGTGGCCGCACGAAGCAGCGAATACTATCGGCGGCGCGTGCAAGTTCAGGTAGGAAGGCTCTGACTGCGCGCGAGAGGTAAGTCAGAGCGGACGCAGGAGCAGCTGCGCCGCCAGATAGCGCGCGAGCAATAATTTGTCCCGCTTGACGAGCCCCACGCCGATTTCGACTTCGTTGCCGTGCGAGCGCAGCGCGATGCGTTCGCCATCCGGCGAGCAGATGAGCCGCGCCCAATAGCGCTGTAAGCTGCATCGCCACTGAAGCTCGCGTCTGCTGATGGCAATGACTACCGAGTCATCTTGTATTGTGACGGTTTCGCAATCGTCTTTGTGCCGCTCGATTTCCAGCCACACGTAGAGCATCGCCGCCATTTCGCAGGCACAGCACAAAAGTACGGGCCACGCGCCGAGCTGTGCACATGCAATGCCGACGCCTAGCACAATGATGCAGGTTGCCGCGTACAGGCCGGCGCGTTGCAGGAAAGTAGTCGAATAATGCCGGACGATCGAGAATCCGGACGCGCGAACGGGATCTTCCAGATGCAGCACCATGCCGCCGCTTACCAACGGCTCGAAATACTGATACGCGGCGGTGAGAGTATTCATCGGGGTGAATGAAGAGTATCGGCAAGCCGCCACCGCGCGTATCGGTGGTTTGCTAGGGACGGTGTAGGCCTCAGCCTACGTGGAACCGGCTCGCAAGAACGATAAACGTTTGCTTATGGCGAGCGCCGGGCGAACGCGTCATTAGTGGTCGGGCTGCGATATGGAGGTCAGCGCGTCGGCGGCCCGCTCGGGATCGTTGATCGCCAGATCGCCAGATCGCAGAGGGAAACGATACCCACCAAACGCTTGTCCCGATTGACCACCGGCAACCTGCGCACCTGCAACTCGCTCATGTTGCGCGCCACGTCCTCGACCGATTCATCTCCATAAACGTACCTGACGTCCTGCGACATCACCTCGCGCACCTTGCATTGGTCGGGGGCGAGGCCGCGGGCCACCGCACGGATGGTGATGTCGCGATCGCTCAGCATGCCGACCAACCGGTTGTTCTCCCCGATGGGTAACATGCCGAAATCGTTCTGTTCCATCAGCTGGGCAGCCTTCTGCAACACGTCGTCAGGGGAAGCAACCTGGACGTCGCGCGTCATTACTTCGCTTATGTTCATGGCAATCTCCTCGGGGTTTCCTGCTTGTGGAACGGGATTCGTCAATTATCGAGGCATCCCGGCAGCGCTTTTATCGGCATGCATCTGATAAGGCCGTAAGCGCGCGCTGTCAGCGTAGCGTGGCGCTAAGCCCCTACGCGCGAGGCAGCCGTTCCATGTATTGCCGCAACGCGCGCAGCAGGTCCGCCATCAAGGCTTCCTGAAACCGGTACTGCATTTCCTCGCCCATAGGCACCAGGACCGACATCGATTGCTTGCGGCATAGCTCCAGGAGCGCGGACAGGCGCCGCACAAGACCGTCGAGCTGCGCTCGGGTGTCGGGCTCGAGGTAACGCTCGTCGACCGGCAGATCGGCGATCGAATCCACGCTTACGTCGGCGCCGAACAGCGCCTCGATGTCGCGCTCGATCTTGACGCGGTTGGCATCGACGCGCCACAGGCGGAAGCGATGCCACAGCGCCATGCCGCTGAACAAGATCGAGAAAGCCACCCCGAGCTGGATCCACGTGGGCATGGGCATGATATCCACTGCCCATGGCGCATATTTGGCGAGCAGGTCGGGCCCTTCGCCACTGTAAAAGTTCGCGGCGACCGGCGACATCGGCAAACCGGTCAGATTCGCCTGTCCTTTATTGTGGCGAATGAATGTCGGATACACGTCCGCCACCGCCATCAGGAATTGCTGCAGTACGCCGTCCGGCGCGCAGCCATTGCCGACGATGAGCGCGTCGACCTGCAGTACCTTCTTGTCTTCGCGCGGCAGCTTGCGCGCATAGTCCATTTGCCCGGCCTGGATCACGCCGACGCGCGTGTACGGCAGATGGCGCGCGAGGGATTCGATCGCGGGCAGTTGTAGGATCTCCATGTGGCGCTGAGTGACTGCATCGTCCAGGAGCTTGCCCTCGTCGTCCAGGACCATCGCAGCAAAATCGAGCTGGCCACGCTCCGCCATCGCGAGCTGCTGGTCGATCGGGAGCGTCAATGGGACGACATCGACGCCTTCGAACAACGCCAGCACATGCCGCATCAGGTCCTGAGTGCCGCTGCCGTCCGGGCCTATGCCGATGCGCAGGCCTTTCAAATCCGCGGGCGTGCGTATGCGCGCGACATTGCGCCCGAGTATCGTCAGCGACTCCGGCCGCGTCAGCCGGCCGATCAGCTCCAGTTTATGTCCCTCCGGAAAGGGAATGCCTTGCTGGACAAGTCCGAAATGGACCGTGCAGTCCTTGGCGCCTGCGATGAGCCGCCGGACATTTTCGACCGATCCGGCCGACGGCAGGTTCTGCACCCGGCCTTTGCGGCGCGCAACTTCGGCGCCGATTTTCTCGACGGTAGCGTAGTAGTTGCCGGTGACGCCGGCGGAAAGCATAGCCACCTTCACGTGGCGCAGGCTCGGCCGCGGATCCAGCCAGGCAACGAGCGCCGTGAGCACGGCAAGGACGCCGAAGAAAATTGCAGTTTTTGCAGTGGGCGACAACGCTCCGCCCGCTGCGGGGCGGCCGAGCGCCCGCTTCATTCGGTCAGCGGAGATGAGACGGCTTGCCAGCCCCGGCTTTTTAGCCATTGGACAACAGATGAAAAAGGGACCGCATCAGCAACCCCTTTTTTAAAATTCGTGGCGCGCCCGGCAAGATTCGAACTTGCTACTCCTTGGTTCGTAGTTCGAAACTTCGGCGCAACTTGTTGATGTATAAAGCTCTAGCTTTCTCGTCCGTCGCTGCTCTTGTGCCCCACAGTGCACTATCCTGCTCTACAATTTCCGTGGAAGTCTCATATGATAAGCCAGAACTATCAAATAGGATAATTTTTCCTCGGACAGTCTAACGTTCGACGGAATATCACTCTGGTACTGGTCAACATTAGTAAGCGTCGAGCGCTACCACAATTGCGACGCTGTCATACAATCGTGGTTGCACATGACGACGCGATCGGACGCGAGCGTCTAATTCGTGACCGCCGCGTTAGTTGCGGAGATCAGAGCTCTTAGGCCCAGCTGCCTCACGCGCGGCCGCCGACTGTGCAGTCGATGGCATGGAGGGTGCATTGTACCAACAGCCTAAGGAGTGTATGCGCGAAACAATCAGCGACAGCCCGAAAGCTGCGCGGGTTGCGGCGCACGGCCTTCGCAGAAATCGACTACCGCGCCGACAAGTGCCGATGCAAGTTTTTTTTGGTGGTCCGCGCTGCGCAGCAGCAGTTCCTCGTTCCGGTTGACAATGACCCCGGCTTCGACGAGCACCGCCGGCATTCGCGCCGACTTCAGCACGACCAGATCGTCGAAACGGTAGATGCCGAGTTTTTTGTCCAGAACCTCTCTTCTTTCGCCCGGAATCGTTTCGGCATGGTGCAGTGTCGGCGTCAAACATTTGCCAAGCAGGCGCGAGCCAAGCAGTTGCGCGAAACGTAGACTGCCCGCGGTGTCGCCATTGTTGTGGGAGACAAACAGAGAGTGGCCGGCAATGTCGACTGTGTATGAGCGTTTTCGATCGTGATATGTCCAGGTGGAAAGCAGCTGTGGCTGCGCCGAGTCGTGGTGGATTGATACGAACAGCTGCGCATTGCGTTCTTCGGCGCGCCGCACGCGGTCAAGCAGCGAGATTGCGGCCTGGTTGCGGTTGGTCAGGAACGCCTTGGCGAAGCCCTCCCGTTTCAGTTGGGTCAACACTCGCCGGGCCAAAACCTCGTTGAACTGCGCTTCAGGAACGCCGCGGGCACTGGTCGCCCCGGGACTGGCGCGTGTGTGTCCGGGATCGATGGCGATCGCGAACGCGGCTCGGTCACAGGCACGAGCCGCGCTGCCTGCAGCGAGCACGAGACCCAGCGCCAGCCAACTCAGCGCAACAAGCATAGGGTATTTATTTCGACGCGCTGAGAACTTGCTGGCGCTGCGCGACGATCGTTGGCTCGCCGTTCACTAATCGCAACATCAACTCGTCTCGGGCCGCACCCGACGCCGTCGCCCCCCGCGTCGGGCTGTTGACCCGATAGTTTATCGTATAGGTCACCAATGCACTGTCGTCGCCATATGACTGGTCAACCTTAATCTCGCTCGCCAGGCGGTTTTCAACCTCGGGCCAGCGCCGGTAGTAGCTCTTTTTGTCCTTGAGGATGAAATCCCGGCCCACACCTTTTTTCTCGAAGTAGTCGACGCGGTCGGCATAGAAGCGCAGCAGCTCTTCGGCGTTCGCTCGATTCTCCGCGGCAATGAATTCATCGACGAAGGCTTTCACCCGAGCGTCGCTAAGGGCCGGCGTGTTGGGGACTGCACGTGCCCTGGCCGCTGCGACCTCTACCTCCGCGCGTTGCGAGGGCCTGTCGGCAGGCGGCTCAACGCGTTCCGCGGGTGCTTGTGCGGTCTGCAATACCGGCTCTGCCGGCGGAGTCTTTTTCGAGGCTAAGAGCAAATAGCCCGCGCCGAAGACAAACACCATCGAGACGGCGGCTACGATGCCCATCGGAAAGCGCCGCGGGGCACCGATCGTCCGCCCTTCCACGATCGCTTTCAGCTCGGGGGGATGCTGCGATGGCGCTTCGACGTGCCGGACTGCGACCGTCGCTTCCGGCGGCTTGACCATGGGCATCGGAGCGGGCTCCTCCACCTTTACCGACAACTGCGGCGAAGGTAGTGCGTCGAGCGCCGCGACGAGTTGCCGGTAGGCGGCATCGAAGTCGCCAGTAAAATCGGTGTATTGCAGGCGCTTCAGGCGAAACGGGACGCTGCTAGCCTGCAGAAGGATCGGCAGCACGGTGCGTTTTTCGTCGAGCGCGTAGGACACCTCGTCAAGTACGTTCTGCGACTTCGTCGATGCAGGCGACAGCACGACCAGAAGACAGCTGCTAGCCTTCAGTGCGTTTTCAACCTCTTCGTCCCAACGGGCGCCTTTTGGGATGTCAAGCTGGTCGACCCAGACCTGCCGCCCTTCCGCTCGCAACGCGCTGGCGACTCTGAGCACAAACTGCGCATCGCTGCGAGCGTAGCTGAAAAAGATTCTGTGCGTTGCATCGGGCATTTGTTCTCCGTTGCTACATCAGTGCGGGCGTGCCTGCGGCTTCCTCGCCACGCGTATGGGGCTTTTTGCTTACACGCCCGCTAGCTGGTCGAACGAGTATCAGAAGGTTTGCACACAACAGAGTGGCATCCCATCCCAGTCGTCAGCAGCAGGCTGGGATCGCATTACCTTCTTCGACTTAGAGCAAGATTGCACCAGTGATTCGGGTCTTCATAGCCAGTCACCCCATACAACTTACGGTGCACTGGACCGCAGACTAATGGTCTAACTTTTGTAAAATCAATGTCACCAATCGATTGGCCCCACAAGCAACTTCTCCCGTCGTAGGATGCACATTCGGGATTTCCACCAGCGGTGATGGCGAAAACAAGCCGTCCACCGTTTGGCGGCGGAAATGTACGCTCTTGCCATCGCTCGGCTGCAATCGATGAGTTCTCCGCGCAAAACAATGATGTGAACAGTACGGCAACGGCAGTCGATTTATAGTTTTTCATAAATTCTCCTTGGGACAACAAATTAGTAATGAGAATGTTTCCAGTAGTTCATCGTCAAGAAGCTTGTGCACGTTTCCTTACCAAGAGAGGTTAAGACGCTGAAGCGCCTTCTGCGCCAAAGGATGCCCCTGGCGCGCGGCCTTACGGTACCAATTCACCGCCTCGCCTTTGTCTTCGCGCACACCAATACCCTTTTCGTACATCCCGGCGAGGAAATATTGTCCACCCGTATGGCCTTGCTCAGCCGCCCTTCTGAACCACTTCACAGCCTCGGTATAGTTTTTAGTTACGCCACGGCCCGTCTGATACATGTTGCCGAGAAAGTACTGCGCGTTCGCTTCTCCTGCCTCCGCCGCCTTCTGAAAGCTGTAGGCCGCCTTGCCGTACCACTTCGCCGCTTCTGCGCTGTCGATTGAGACTCCGCGGCCCTGCTCAAAGGCTAGGCCCAAGGCGAACTGCCCATCACGGTCACCTTGCGCAGCGGCTTTGCGAAACCACTTTAGGGCCTCGACCTCATCCTTTGGCACTCCGCGGCCATATTCATATAGCCTGCCCACATACGCTTGGGCTTCCGCGTTGCCCATTACCGCCGCTTGGAAGTACAACTTCTTTGACTCCTCAAAATCGCGCGGAACACCTTCTCCTTTTGCCAAGGCCTTTGCCTTCCTTAGAAGGCTTGCGGCATCGTCGGTCGGTCTTGTTTGAGGAGGTGTTGGGTTCGGTTGCTTAAGCGCGCGATCTCGTTCCTCGGCGGCTAGCCGATCTTTCTTCGCTTGGTCTGCCGCGATGCGCTCCTTTTCTGCTTGTGCCGCGGCAGCCGCAGCACGCTCTTTCTCTGCTCGAGCAGCGGCCCGCTCCTTCTCTACTCGACCCGCGGCTGCCGCAGCCCGTTCCTTCTCTGCGCGATCCGCCGCATCCTTGACAGCCTTGGCATCGGCAAGAGCTTTGGCTTCCGCGTCAGCTCGCGCCCTATCGGCTTCGGCCTTCAGCGCGGCAATCTTGTTCTCGGCGTCAGCCCTGGCTTTTGCGGCCTCCACTCGTGCTTGCTCGATCTCGGCCTCTTGGTCAACCAGAGTTCGGTAATACAGGAGTCCGGCACCCGCTGCCGCAATCGCCATTACCATCGCAGCGATGGTGGCCAACCAAGGGTTGCGGTTTCGTTTGTGGGCCGTCGACGCTTCAATGGGAGCGACATTTGCCTGAGTCACCCGGCCATCGGCGGGACTCTCGCCACCGGATGTGTCCACCATGCGCGTTGTGCCCATTGCATGCTTAGCGAGACCTAATCGCTTACACATTTCCGCGACGTCTGACTCCCATCTGGCGTGACTCAGCTCGAACCCATTGCGGTAGGCGAAGTCTCTAACTTCTAAAGGCAATTGGTCCACGGTGGGCATTTGCGCGCCCTGCACCAGCACGGGTGTTACGGGAATGTTCCGTTTGAGGGCACTTTCAATTTCAAGACGCACAAAATCATTAGGTTGTTCGAGGCGGTTCCTGCCCGAAGCATCTTTCGCCTCAACCCAGCCTCTGCCGACGATGACCAGCAGCAGGTCGCACGCCGCGAGATGTTCCTGGAGAACGTGGCGGAAATCGCGCCCCAGTGCAATATTGTCGACATCCATGAATACGGATTCTTTGCCTAGCTTTGTCGAGAGCTCATTGAACAGCGCCCTCGCCTCGCCGGCCGTGTCCTCCCTTCGGTAACTGACAAAGACTGTAGTCATGGTGTTTTTCTCCTCTCACCGCGATGCAGTCACACCCCGCCTGATAGTCGCGACACGCATCTGACGCTCAGTTTTTTCAAGACAGCTATCGCGAACGCGTATCAGCCATCAATCCTGCAAGTTCCCAATTGAACACATGCATTTGCTTAGCATAATGACTATTTCTTTCTGAATTGTCTGTCAGAGCGGCATGCTCCCGTTGGCCTATTCCAAGGCGATGGCACCTACAAAATCTATCAAATTGTTAGATTTTCTTAGCACTGCGGGGCCTGCACGCTTGTCTCAAATTGAGGGCCGTTAGTTGGGACTTATCGATATTCGCGAAGTATTAGCACCTGATCGCTCAGCTTCGACGTCTGCATCGGCCAGCACGACGAACGGCGTGTTGCCGCCGAGCTCGAGCTCCAGGCGCTTGAGGATCGGGGAATGGGCGGCCATCTCGGCGATGCGGCGTCCGACGGCGGTGGAGCCGGTGAACGAAATCACGCGAGGCGCGGGGGTGCATGACGAGCGGCTCGCCCACCTCGCTGCCCGAACCGACCACCACGCTGAGAGTCCCGGCAGGCAGACCCGCCTCCTCCAGGATGCGCGCCGGCAGCAGGCCGGCGGTTACCGGCGTGTCGCTCGCCGGCTTGATCACGACGGCGTTCCCCACCACGAGCGCCGGGGCGATCGAGCGCAAGCAAAGGTGCAGCGGCCAGTTCCATGGGCCGATCACGCCGACCACGCCCACGGCCTTGCGGGACACGTGCGATTCCTTACCCGGCACGTCGACCGGCAGGATGCGTCCTTCGATGCGATGCGCGAGCGCGGCGGCTTCCAGGAAGATGGTGCGCGCCCATTGCCATTCGAGCTCGGCCTTGACGCGCGCGCTGCCGGATTCTTGAATAAGCCACGTCACGATCTCCTCGTGGCGCACCTCCATCACCTGGGCGGCGCGGAGCATGAGCGCCGCGCGCTCGGCGGGCAGCCGGCCCGCCCAAGCGGGCTGCACCGAGGCGGCCTTGTCGCAGGCCTCCTCCACGTCGGCGCGGTTGCACTGCTGCATCTCCACCAGCAGCGCGCCGCTGTACGGATTGCGGTCCTCGAGGCGCTTCTTCGACCCGCCCGGGCGCCACAGCCCGGCGATCGGCAGGAGGTCGAATTTCGGATAGGCGCTCGGCACGATGTGGCCGTCGGGCAGGCGTTCCACGCTGAAAGCTCCGTTGGTAAAACGTTGAGCCTAGCGCCCCGCCGCGCCGGCGTCTTCTCTGTCCTTGCTGCTCTATTCCGGTTTCATGCCTCCTGCTGCCGGCGGTTGCATGCTCGTCAGATCACGAGCAGCTGGTACACGGAAGAACCGAGTAGACCGGCTTGTTGGAGAACGGTAATCGATGGCACAGGAACCCAATTGGCGAATCCCGAATGCGCGATGAACCGGACCGCGCGAAATCTGGCGATGAAGTCTGCTTGACGAGCCGCTTCATTAGACCTGTTCGGCAAAATACGCCTCGAGACCGGACCCGGGAGCGCGCTCGCTTTACACCCATTGATAGCGCGCCGACACCCTGGGAATTAACGACCGCTTCGTTCCAAAGGATACAATGCGTGTTTCACTTGGCCGGAGGTCTCGAAAATGCCACGTTCCGTGCGGAAATGGGGTTGGATGATCGAGCGCTGGCCGACACTTAGCTTCTACCAGCGCTTCGAAAGCGTGATCGCATTTGTACTCACGCTCATAGTTACCCTCATCATATTGGTGGCGCTTTACGGTCTGTTGGTGGACGTCACTGCCGGGCTTGTACTCGGCATCCTTAATCCGCTCGA
>Ga0210380_10001060_pt1 | contig 11378 bp, 12 predicted proteins | sample PLM4_5_coexredo_FD_155476 | JGI IMG/M metagenome (GOLD analysis project Ga0210380, IMG submission 155476) | Groundwater sediment microbial communities from an aquifer in East River, Colorado, USA - PLM4_5_coex redo | ecosystem: Environmental > Terrestrial > Soil > Riparian zone | place: USA...
CGCCCGTTATTACACCGCCTGTCATACCCACGAAGCCGCCGATCGTGCTGGTGCCGAAGCGCGACAAGGATAAGGCGCAGATTCTCGGCGCGTCCGCCGGCATCGCTGGTGCGATCATCGGAATCTGGCAGTGGCTTCGACGCAAGCGCAAGAAGAAGCAGGAGGCGGCATGAGTCAACACAAGCCCCTCTGCCCCTTCTGTCAAAGCGAAGCATCCAGAGTCATCGACGTGCGCGGGACGTGGAGACGGCGCGAGTGCCTCGACTGTTCGACCAGGTTCAGCACCGCCGAGCGTGTGTACGCGGAACACGAAGGCCGCAAGGACTACAAACACCGCATCCCACACCAAAGGCAGCAGCCGGGGCTGTTCGCGTGAACAACTGCCTATGGTTCGTGGACAAGTCCAAGCACGGTCCGTGCGGCATATGCGATACGTGCCGAGCCGACGAGCCACCGCCGAACATCACATGGAGCAGTTGGGGCGGATTCAGAGAGCGCAAGCAGCCAGCCGCCGTGGACGCGCGTACCCGCCTGTTCCACCTGATGAACATGGGGAGCGATTGAGGAGACGATCTTTGTTATGAGAAAACAACGCACCGATCCCGTTGTGCCATTTGGCGATCGCCTAATTTCGCAACCAGTTGTGAGTCAACGTATCGGCAATATGTCCCGCACGACAATTTGGAGAATGGTCCGCGCAGGGTTGCTCCCGGCGCCGATCGTTGTTGGTAACAGGGTGTTCTGGTCTGAGCGCGAGATCGCAGCCTGGATTGATGCTAGACTGAACGCGCGCCGTAATGGAGGAGCAGCGTGAAATACGAACTCGGATCGTACGTGAAAAGCATCAGCACAGGGTTTCGCGGCATGGTGGTTGAGCGCACGCGCAAGGCGCGGCTGATCCGGCTGATCAAGAACGGCGCTTGCGGATACGCCACGGAGCAGTCCGACCTGTACCGCGTGGACCCCAACCCGAGCGATCTATTCTCCGATCGCCAAAACTTCTACTCAGACGACCTGATCCCGGTCCACACGGACCCGATCTCGGGTAAGCCGATATATTAGGCACCTGTCACATCTGCCGCCCACGCGCACGTCCTAGCCAACCACAACCCCTCGTCTAGTCCGCTGGGCATGCGACTGTTAGCGTAGGGGCAGGAGTTTCGCCATCCAGTTCTGCGCCACGCCAATGTGCGATCAGGTGGTCGAGCGCGGCCACTGCCAGGCCCACGCGGTCGTCCGCGAGCGCGCCCGTCTCCTTTGGGATGTGCGCAAGTGGTACCGCACGAAACGCTGGAAACTCCTCCGCCGTGAAGTCCTGCGAGACAACCCCCTGTGTGTGGACTGCCAAATGGGTGGGTATGTGACCCCCGCCACCGACGTCGACCACCGCATCCCGCATCGTGGCGACGCGCGACGCTTCTGGGACCGCGCCAACCTGCAAGGGCTCTGTGCCTCCCATCACAGTGCCAAGACCGAGAGGGGCGAATGACGCGCCACGCGACGGGAGGGGGCGGATCAAATCGCTGGTGCGTTCACGCCGGCGAACCGCGGCCCGGCCTCCTTCGCGCGAGGCCAGCGAATCGTTTCAAACTGGGGTGGCTATAAGTGGCTGGAGTCAAAGGCCGATCGGGTGGGCAGAACGCCAAGACGGTTGCGGACCACGCTTTGAGTGGCACGTTCCGCAAGACGCGGCACAAAGCCATCGTGAATCCCGACCCGCCGAAAGGTGTGCCGGTCTCGCCAAAGGTGTTGGCTGGTGATGCCTTGGCCGAGTGGAAGCGGATGATCACGCGGCTGCAGGCCTCGCGCACGTTGTCGGTGGTGGACGACGGGATGCTGTACCAGCACTGCCGGTTGTTCGCCGAGACCGAGGAATTGGTGGAAGAGAAGGCCGAGGCGCGCGCCGCGGTCGATCGGTTGCTCGAGTCTCAGGGCGATGTGGAGAAAGACGACCTGCTGGCGTTCTTTCAAGAAGTCGGCAAGATGCAGAAGTTGGCCGCATCGTACGACTCGAAGCTGCGGTCGAATCGTATGGCGCTGCGGGTGTCGTACGTGGAATTCGGCCTGACCCCGGCAAGTCGTGGACGGGTGAAGGTGGCCGATACGCCAGGCGACGACGACCCGTTTGCGGAGTTCGAGCAACCGAGTGGCGTCCAGTAAGAATCCAGTCGACGACTATGCGCGGAACGTGGTGGAGGGCCGCGTGCCTGCCGGCAAGTGGCACCGACTCGCGTGTCAGCGTCATCTCAATGACCGCGAGCGCGAGAATACGAAGGGGTTTCCCTATCGGTTTGATCTTGCCAAGGCCGAACGGTTTTGGAAGTTCACGGAGCGGCTGAAGCACTACAAGGGCGAATGGGCGGGGAAGTTGATCCGCCTCGAGCCGTGGCAGCGATTCATCACGGGCGCGTTCTTCGCCTGGGTCCACGTCGAGACTGGCCGGCGCCGGTTTCGCACCGCGTTCAATCAAGTGCCGCGCAAAAACGGCAAGACGCTGATCGCCGCGGTGGCGCTGCTGTACCTGACGTTCTTTGACGGGGAAGCTGGTGCGGAAGGGTACTGCATCGCCACGAAGCGCGACCAAGCGAAGATCGCGTTCAACGATTGCAAGAAACTGGTCGAGTCGAGTGGCCTGAAGGATCGCATCTCCGCCTATGTCGGGAGCCTGTACCGTAAGGACACCGAATCGAAACTTCAGCCGCTTGGGGCCGACCACGACTCGACGGACGGACTCAACCCGAGCGCGGTACTCGTCGACGAATCCCATGCGATGAAGGACCGCGGTATGGTGGACGTCATGGAAACCGCGACCGGCGCGCGCCAGCAACCCGCGATGTATTGGGTGACGACGTTCGGCGATGACATCGTGTCGCCGTGGGGCGACCAGTACACCTATGCGTGCCAGATCCTCGAAGGCGTGTTGGTGGATGAAACCTTCTTCACCTTCACCGCGCACGCGGACCTCGAGGACGACTGGCAGACGGAGGACGCCGCCAAAAAGGCGAATCCGAATTACGGCGTTTCTGTCAGCCCCGAAGATCTGGCATCCAAGCGCGCGAAGGCCAAAGGCATCCCAGCCGCGGCTGCGGCCTATCGGCAGAAGCATCTCAACCAGTTGGTCAATGCGACCGCGCCGTGTCTGTCGATCGAAGGCTGGAAGGCCGGCCAGTCCACCTGGGAAGAATCTGAGATGGCCGGCCAGCCGTGCTACGTCGGCGTGGACCTCGCCAGCAAGATCGACCTCTGCGCCTTGTCGTATTTGTTTCCGCCGACCGGATCGCGCGCATCGTGGCGCGTGATTCAGCGCCTCTGGACCCCTGGAGACACCTTGCCGGATCGGTCGCATCGAGATCGGGCGCCCTATCCGGTCTGGGTGGACCAGGGCTGGATCATGGCGCCGGCCGGCGTGTCGCTGGATCACGATCTCGTGCGGCAGGAAATCCTCGCCGGCCGGAAGCTGTTCAAGATTCTCCAGATTGGTTTTGACCCGTGGCACGCGGACACGCCGATCAAAAACCTCACGACGCTCGACGGGTTCCCGCCAGACCAGGTACTCGAGGTGCGGCAGACGTTTCAGGGCATGAGCTCCGCCTGTCTGGCTATGCAGGCGGACATTCTCGGCGGACTGGTCGATGCCCGGTCTTGCCCGGTGACGGCGTGGGCCGTGTCGAACACGGTCGGGCAGATCGACGGGAAAGACAACCTCATGTTTGTGAAGGGGAAAAGCCGCGGGCGGATCGATCCGGTGGTGAGCCTGACGATCGCGCGGGCGTTGGCGATTCGGAATCCTGAACTGAAACCGCGTAAGGCCGCGGCCGTCTGGGTGTAGGAGTTTGGGCATCGGTGTGGTCTGAATGGAGAGGCGCATGGCTGAAGCGAAGGCGAAGAACCTCCCGATCACGGCGGCGGATGTCGTGGTGTTCGTCGGGTTGGGCTGTCTCACCACTGGCGCGTGGTCGGTCGTGGGATTGGCGGCGCTGATGCTGCCGGGCCTGGTGCTGGTGTGGTACGCCTTGCCGACACGCCCGCCGTTTGTGGCGACGACGGATCGGGAGCGGTAAATGGGCATGCTGGCGCGACTGCATGAGGCGCGGAGTTCGTGGACCGGGCCGTACTCACTGCGCGATCCCGCGCTGAAGAAGTTGTACGCAGACGGCGGGATCTTCGGGCACACGCCGACGATTGCCGGCGTGCCCGTATCGAACGCGATGGCGCTGATGTACTCGGCCGTCTTTGCCGCGGTGAACGTCCTTTCGTCAGACATCGCCAAAGCCCCGCTCAATCTCCGCAAAACGCGCCAGAACGGCGGCAGCGACCTGTATCTCGACTCGCCCGTCTATCAACTGCTCAAACACGAGCCCAATTCAGAGATGGGCGCGATGAATTTCCGCCAAGCATTGACGGCCCACGCCCTCACGCTGGGTGGTGGCTATGCGGAAATCGAACGCAACGGCATGGGCCGTCCAATGGCGCTCTGGCCGATCACCCCAGACCGCATCAAGCCCGTCCGCGATGAACGCACGGGCCGGCTGTATTACCTTGTGGACAACCGTGACGAGTTAGACGCCGCGGACGTCCTCCACATTCACGGCCTCGGGTATGACGGCACCTGCGGGTATGCCTTGCTCGACTTGGCGCGGCAGGCGGTGGGCCTGGGATTGGCCGCGGAACGATTCAACGCGGCGTTCTTTGGCAACAACTCGACCTTCGGCGGCGTGATTGGCTTTGACCAACGAAAAGAACCCGAAGAGTTAGTGGAGTACGGCAAGCGGATCAACGAGACCTCAAAAGGCGCCGAGCGCGCGTTCAAGTTGCTCCTGCTCGACGATGGCGCGAAGTACACCCCGTTCGGGATGACCAATACCGACGCGCAGTTGGACGAACTCCGCGACAAACAGGTCGAGGAAGTCTCGCGCTACTACCGGATGCCGTTGCACAAGCTGAACAACCTGAAGCGCGCGACGTTCTCCAACGTCGAGCAGCAGGATTTGGAGTATTACAAAGGCCCAGTGCTCGACTGGATGACGCTTTGGGAGCAGGAATGTAACCGGAAGTTGATCGCCAAGGTCGAGCGGCGGATTCAGTTCTTCAAGCACAACGCGAACGTGTTCCTACGCGGCGACATCACCAGCCGGTATACGGCCCTCGGGATTGCGCGCGACAAGGGCGTGATCAACGCGAATGAATGGCGCGACCTCGAGGACATGAACCCGCAGGACGGGGAGCAAGGGACTCAGTACCTCGTGCAGTCCGCGCAGATTCCCGCCGATCGGATCGGCACCTACACGGACGCGCAGATCGACAAACTCGAAGCCGACGCGCAGCCAGCGCCAGCGCCCGTGGCGGCTCCCGTCGATCCCGCGGCGACCGAGCGCGCGGATCGGGCCGAGGCGTTCGCGGCGGAACTCCGCGAACAGTTAGCGGCACTGCAGCGGACGGCCGACATGCAGACCGACGAGGTACGCGCTGAGGCCGCCCGGTTGCGCGCGCAGATTGAGGCCGCCGATCAGGTGGTCGACGTCACGCGGGCGGCCGTGGTGCGCGTCGAAGCCGAACGTGATGCGGCCCGTCTGGCGCAATCGGCCGAGACCACCGCACGCGAAGCGGCGGAACTGGCCGCGACTGAGGCGCGGAACGCGGCCGAGGTCGCCGAGGCCCGTGTCGTTGCGGCGTTGGCGGATGTCTCGGCGGCGACAGAGGCGTCGACCGAGGCCACGTTGGCGGCCGTGGCGGCGGCGGAGCTGGCGCGTGCTGCGACGACGGACAAGGCCATTGCGGAAGCCGCCGCGGCTGAAGCGCGGGCGATGGCCGACGCGGCGATGGTGCGCGCGGTCGAAGCGGAGCGGTCAGCCGGCCAGGCGCAGGCGTCCACCGTGGAAGCCCGTGGCCATGCGGAACGTCAGGCGGCAGAAGAGGCCACCCGGCGCGTGGCGGAAGCGGTGGCGGATATTACGCGCAAGGCCAGCGAGCGGTCCGCAGCCGACGCCGCACGGCAGGATCGCCTCGTCCAGCGGATGCACGAAGAGCGGCTGCGGATCATGCGTGGCGCCTTGGATCGGGAATGCGACCGGGCGCGACGGGCGCAGCAGACGCCGGCCAAACTGCGCCAGTGGATCGAGACGTGGTACGACGGCCACGGCGAGACGCTGGCGGCCAGCCTCCTGCCCTCCGTGCGGACGCACCTGGCATTTATCGGATCGGACGAGGATGCCGGCGCCCTCACGCGCGCACTCGTGGCCGAGCATGTGGCGTCGTCGCGGAAACAAATTGCCGGGGTGGCGGATCTGGATGGCGATGCGCTGGCGGCCGAACTCGCGGGCCTGTTGCGCCGCTGGGAGACCGAACGGGCGCAGACGATTCCTGACGCGCTGATGGAGAAGGAGTTGGCCTATGTCCGCAAGCAATAAGCCCGCGTGGGAGACCCGCTTTGTCGGCATCGAAAGCCGCGCTGAACTGAGCGAGGATTCACGGATTCGCGGGTATGCGATCGTGTTCAACGTCTTGTCGCTCGATCTGGGCGGCTTCCGTGAGCGGATTCTGCCGTCCGCGGTCGACCGCACGTTGCGCGAGGGCCTGGACGTGCGCGCGTACGCGGACCACGACACCGCGAAGATTCTCGGGCGGACGCGCGCCGGCACGTTGCGCCTGCAGAAGGACGCCCACGGACTCCTGGCCGACATCTTCCCGCCGTCGACGACGATGGCCAAAGACCTGATGATCTCGATCCAGCGCGGCGACGTCACGGGGATGTCGTTCCGGTTTCGCGCGCTCGATGACCAGTGGGGGACCGAGGACGGGATGCCGATCCGCGAGGTATCCGACATGATTGTGGGCGAAGTCAGCGTGGTGTCTGAGCCGGCGTATCCCGACACGGAGGTAGCGGTGCGGTCGCTGCGGGCATACCAGCAGACCCAGATCCCACGGTTCCAGCGGTCGCCGGAATTCCTGCGGCGCTATCTGAAGGCGAAGTCGTGAGCGCACCACGCGGGCGGCGGGAGATGTTCGGAGAACCGACGCAGCCCCTCTCGTTGCGGTTACCGGTGTCCGTCTATGACCGTCTAAGCCGAGAGGCGCTGGCGGCCGATCGCTCCTTGGCTGACGTCGCCCGTGATCGTATCATTTCGTACTCAAAAATAGACGGACGGCCGAAGTCCACGTAACGTCGAGACTGAACAGTTCGATCTTCGTCTGGTCAACCGCCCGCCAAGGGCCGTGCCAGTACGGGCTTTCGGACATTGGCAAAGGAACAATTTTGCCTGTGTGCAGACGCCCGTTTTGCGTTTCCCCACAGGCCATCACGAAGGGAAGCGCACCTATGGACCCGAAAGCACTCCGCGAACAAGCCAACAAGCTGGCCGTCGACATGCAGGCGATCACCACCAAGGCCAAGGCCGAGGCGCGTGACCTCACCGCCGACGAAGAGAAGCAATTCGACACGATGGACGCCGACCGCGACAAGTTGCTGGCGCAGGAGCGCCGCGCCTTGAAGATGGCCGAGCTCGAATCCGGCGAAGGCCGGCGCACGGCGCCGAATCCGACCGAGACGCGCACCACGCCGGAGACGCGCAAGGCCATTACCGACCAGGACCGCGCGTTTGGTCTGGCCGGCTGGTTGCTCGGAGGCAAGGCCGAGAACCGCGCCGAATTCCGGCAGGCCGCGGAGCGCATGGGCATGTCCCCGTCCTCCAAGAACCTGACCATGCGGCTTCCGTCGACGCCGCTCAAGTCCCTGCATCGGGAGGATGTGCGGGCCTGGGAAGAGCGCATCGTGAAGGACATCGTGTCACCGGACGGCGGCGGACATTTCACGCTGGCGATCAACGGCCTGCAGGCGCTCGAAACGGCGATGCTGCAGTTCGGGGGCATGCGCCAGGTGGCGACCGTGGTCCGCACGGACAACGGCAACGACCTCCAGTGGCCGACCACGAACGACACGTCGAATTCGGGGGCGCTGCTCGGGGAAGCCGCCGAACACACCGAGCTCGACATCACGTTCGACGACATGATCCTGAACGCCTTCAAGTACACCAGCCGACTCGTCAAGGTGTCGGTCGAGTACCTGCAGGACAACGCGATCAATGCGCCGGAAGTCATCGGGCGGCTGCTCGGTGAGCGTATCGGCCGCATCACCAACACGCACTTCACCACGGGCGATGGCAGCGCGAAGCCGCGCGGCATTGTGGCGGCGGCGACCAGTTCGAGCGTCACCACGGCGGCGGACGACGCGATCAGCTACGACAACATCGTCGACCTCGTGCATTCGGTGGACCCGGCCTATCGCTCGGGCGCGAAGTTCATGTTCAACGACACGACCCTGAAACTGCTCAAGAAGATCAAGGTCACGCAGTTCTCGGGCGACACGTCAGGCTATCCGCTGTGGCGCGGGGGGTTTGCCACGGGCGAACCGGACACGATCGACGGATACGGCTACGTCATCAATCAGCAGGTGGCGTCTGGGGCGAGCGAGAAGGCGATGGTGTTCGGCGCCTTGAGCAAGTACATCATCCGCGACGTCAAGGACATCACACTGGTCCGTCTGGACGAGCGGTATGCGGAATTCGGCCAGGTCGGCTTCCTGGCGTTCTCGCGGCATGACGGCGACTTGCTCGACGCCGGCACGCACCCGGTCAAGTACCTGACGATGGGCAGCTAGTCGTCAGTCGACGTTCGGCGCCTCGAGAGCGGTGCGGTCCAAGGGGTCGCACCGCTCAAGGCGTGTCTGGAGGCGGGTGCGGATTCGATTTCGGCAGAGTGTGGCCCATACGCGCGGGGCGTTTCGGGCTGGTCAGGTAGTGTCGGTCCCTATGCTGCCGGCCGGCTGGGATGCCTGGCTGAAGGCGGGCGTGATTGTCCTAGTGGCCGAGGATCTGGATGAGCGCGCGGTGGCGCCGGGTTTACCAGAGGCGGCGGTGAGGCCGAGTGGGCGCAGTAGACGAGCCGCGCGTCGCGCGCAAGTGGCCGGGTAGCACGATTGTCTGCGCGGCCTCTGGGCCGAGCCTGACGTCGGCCGATCTGGCGCTGGTGCGACAGTTCCCACTGGTGGCCGTGAACGACGTGTACCGCATTGCGCCGTGGGCGGACGCGCTGGTGGCGGCCGACGCCTCCTGGTGGCACAAGCACGAAGGCGTCCAGGGATTTGCCGGCGAGAAGTGGTCGATTGAGCATTCCACATGGGCACGGTATCGGGAACGGTGGCCGGATGTGAAGCGACTGCGACATACCGGCGCCGAGGGGATCGAGACCGATCCGACCGCGTTGCGGAGCGGGCAAAACTCGGGTGCCTTGGCGGTCGGGCTCGCGGTGCATTACGGCGCGTCCCGAATTCTGCTCCTGGGTTATGACATGGGACACGCTGCGAACGGCCCCTCGCATTTTTTCGGGGAACATCACGGCTCCTTACGTCAACGCAGTCCCTACTCCACCTTCATCGCCAAGTTTCAGACGATGGTCGCGCCGCTTCGGGCGCTGGGTATTACCGTGATCAACTGTTCACGCGAGACGCGCCTGACGTGTTTTCCACGGCAGTCGCTGGAGTCGGCGCTGTGACCTACGTGGCCCCGTCAAAAGTCCTGGCGCACCTTGACCGGCTGGCGGCGTGGCAGCAAGGCGACACACCAGCGCCGGTGACGGTGGAAATCGATCTCACCAATATCTGCTCCCTCGGGTGTCAGTTCTGCCACTTCGCGCACACGCATGTCGGGGGCCCGTGGGCCGACAAGCCCGAGAAGCCCGCCGGCTACGAGGACACCGGACGGTTCGCGGATGCCGGGCTTCTGATGGCGGCGTTCACAGACATGGCCGAGGCGGGCGTACGGGCCGTCGTGTTCAGCGGCGGTGGTGAACCGACCCTCCACCCGCGCTTTGATGACATCGTTAGAGCCGCGGCCGCGGCCGGGTTGCAGTTAGGCATGTATACGCTGGGCGGGCATCTGTCCGAAGCCCGCGCCGCCTTGGTGCGCCAGACGTTCGCATGGGTCGTGGTGTCGCTCGATGCGCCGGATGCCCTGGCGTACGCCACGGAAAAGCGCGTGCCGGCCATCCGGTTCCAGGCGGCGGTCGACGGCATTGTCCGGCTGTCACATGGCTCATGTGTGGTGGGCGTCTCGTTTCTGCTCCACGCGGAGAACTGGACGCGCACGTACGAGATGTTGGCACTGGGTCGGGCGCTCGGAGCGACCTATACGACCTTCCGGCCAACCATTGAAACCGATCCGCATGATTTAGCCGTAGCGACTGGGGATCGTTCATGGGTGACGGATGCCTGGCATGTCTTACATGGACTCGCCGCGCACCCCGACGTCGAAATCGATCCGCCGCGGTTCGCGGAATACCGCGACTGGCACGGCCGCTCATACCAGACGTGCTACGGCATTCGCCTCGTGACGCAAGTCACCCCGGACGGCCGCGTGTGGGTCTGCCCGAATCGGCGTGGGATGCCGGGGTCTGAGCTCGGCAACCTGCAGACCGAATCCTTCGCCTCGATCTGGCGCCGGCATCCAGGCCAGTGGACCGACTTCTCCGCCTGTCGCGTCATGTGCCGATTGCACCTCGTCAATGAAACGCTCGATACGGTCTACAAGCCGCGCCGGCATGAGGCGTTCATATGACGCGCCTGACGCTCGGGATCGCCTACTACCAGAATCCCGGTATGTTGGCGCAGCAGTTCCGCGTCTGGGCTGCCTATCCCGTCGCGCTGAAAGCGCAGATCGAAGCGATTGTCGTGGATGACAGTTCGCCCGAACCGGCCGCCCATGTGCCGCGGCCTGCCGGTCTGCCGAAGCTCACCATCGGCCGGCTGGCGGACGTGGCCGATCCGCGTACCCCACCGTGGCGTCAGGACGCCGCGCGCAATCGGGCCGCCCATGAAGCGGCCGGCGAGTGGCTGTTTCTCACTGACATGGATCATGTCCTGCCATCCGAGAGCCTGGAGTACATTTTCGACCACTGCCTTGACGGCCCAGATGTGGTGTACACGTTTCAGCGCCTCGATGCGCCGAACCTCACCCCAAAGCTGGACACACACGGGCTCCCGCACCCGCACCCGAACACTTATCTTCTGACCAAACGGCGCTATTGGGCGATCGGCGGGTATGACGAATCCTGCGGGGGCGTCTATGGCACGGACGGGCCGTTTCGCGCGGCTTTGCTCCAGCAGTCCACGATCGTGCATCTCGATCGCGTGCCGATTGTGCGGTATGCCCGCGACGTGATTGCCGATGCGAGTACGCGCACCGATCGCCAGGCCTTCAAACGCCCGGTCAGGGTGCGCGTGCCGCCGGCCGTCTTGTCGGTGCCCTACCGTCAGCAGGTGTCTGCGTGAGAACCATCATCACGAGTGTGAAGTGCGGCGATTTTCTCGCGGCGACCTTGCCCGCGTG
>Ga0210380_10001061_pt1 | contig 11375 bp, 4 predicted proteins | sample PLM4_5_coexredo_FD_155476 | JGI IMG/M metagenome (GOLD analysis project Ga0210380, IMG submission 155476) | Groundwater sediment microbial communities from an aquifer in East River, Colorado, USA - PLM4_5_coex redo | ecosystem: Environmental > Terrestrial > Soil > Riparian zone | place: USA...
ATTCCGTGCGCGAGCCACGGATGCCGGTCGCCGGGACTGCGCGGTCGCCGGTGGGCGATCAACGCAAACGGCTCGACCTCGCGCTCGGTCTGCACGAACAGCTTGGAGAAGGCGGGATGCGAGTGGTCGGCGGCCGCATCCTGAAGCACCACCTCGAGGCAGCTGGTGAGTTCGATCCGGCGCGCGCGGCCGGCGTGATCGCGCAGCGTGATCCGGCGCAGCTCGGCGGGCGCGTCCGGCAGCACGCACACCTCGAGCCGCGCCTCCAGCTCGCGGTCGCGGCGCACGATCGTGACCACTCCCGGCCGCGCGAACGCCGCGTAACGGTCGGCCGGCCGCCGGCACGGCTGATGGCCGAGCGACCAGAACGCGTTGTCCTCGAGATCGCGCAGGTATAGCGCCCAGCCGTCTTCGTCGCTCACCCGGTCGCCGCGCCAGCGGGTCAGCGCGACGTCATCGAGGCGGGCGAAGCCGGTCCCGGCGGCAGTGATCAGCGTGCTCCAGCGATCGTTGCCGAGCAGCCGGCCGGTGATCGCCGGGCCATCGAGCGGCAGCGCGGTCTCCTCGGCGCTCCACTCCCGCTCCCGGGCCGGGACGGACTCCGGCTCGCGTTTCGGCGGTGCTGCGCCGGCCGGCCTGCGCGAGTCGGGAGTCATGGGTCAGCGCAGCCGGACCAGGGTGCGCATCTGGACCGCGCCGTCCTGCGCGAGGCGCGCGAGGTAGACACCGCTCGGCAGCTGGCTGGCGTCGAACTTCACCGCGTGATCCCCGGCCGGCTGGATCCCCTCGACCAGGCGGGCGACCTCGCGTCCCTGCAGATCGTGGATCGTCAGGCTCACGGCCCCGGAGCGCCCGAGCCGGTACCGCAGCATGGTCGCACGCTGGAACGGGTTCGGCTCGCCGGGGAAGATCCGCAGCTCGTTCGCGATTCGCGGATCACCCGCATCGACAACGTTCGTAGGGGTGAAGCCGATGCGCGTGAGCCCGTTCTGAACGTCCGGGTTCTGCATGAACCGGTACCAGACCATACCGGTCAGGTAGTTCTCGATCATCAGCACGAACGGGCCCTGGTCGATGCCGAGCCAGTCGGGGCCGACCCAGCCGTTCGACGGCTTGAACGCGTCCTTGAAGCCGTACTTGCCCCATACCTGCGGCCACGCGTTGTACATGTTGCGCAGGGTCGGGATGACGATCTCGGGCGCGAACGCGATCGATCCGCCCGGGGCGGTCGGCGCGATGGTTCCGTTGTCGTTCTCGGCCGGAGGCGCCCCGCGCGCCGAATAGCCGCCCTGGATGTCGGACGCGGTGATCCCCCACAGGCTGTCGCTGTAGCCCCAGTTCAGCGGGTCGTCGATCGAATAGGCCTGCTGCGCGTAGGTGGCGCGGCGCGAGTTCTCGAAGTAGGTGAGGTTGTGGCTGGCCTGGCGACCAAACGCGTCCTTGATGTTCCGGAAGTCGACCCAGCAGTGCGTGTACTGATGCCCGAACAGCGGCGGGAAGATGATGTAGGTGTATCCGTACTGCGTGTTCCAGTTGTAGAGGTAGGTCCAGGTGCTCCACGCGCTGGCCGCGGTCGCGCGGGCGGGCACCGGCGAGCCGATCGCGAGGATGTAGAGGATCATCGCCTCGTTGTAGCCCATCCAGGTGCCGAACGATCCGAAGCCGCTCTCCGGGTTCCAACCCATGCGGATGCCGGTGCCCAAGTTCTGCATCCACTTGAAGTCGACGCGCCGGTAGATCGAATCGGCGAGCATCCGGATCTGGGTTTCGTCCGCCGCGTCGCCGCCGAAGTACTGCCGGCAGTGAAGGATTCCGGCCAGCAGCAGCGCCGTGTCGATCGACGAAAGCTCGGAGTTCCAGGTCCGGGTCGCGGTGTTCATGTCGAGGAAGTGATAGAACCAGCCCTTGTAGCCGGTCATCCCGATCGACGCCGTCCCCTGCGGACCGTTCCAGAACGTCTGAAGCGTGGTGAGGACCCGGGTCGCCGCATCGGTCCGCCCCACCCAGCCGTGATCGACGCCGACGCAGATCGCGCTCAGGCCGAATCCGGTCGCGGCGATGCTGGCGGGCGAGGTGACGGTGCTGCGGTCCTTGATCAGGCCGTTGGCGGGATTCGCCTCGTCCCAGAAGTACTGAAAGCCGGTGCGCTGGATGCTGTCGAGCAGCGCCGGCTCGGTGATCTGGGCGCGTGCGGCGCCATGCCCCGCCCCCAGCAGCAGAGCCGCCAGCGCGAGTGATCGAACGATCGATTTCATTTTTAGAACCCCAGCCCCAGGGTCACGCGATGCGTGCTGTCGAGGCGTTGATGGTCCGCCCATGCATAGTCGATGTGGTAGGCAAAGCCTTCGAGACGCCCCGCGAAGCCGGCGCCGAGCGTGAGTCCTACCTCGGAATCATCCAGGAACAGATTCTGATACCCGGCGCGCAAGGACACCATCTGTTTCCACGTCAATTCTCCGCCCGCGCTCACGCTCTCGGTGTTGTCACTGGGATGCCAAGCATCGAGTGCGGTCCATGCCGCGAGATCGCTGGTCAGACGGAACGGATAGCCGAGTCCGACCCGGAACAGGATCGGCACCGGGAAATCGTCGGTGAACTGCTCGGCCGGCAGCGTGCCGTTGTCACCGGAGCGATTCGGGTCCTGGTCCCAGGTGACGCGCAGGTCGCGACCGTCGAAGCTGGCCGTGGTGCCGAAGTTCTGGAGACTCGAGCCGATGTGGAGACCGTTCGGCGCGACCCGGTAGACGGTGCCGAGGCTGAAGGTGACCGCCTGCGCCGAGCTGTTCCAGATCGTCTCCTGCAGCCACGTGAGCTGGCCGCCGACCGCGAACTTGGACGAGATCGCCCGGCCGAATCCGAGTCCGATCGCGACGTCCGAGACCGAGAAGCGCTCGCCGGTGCCGAGTGGCTGCGCGACCGTCCGGACGTCGAGGTCGCCCGAGCCAAGCGACGTCACGCTGGCGAGCGCGGTGCCCCAGGTGCGGACCGGGAACGCCGCGGCGACGTAGTCGTAGCGGATCCCGGCCAGCCACGCGGCGTGCGAGAACTGGAGCTGCACCTGCTCGACCCGCGCGAGCGCGGCGGGATTCGCATACGCGGCCTGGATCCCCTCCATCATCGCGGAGCCCGCATTGCCCATCGCGGCGTAGCGGGCGCCTGGCACGATCATCGAGAACTGGCCGAACGTGGTGCCGACCTTGGTCTGCGACGCGGCGGGGCCGGCCACGCCCGCGAGGGCGAGTGCCGCGAACACGGCGCCGATGCGGATCCGCGGGCTCACTTGACCACCGCGAACTTGCCGACGTGGGTGCCGACTCCCGGCGCGTCGACGTGGAAGATGTAGAGGCCCGGCGCGAGGTCCAGGTTGTCCTTGGTGCGCAGGTCCCACGCGACCATGCCGGCGTCCGAGCCGTCCTGCCGCAGCGTCTGGACCAGGTCGCCGCGCACGTTGTAGACGCGCACCGTCGAGTTGGCGGGAATGCCGCGGAACTCGATCCGCCGGTCGCCGCGCCCCGAGGTCGCGAACCGCGCCGGCTCGAAGCTCGCCGCGCCGACGTACGGATTCGGCACCACGTACGGATTGGTCTGGAATCCCTGCTTGGCGGCGGCCAGGTCCACGCCCTTGGCGTGGGCGGTGAACGTGAACACGTCGCCGTCGCTGAGCGGCTTCTGCAGGCGGATGTCGACGATGTCGCCGAGTCGCGGCGGCGGAACCGGGCCCTTCGCCGTGGTGTTGAATTCGATGCGCCAGGTCGGCCGCGCCAGGGTCGGCGCCGCCGGATCGTAGGTCATGATGTCGACCAGCTCGGTCGAGTCCAGTCCGCCGGTGCTGGCCACGTCGATGTACGACAGCCAGCCGTCGTTGTTCGAGTCGCGGAACCGGAAGTTGAGCTGCTGGTCACCGGTGGCGGTATGCGCGGTCACGACGAACTTCGCCGGCTTCGGCGGGAACTGGGCACCGGACGCGATGCTGGTGTCCTGTACCACCTCGTAGAACACGATGCTGATCGAGTCGGGATAGCCGGGCCGGCGGAGATTGGGGTCGAGCGACGGCTGGTAGCTGATGCGAATCGGCGTGGTGGTCGGACTGCCGGCGCGGTAGCCCGAGGTCGGATCCAGCCGGGTCTCGGCCGGCCGCGCCAGGATCGGCAGCAGCCCGCAGCCCACCGCCCCTTCGCGATTGCCCTCGAAGTCGTCACCGTTGGCGAAACACACGGTGCCGGTGGTGCTGTCGGAGAGCACGTAGCGGGTCGCGCGGATGCTGTCCAGCGACGGCGCGAACGTCTGGATCTTCATCAGGTGGCCGTCCGGCACCAGGGCCGAGTTCACCACCTCGACCGCAACCGTCCCGATTCCGTCGCCCAGCACGTGCGTGACCGCCGAGGCGCTCGCGCCGACGTACCCCGGCACGCGCGGGTTGGGGCGCACCCGGACCACGTTCTTGGGCAGCACGAACCCGCCGCGCGGCGTGCCGGTCACCGAGATCGCGTTCTGCGACGGATACACGCGCAGCGAGTCGAACGGCGACTCGACGCCGCGATCGTAGGCGGCGATGCCGTAGTAGTACTCCTGCCCGTTCACGGCGGTGGTGTCGGTGAAGGTGTGACGGATGCCGGTGTCCGACCCGAGCCAGAACTGGACGCCCTCGACCGCCTTGGTCGAGTAGCCGCGCACGCTGTTCGTCAGGTCGAACTGCCAGTCCGAGCGCCGCAGACCGATGTCGGTGCCGCGCCCGGTGGTGATGACGGTCGGGTCGCGGAACTCGGGATCGGTCGAGCGATAGATCTTGTAGCCCTCGAAGTCGTTCTCGTTGCTGACCGGATCGACCCCGCGCTCGGCGACGTCGTCCCACGACAGCCGCACGAACCCGTTGCCGGTCTCGGCGGACAGCGTCGGCATCGGCGGCGGCACCGCGAACTGGTAGTTGCCGTTGTAGATCTGCTGGACGGTCGCGACCGTGCTGCGCAGCTCGACCAGGTCGGAGCCGTACGCGAGCGCGAGGCTGAAGCGCTCGGTCTGCCCGGCGCGCAGCTTGAACGGGCCCGACGCGAACAGGAATCCGAGGTTGTAGTTCGACACCAGCGCCGAGTCGAAGCGGGCCTCCGGGTTCGGGTCGGTGAACTTGTTGTAGAGGCGCTCGGGCCACGCCTGGCCCTCGGTGTAGAACAGGATCCCGTCGACCTCGGTCGACGGATTGCCGGCGCCCGGAACGATCCGGTTCAGCTTGAAGCCGGTCAGCCCGATCTGGTCCGACTCGGTGATGTCGGTGCGGTCGAACCGCGGCTCGCCGTTGGTCGGGATCCCGTCGAGCTCACCGGTGTCGCCGGTCTCCGCCACGCCGTCGGCGCCGACGTCGTCGAACTCGCCGTTCCAGTCCATGTCCTCGTCGCCGGTCCACCACTCGCCCCGGCGATACGGAGGATGCTTGTCGAGTTCGCCGTAGGTGGCCTCAAACTTCACGATGTCGTAGTTCGCTTGGACGTAGGCGCGGATCGCGTCCTGGCCGACGATCTTCGTCCCCGGGCCCGCGTCCCGGCGCTCGTCGATGATTCCGTCGTCGTCGTTGTCGAAACCGTCGAATCCATTGCCGGGTGTTTCGAGGTAGGCGTATCCCAGGTATCCGGTCGGTTCGCAGTTGCCCTGCAGATCGCGGCCGTGCCCGCTCTTGTCCCAGGTGTAGACCAGGTTGAGCGGCGAGCCGGTCTGCGCGCGCGAGCGATCCCAGAACGCGTTGTCGTCATCGGACTCGAAGATCCCGTCGCACGACAACGCCGAGCCGCCGACTCCGGTATCCATGTAGAGACCGAAGATGATGTTGTCTTCGTAGTCGGTGGTGCCTTCGTTGGTGATGTCGTAGTGATAGAAGATGACGTTGCCGGCCTGGGGGTTGGCCCACTGGAACCCGCGCACGCCGACCCGCAGCCCGAGCCCCTTGCGCGTCGAATCGCGGCTGTCCGGGAAGTAGTACCAGGCGTCGTAGAAGTCGTCGTCCATGACCGTGTAGCTCTCCTGGTCGGCGGCCGGACGCTTGCCGAAGTAGCCGTTCCAGCTGCCCCCCCAGCCCGGATCGTCCGGGTCGTTCAGGCGATCGCGCCACTGCGGAGGCCAGGTGCGCGGATCGCTGCTGATCGCAGGCGAGCGGGCCTGATTGATCCCCGGATCGGACTGGAAGTAGCCGCCCTCGAGGCACGGAGGGTCGCAGCCGGGGCGCGGCTCGAACCGCATGATCCGGTTCTTGTATGGGCTGATGCCCTGACGCTCGCGGTAGCCGGTCTCCATGATGTACGCGTCGGAGCCGCCGGCGTCGGCCTGGCGGACCTTCGCCAGCACGAACGGCGTGATGCCGTCGCTGTAGTTCATGCCGGTGCCCTTCGGCACCTCGACCGAGTGGAAGATGCTGAGGTCGGCATCGCTGCCGCCGAAGTCGCCGACCATGCCGAAGTTCCAGAACACGGTGCGGATGTTGGCCGCGTCGTGGAATCCCGACCGCTCGGCATCGAGCCGGCCGCGCTGATTCGGCGGCACCACCGGCTCCAGATCGAGGCGGCGGGGCGGCGCCGGAACCGGCGCCGCGGCGTGCGCCGGACTCGCAATCGTTCCGGCCACCGCGAGCAGCAGCGCAACGATCCTGGTGCGGAGCATCGTCATTTCTGCCGCCCGCTGAAGGTGAGTCCGAGCTCGATCCGGCGCGGCGGATAGAGCCGGGTCGGATCGAGCAGCGCCCGCTGGTCGGTGACCGGGAAGCGCGAGTAGTAGGGACTGCCGGTGGTCTCGTAGACCGGGCCGTTGAAGTACCGCGTGTCGAACACGTTGAACACCCGGGCGAATGCGGTCATCGAGCGGTTGCCGCTGAACAGGCTGTGCTCGCCGCGCAGGTCCACCACCACCCCCGCCGGCTTGCGCCCCGAGTTCTGCTCCTGCCCCGAGCCGAACCCGGTGGTCGTGTTGGGCGTGTACGGCTGCCCGCTCGCGATCCGCACCACGGTGGCCATGCTGTAGACGGCCGGCTTCGCGAGCGTGACGGTCGCGTTGAGCGTGTGGCGCTGATCCCAGTTGAACGGGATCTGGCGCGGGCGCGGATCCTCCCCCGCCTCGACCCGGGTGGCGGTCTCGTCGGGATTGCTGGCGTTGCCGAGCGCGGTCTGCCACGTGTAGTCGAGGGTCGCGCTCAGCGGTCCGATCGGACGCTGGTCGAGCATCACGGTGAACCCCAGCACGCTGCCGAAGTCCACGTTCGTATAGCGCGCGTACCGCGCATCGTTGTAGGTGGTGATGATCTCGACGCCCAGCAGGTCGCGGATGTCCTTGTAGAACGCGGTCAGGTCCATGCCGAACACGTCGCTCAGCGCCTGCTTGTAGCCGATCTGGTAGGTCACGGTCTTCTGCGGCTTGATGTCGGGGTTGCCCATCACGCCATTCCGGTCGGTGGCGGCCTGGAGGTTCTGGAGCGCGCGGTAGTCGGCGTTGGCGAACGCGTCGTTCATGCCCGGCATCTGGTAGAGGTGCGCGTAGGCGAAGAACAGCGCCGACTTGTCGCTGATCGGGTACGAGACACCGATCCGCGGGGCGAGCGTGGTCTTGACGGTGGTGGGTTGCGGCACCGACTCCGGCGCGCCCGAGATCGCGTTGGCGGGATTGGCCGGATCACTCGGCGTGGTGGCGTTCGCGTCGAACATGTCCCAGCGCAGGCCGAGCCGCAGGTTGAGATCGTTCCACTCCAGCTCGTTGTGGACGTAGGCGGCGCCGAGCAGCGGATGGTAGGTGACCGGCGCGAAGTAGTTGGCGGCCGGGTCCTCGATCACCCGCACCAGCGTCTCGACTCCATTCACCTGGACGAACACCAGGTGGCCCGGCGTGCCGAACGTGACGTCGGACCACTGCATCTCGCCGCCCGCCTTGATCAGCCAGTCCGGACGCACCTGCCGGGTGAACGTGCCGTTCGCGACCGTCGTGTTGGTCTCGGTCAGGAAGCGGGTCAGCGAAACGCCCTGGCTGTAGACGTCGAGCAGGAACCCCGGCACCAGCGGACGGGGCGGACCGACCTCGTAGCGCGCGTCGTAGAAGTCTTCGTACGCCATGTCCTCGTACTTGTAGAGATTCTGGCGCAGCGACAGCTTGTAGAACGTGGTGCGTGAGAGCGCCTGGGTCCAGTCGAACCCGTGCATGAGCGAGCGGGTCTGCTGCTTCGACTGTCCGTCGGGGTTGTAGCGGAACATCGCGTCGTCCGCCTTCTGCGCCTCGATGTCGTTGAACAGCGCCTGGTAGCTGAGCTCGGCGTCCTTGATCAGGCCGCGGTTGGTCACCTTCGCGATCCCCGACCATTCCCGTGCCCAGCCGAGCGGCACGTTCGCGCCGTCGCCCAGGTTGACGATCGCGGTATCACCCGAGACGTCCGTGGCGGGCGTGAAATACCGGATCGCACGCCACGCCAGGTCGGTGATGCCGCGGCGTCCGCTCAGCAGGAACGTGGTGTTGCGCAGCCCGGTCGGTCCACTCGCGCTGAGCTGGTAGTTCTGCAGGTCGCCGGGGCGGAAGTCGTAGCTGTCGACCACGGTCGTCGAGCCGTCGTTGCCGAGCTCCACCAGCGGTGGCCGTCCGCTCTCCGGGTAGATGTAGGCCCCGCTCATCACCTCGCCCGACCACTCGAACTTGTCGCCGCCGCGCTTGAGCACCGCGTTCACCACCCCGCTCATCGCCTGCCCGTATTCGGCGTCGAACGTGCCGCTCACGACCTGGACCTCCTCGATCAGCGAGCGATCGATCCGGAGCGTCGACTTGTTGTCGTACACGTTGTTGACGGTGACGCCGTCGACCTGCCACTGCACTTCGTTCTGGCGGCCGCCGCGGATGTGGCCGTCGACCACCCCGGCCTGCAGGTTGACGACGTCCTGCAGCTCCTGGACCGGCAGCTTGGCGATCTCCTCGCGGGTGACGGTCGCGCGGTTGCTGGTGAGGTTCACGTCCACCACCGGACGCTTGGCGCTCACCACCACTTCCTGCATCTCGACCGCCTCCTCGGCGAGCGCGATGTCGATCTTGGTGGTGAGGTCGGCCGAGACCGCGACCGTCGTCACGCTGGTCGTCCGATAGCCGACCATCGAGGCCTTGATCGTCCACGACCCGGAGGGAACGTTGACGATCACGTAGCGGCCCTCGGCGTCGGTGACCGCGCCGAGCGGCGCCCCGACCACCGCGATGTTCGCGCCGATCACCGGCTGCTTGGCAGCGTCGCGGACGGTGCCGGAGATCTTCCCGGTGGTTCCGGCAAAGGCGGCGAGCGGGAGGACGGTGAGCAGAAACGCGAGACCCGGTGCGAGCCCGCGGACAGGATTCCTCGACCGCATCGCCGGCTGTGAACCCTTTCGCTTGCCTGCGGCGAACCGGCCGGCGGAAGGATCCGCCGGCCGGCGCCGAAGGTTCAGTGGGCCAGGAGCAGCTTGCCCGTCAGCGTTCCCTGGACCCCGTCGCCCTGCGGATCGAGCACCCGCAGGCGGTACAGGTAGAGACCCGATTCGAGCGAGCGGCCGTCGAACAGATGACTGTGACTGCCGGCTGGCTTGACGCCGAGCGGCTGGGTCGCGACCAGGCGACCCTGGACGTCGTAGACGAGCAGCTCGACGCGGCCCGACTGCGGCATCGCCCAGCGGATCGTGGTGCGGCTGGCGAATGGATTGGGGGCGTTGCCGAGCAGCGAGAGCCGCGAGGAAATCGGCTGGTCGCCATCGCCGACGCCGGTCACGACCGCCGGATCCAGGTACGCCCACGCCGGTCCGTTCTCGCCGTCGCGCTCGACGAACCACCACGACCGCGTTCCGTAGCTGTCGGTGTAGGGATCGAACGAATCGCCGTCGAACAGGTCGACGCCGAGGAACATCCAGTGGTCACCGAGATCGGCGGCATAGCCGAGGCCGGTGAGATCGACCCGCAGCTCCGCGGTGTAGCCGGCGTCGGTGTCGAGACCGAGCGTGTCGAGCGTGGTCCCGGGTTTGAGCTGGAGGGCGACCGCCGCCTTGCCCGCCGTGATCAGCGTGCCGAGATGGTAGGCGGCCTGCGCGGTCCCGCCCGGGCCGACCCGGAACGCCACCTTCCGGGGCTTCAGGTTGCGATCCTCGGCGTCACGGGTGATGCGCTCCACCATCGTGATGTAGAAGCCGTCCCAGCGGTCGTCGAGCGTGTAGCTCTGGACCGCCGCGTCGCGCACGTCGAACCCGAGGTAGAGATTGGTGCCCTTCCAGAAGTAGTAGACGGTCGCGTCACCCGGATCCACCACCGCCGCCTGCCCGCCGTTCACGGTCGGCTGGTAGAAGCCGCTCCGCCACTTGCCGACTCCGGGGTAGCCGTCGACCAGGCCGTAGTCGCCGTAGCGGATGTCGAACTTCCCGGCCCGCGACCAGATCGACTCGCTGAGGCTTCCGTCGATGGTCGGCGCGGGATCGTTGGCGGCCTGGTAGATGCGGATGTCCGGACCGGGCACCGGCGCCGGGCCCGATGCGACTGTCACGCTCGGCCGGGCGTGGATCTTCACCTCGTTGTACCAGGAGGTGTTGCCCCACGGGTTCTGCCACCAGACCCGGTTCGACGCGAAGCGGGTTCCGTCGATCGGCCAGAACCAGTCGCAGTCCCAGATCATGATGCTCCACTCGAGCGTGTCGCCTTCCGTGCGGGTGATGTCGTAGCCGCTGGTCGCGAGGTTGATCCGCATCTCGACTGTCCACGACACGTCGTTGAGCGCATCGGTGTTCGAGTGGCCATTGACGACCGTGGCCGCGTCCCAGTTGGCGATCTGCTGCGGCGTCCGCGCGGCGTACGCGCTGTCGGCGTACTTGCCGCCGGTATTGCCCGAAATGAACGTGGGCACCGCGTCGACGGCGCCCGGATTCAGACCATTCTCGTCCCACCACACGTAGAACAGCTCCTGCGGCGGAACCGGACGGTTGGGGCTGGAATGGTCCATCAGGTTCATCAGCAGGCCGTCGAACCGTGCCCACGTGTTGCCGCCGCCGATCGATTGATCGGGCAGGCGCGCACTGATGTAGAGGTAGTCGCCAACCGTCAGAAACTTGAGCATCGCGCGCGTCGAGTCGTACGGCGCGACCCCCGCCTCGTACTTGTAGCCGCTGCCGGGCATGCCGTTGTCCTGCTTGAACAGGATCAGCACCGACTCGGCCTGCGCCCACACCGGTTCGTTGAGATTGCCGTCGAGAGTGATGGGGGCACCGTTGGTGGAACGGGCCCAGATGACGTCCTGTCGGGGGGTCTGCGCGATCGCGGGCAGAGAGGCGACGAGCAGAGCGCCCGCGGCCAGCGCGATGGTGAATCCGGCTCTCATGGTGATGGCCTCCTGCGAAGAGCTGTCGGCCGCGGCGTTCGCGGCA
>Ga0210380_10001063_pt1 | contig 11367 bp, 9 predicted proteins | sample PLM4_5_coexredo_FD_155476 | JGI IMG/M metagenome (GOLD analysis project Ga0210380, IMG submission 155476) | Groundwater sediment microbial communities from an aquifer in East River, Colorado, USA - PLM4_5_coex redo | ecosystem: Environmental > Terrestrial > Soil > Riparian zone | place: USA...
AGCCAGTGATCGACGTTGACGTGCCACGGGACCGGAGCGGTGACGAACGAGACGGGTACCAGCCCGTGCGCGCTCTGGTGCGTGTAGAGCGCTTCGACCTGGTAATCGGGTGAGATCGGGACGTCGACCGCGACGCCGAACGCCGGCGCGCCATCGGTGTCGAGCCGCTGTCGCGTGACCAGTTCGAAGAAGTCGCCGCCGAACCGGTAGCCGGCAAACGGCGTGACCTCGAAGCTCTGCGCGGCGGCAGGCACGGCCTGCGCAAACACGGTCAACAGGAGCGCCGTCGCGCGCGGCCACATAGGACATCGTCGCACGGGAAAGAGCGCAGTTGAACGGGTAGGGCAGGAGCGTGCAAGAGCGTGATGATCGGTTTGATCACGACCAATTGGCGGGCCCTCTGACAGCCCGCGGTGAGCCCCCTCGTGGGCCCCTTTGGCGTCAGCAGTAATAAAGCGAAACCACGACAGAAAACTGCGCCATAATCGCGCCGCGTCGTACCGTAGGGCTGGCGGCGTTTTTGCCACGTGCGGTTGGGAGGAGGTCCCATGAAGGAGAAACGTTTACTGCCACTCGTCCTCGTCGGGTTGGCCTGTCTGTGTGTCTTGACCGCGGGCCTCCGGGCCCAGGCCCCCAGGGTCAACATTCCGAACCCCGGCGTGCCACAGATCACGACGCTGGAAGGGAACTTCACCCGCGTCGCGTACAACAACGAGGCCTACACGATCATCGGGTACCAGCTGGTCCAGCGATCGATAGGCGAAGAGTGGATGCTGCTCGAAGTCGGCCTCAGCCTGCGCGACAAGACGCCCGACTTCAAGTTGACCCGCGGCGCGTTCTCGATCGAGACGCCGGATGGCAAGACGATACCCCTGGCGACGATCACCGAGCACCGGCAGGCCGACACCCGTGCACTGGAAAACCGCGAGAAAGTCCAGCGCGACTCGATCAACTACTTCCCGCCGAACGCGAGCCGCGCGTGCCGGTTGGGCTTCTTTGCCGACCCGACCCAGCGGATCGTGGCCTATGACGAGGTCACGCTCACCGATCAGAGCGCGTGCGTCGGGCGTCTCTATTTCCACGTGCCCGGCGGCATCAAGTTGGGCCAGCACTGGCTCAACGTGAAGTTCGCGAACAGCAGCCTCCGCGTGCCGTTCAGAATTTTTACCCCGGAGGAGGAGAAGCTCGTGTCGAAGAACTTCAAGGACATCAAGAAGCAGGTCGAAGAGGCCTTCAAGAAGTAGCGATAGGCTCCGAGCGCCGCCGGGTCCTCAGACCTGTGCGGCGCTCAATTCGTTCCTGCCGCGGTTCCTCAGTTTCCACCCAAATTCAAGATCCCCTAATCGATCTCCGCTCTCGCGGAGCGGGACGGAGGAAATCTGCCCGCACATGCGGAGTTTTCCCGCCCCGGTGCGGGAAGGACCAAGAAAGTCGGTGCCATGCATGACATGCGTGTGGCCTCGCAACTCTTTGCATGCATGCCGTTTAGCCAACGCAAGCGGACTTCCAGGTTAGCGATCGCAAGCAACGTAGGGCGGGCACAGTCGTTGCCCTTTGTCGTGTTGCCGAACCGATGGTGTTGCGGCACGGAGGGGGTCATGTCAGTCGCCACGCTGGAACAGGTGACCGTTAAGGGGCACGTATCGCCAGGCTTTGAAGCCGTGCGTGAGGTGTTTGCCGACAACTTCACTCGACGAGGCGAGCTTGGCGGCGCCTGTTCTGCGTATCTCGGTGGCGAGAAGGTCGTTGACCTCTGGGGTGGCATCCGCAACAGGGAGACAGACGAGCCGTGGGAGCGAGACACGATGGTGCTCATCTACTCGGCCACGAAGGGCCTCGCCGCGATGACCCTCGCGATCGCTCACTCCCGGGGGTGGCTCGACTACGAAGAACGGGTCGCCACGTACTGGCCGGAGTTCGCGCAGCACGGCAAGGAAGGAATCACCGTCCGCCAACTGCTGGCCCACCAGGCCGGCCTGTTCGCCCTTGACGAGCCCGTGGATCGCAGCGTGGTCGCCGACCTGGATCGTCTCGCGGTGGTGCTCGCCCGTCAGAGGCCAGCTTGGCAGCCCGGGACGCGACAGGCCTATCACGCGATCACACTCGGCTTCTACGAAGGCGAGCTGCTTCGCCGCGTCGACCCGCGGCATCGAAGTCTCGGACAGTTCTTTCAGGACGAGATCGCGACCCCGCTTGGAGAGGACATCTTCATCCGCCTGCCGGAGGAGATCCCGAACTCACGGCTGGCGACACTTGCCCCTCCCGCCGGAATCGACATGCTGCTCAGATTCCGGCCGCTGCGGTTATTACTGGAGGGAATGAATCCTCGCTCGAACCTCTACCGGGCGCTCGTGACGAACCCGGGCTTCGCGATCGCCCATGATGAGCGGCGCGTGATCGCCCGTAACCTCGAGGTGCCGTCTGGCGGCGCCGTTGTCACCGCTCGTGGCATTGCGCACGCCTATGGCGTTTTCGCCGCGGGCGGCAAGGAGCTCGGGGTGCGCCAGGAGACGCTGGACCTGCTTGCCGCACCGGCGGTTGCCCCGACGCACGGCTTTCACGACGAATGCCTGAAGGGCGAGGTGCAGTTCTCGCTCGGCTTCATGAAACCGGGCCGTACATGGCGCTTTGGCAGCGCGCGTTCGTTCGGCTCTCCGGGGTCCGGCGGTTCTCTTGGCTTTGCAGATCCTGAGGCCGGACTTGGTTACGGGTACGTCACCAGCCAGATGGGCACGATCTTCACCGGAGACCCGCGCGACATCGCACTCAGAGACGCGATCTACACGGTGCTCCAGAAGTCATAAGGCTCGTGGTGCCCACCATGAAGGCTTTCCTCACGCGGCACCCGGTGGTGGCCTACTTCGTCCTCACGTTCGCGATCTCGTGGGGCGGCGTACTTCTCGTCATCGGCGGGCCTGCCGGCATGGCGGGCGTGAAAGCACAAGACAACCCGCTGTTCCCGTTTGCGGTCCTGGCGATGGTGGCCGGTCCCAGCGTGACGGGTATCGTGCTGACCGGCCTCATCGACGGAAAGACGGGGCTTCGCGCCCTTCGATCCCGTCTGTTCACATGGCGCGTCGGCGCCAGCTGGTATGCCGTCGCACTGCTGGCCGCGCCGCTGCTGGCGACATCGGTCGCGCTGATACTGTCTCCAGTTTCCACCGCGTTTCTCCCAGGCATCTCCCTCAGCCAGGACAAAGCCGCGCTGGTGCTGCTCGGCCTCGTCGTGGGAGTGACGGCCGGCTTTTTCGAGGAACTCGGGTGGACAGGGTTCGCGATCCCGCGGCTGAAGCAACGTCACGGCGTCCTGGCCACCGGACTCATCGCCGGCGTGCTCTGGAGTGCGTGGCACCTCCTGGTGGTGGCCTGGGGAATTGGCGATCGCGCCGGCACCATCCCTGTGGCTCTGTTCATGATCGTCGACGGCCTCGCCGGCTTGCCGGCGTTTCGAATCCTGATGGTGTGGGTGTACGACCGGACCGAGAGCCTGTGTGTCGCGATACTGATGCACGCGAGCCTCACCGCGTGCACGCTCGTCCTCACGCCTCAGACGACAGGGCCGTCGTTGTTGGCCTACGGGGTGGCATTTGCCGCCGCCGTGTGGCTCGTCCTTGGCGTCATCAGCGTGGCGAACGGGCAACTCTCGCGATCGCTGCGGCGTACGAGGTGGGCATAGGGGGTGCTGACGTGCCGTCCTCCGAGACCATCCTGATCGGGCTCACCGCGATCGCCAATGACTGGCGCTGGCTTGCCATCGCGTGGCACGCCCTCCTGGCCGGATTGCTCGTCACGATCGTTGCGGGCTGGCGTCCATCGCCGCGCCTGATGGGCCACCTGCTGGTCGCACCGCTCCTTTCCGTTGGCCTCGCGGCGTGGCTGTCAGGGAATCCATTCAACGGGACGGTTTTCGTCATTCTTGCTACCTTGATCGTGGGCACGGCGAACCACGTGTCGAACAACTCCGTCCAGCTCAGCTCGCCGGTTTGGGTCGTACTCGGGGTCGTGCTCATCGTGTACGGCTGGACGTACCCGCATTTTCTCCGCACCGACTCGTGGACCACGTACCTGTACGCGTCGCCCTTCGGCCTCGTGCCGTGTCCGACGCTGTCGGTCGTGACTGGTCTCACACTAGCATTTCGGAATTTCCGCTCGCGCTCCTGGAGCACCGCGCTCGTCGTGGCCGGCCTGTTTTACGGCGCGGTTGGCGTGTTCAGTCTTGGCGTCCTGATCGACTGGGGACTGTTGTTCGCTGCGGCGACGCTCGCTGCCGCTGTGATGCGAGACGACCCAGGTTGGCGGTCGGTCCGCGCCGATCGCTCCGAGCGAACGCGGCTGCTTCCCGGCGACGACCTCATTCGCCAGCCCCTCGGCACCCTGACGCATGCGATCACCATCGACGGCACGCCGCAGGCGGTGTGGCCGTGGCTGGTTCAGATGGGTGCCGGCGGTCGCGCGGGCTGGTACAGCTACGACGCTCTGGACAACGGACGCCGGCCGAGCGCCACGGGCCTGGTGCCGGCGCTGCAGAACATCACGATCGGCACCGTGTTCCCGGCGCTGCAAGGCATCCCTGAGGGCTTTGTCGTTCTTGCGATCGAGCCGTATCGGTCGCTAGTCCTTGGCTGGCCGAGTCCCGACGGTCCGCCGCTGGTGACTTGGGCATTCGTGCTGGAAGCGGAGGCTGGTCACCAGACCAGGCTGATCGTGCGGGCTCGCGGAGGCCGGGGCTACCGGTTCCACGGCCTCCCGTCCTGGCTGTCCCTCCCGATCGTGCGACTCGTGCACTTCGTGATGCAGCGCAAGCAGCTGTTGGGCCTCGCTCGGCGGACCGAGTTTTCGGGGGTAATGGCACGCGACACGGTCCCAGTGTCGCAACCTCGGAGGCAGCGCGCATGAGAACGAAATCGTGGATCCGCTCGGCGTCGCGCACGGTGGCAACGACCGTGGGCGTGTCGGCCGGCGCCTACGGCATATACGCCGCCGCGACCTGGTTCCGGTACGGACACCCCCCGAAGGCCGACGACCATCACCGCGACGAACTGCTGGACGGCTTCATGCCCATCTACGAGGTGGTCGAGCGTCATCACATCCGCGTGGCTGCGCCGGCTGCAGTGACCCTGATTGCGGCTCGTGAGCAGGATCTATTCAAGCTGCCGCTCGTGCGTACGATCTTCAGGACGCGGGAAGTGGTCCTCGGTGCGAAACCGGCCGACCGTCCCCAGCCGCCCGGCCTGCTGGCCGCCGTTCAAGCGCTCGGTTGGGGTGTGCTTGCCGACGTGCCCGACCGTGAGGTCGTCGTCGGAGCCGTCACCCGGCCGTGGGAAGCGAACGTCACCTTCCAGGCGCTCGCCCCAGACGAGTTCGCCGCATTCTCGGCGCCGGGGTTCGTCAAGATCGCGTGGACGCTGCGCGCCGATCCCGTTGACGGCGACGCCTCGATCTTCCGCACCGAGACTCGAGCGATCGCCACCGATGCAAGCGCTCGCGCACGGTTCCGTCGATACTGGGCGTTCGCTTCGCCTGGGATCGCGCTGATTCGACAGCTCTCATTGCGACCGCTGCAGCGTGACGCCGAACGGCGCGCGCGGATCGCCCATCAGCCAGGCACACGCGTATGGTGACCGCCTTCGCGATCCTGCTCGTTGTCCATGGGCTGATTCACCTGCTCGGTGCGGCCAAGGGATTCGGCTGGGCCGAGCTTCCACAACTCACCCAGTCCGTCTCTGCCGCGTTTGGCGGCCTGTGGCTCGTCTCGACGCTGCTCTTCCTGGCCACCGCCGTCGCGCTCTTCGTCTGGCCACGGGGGTGGTGGCTGATAGGTGCAGGCGCCGTGGCCGTCTCGACGTTCGTCATCGTGCCGTCGTGGAGTGACGCGAAGATCGGCGCGGTGGCGAATGGGGTCGTCCTCGTTGGCGTTACGTTTGGATTCCTGAGCCAGGGACCGTTCAGCCTGCGAACTGAGTACGAGCGAGACGTGAGGAGTCACGTGTCCGCTCCCGGATCACCGGCACTACTCACCGAGGCGGACCTGACGCATCTGCCCGCTCCGGTGCAGCGCTACCTCCGCGGCGTGGGGGTTCTCGGGCAGCCGCACGTTCGCAACTTTCGCGTCCGCATGCACGGGCGGATCCGCAATGGCCCCGAGAGCGGCTGGATGCCGCTTGCGGCCGAGCAATACAACGTGGTCGATCCTCCAGCACGGTTGTTTTATCTGAACGGGTCGATGTTCACGATCCCTGTGCAGGGTTACCACCGATACGTCGGCTCTTCGGCATCCATGCGCGTGAAGGCGGCCGCGCTTGTCCTGGTGGCCTCTGCAGAGGGCCCTGAGATGACGCAGGGGGAGACCGTCACGCTCTTCAATGACATGTGCATCATGGCGCCTGCCACGCTTGTCGACCCGGCCATCGTGTGGGAAGCGGTCGATGACCGCACGGCGAATGCGCGGTTCAGCATCGCCGGACACACGATTCGCGCCGAGCTGTCGTTCAACGAACGTGGCGAGCTGACGAACTTCGTGTCTGACGATCGGTATCAGACGACGGCTGACGGGACCGGTTTCAGACGACTGCGTTGGTCGACTCCGGTCGGCGGCTATCGTTCGTACGGCGCCGTGCGGTTGGCATCCGGCGGTGCCGCCCGGTGGCACGAACGGGAAGGCGAGAACGCCTACATCGAGCTGACGATTGACGACGTCCGGTACAACGTGTCGGATTGATGCGGGCATGCAACTGAGGAGATCTCCATGCTGGTCGACGAATTCATGCCGGTATACGACGTTTCGGATGGCGTGGCCACGGTGGTCGATGCGGATTTGGCCTCAAACCTGGGCCGCCTTGCTGGACGTCGATCTGATCGAGGTCGGCCGGAAGCGGCCGTTGGTCGGTGTCCTGGGAGCGCTGCGGATGCTGCCAGATATCGTCAGCCATCTCCTGCACGGCGAACTTCCACCGCGTCCGCCAGAACACCTGCGGCTTCGCGACCTCGCGACTATCCCGCTCGACAAAGGCGGCTGGGTGCTCCTCGGCCTGCGTGAGCAGGACGAGATCGCGCTTGGTCTCGTCGGCAAGTTCTGGCGTCCCGTGATCGACTTCGCCAGCGTGCGCTCAGCTCAAGAGTTCGTCGATTTCTCCGAGCCCGGGTTCGCGAAGACGATCTACGCGCTCTCCGTCCGCGAACTCGGACCGCGGCGCACATTGCTGTCTGGCGTCATGCGTACTGCGACGACCGATGAACAGGCTCGGCGATGGTTCCGCCGATATTGGACCTTCGGAGTCGGGTCTGGTGCGCACCTGCTCGTGCACGGCCTCCTCGATGTCACGCGCGAGATGGCTGAAGAGCGGGCGGCCCAGCACGCGACGTGAGATGAACGTGGTGGGGACAGTCTACGGTTCAGCGGCCGTCTTCTCGTTTTTCAGCTTGGCTCGCAGCAGCGGCAGCCGCCGCTGATAGCCCGCCGCATCGCCGTAATCGACGAACTCGCGGTAGTGCAGGTGCGGCGCGCGCAGGCGTTTCGCGTGCCGAATCGGACACCAGTACTGTTCCGTCCGTCCGGCAATCTCGCGGACGTACGCCAGCACGCCGTTCGCATAACCGCAGTAGACGCAGTTCACCTTCTCGATCAGGTTGAGGTAGGCGAGGTGCTGGCGATCGAACACGACATAGGCATCGCGACGAACGCGGGCGATACCAAAGATTGGAAAGCAGATCACCTGATAGAGGCTGATCCACACGTCGAGGATGACGAACGGTACGATCAGAGAGTAAATGACTGGCGCGACCAGCAGGTGCAGCGGATTGCTCTCGCGCAGATACGTTGGAATGCTCTGCTTCAGCCGCTGATGGGCGGCGCGGACATCCTGCTCGAACCGGACCCTGCCCGCATCGATCCGATACCGCCAGTGCTCGCGGGCGCGATCGAGCTCGTGTTCGATCTCGCGTTCGAGTCGGGCGGCGCGTTCCAGGAGATCGTCGAGCGGCGAGGGCATGGCGTGAGTATGACCGAACCGCGTGGACGGCCTCCGTTCGCGACAGGCGCGGTTAAAGCGTCTTCAGAAACCCGATGAGATCACGCTTGGCGTCGTCGCTCAGACCGGGCTCGTCCGGCATCAGACTGCTGCCGAAGTAATGCCCCTTGTTGATCACCAGGTCCGGGCACCTGCTCATCTCGAGCATCGCCCTCATGATTTCCTGGCTGGCGAAGATGTCGTTGTGGCGCTTGAGCTCGCGTTTCATCGTTTCGAGTAGCTGGGCGAGCTTCTTCAGCTGCTCCTTCCGCTGAGGTTCTGGCAGGTCGGAGCCGAGCAGGTCCATGCTGGTCACCAGGCTGACGGGCGTGTCCTTGGGAATCGGTCCGATTTCCACGTTGCCGTTCCGGAACAGGAATGGGAACAGGCGCTGCCCGATTCCGAGGAGTCCCCGCAGCTGAGTCGGGAGGTAGCCCTGCGGCACCCTGATGTAGCTGTCTTCCGTCGTGCGCTGGATCCAACCCACCCCGGGCCCGTCGATGTTCAGTCTGGTGAAGAGGTCGTCCGTGCGACGACGCTCGGGCCACAGCATCTGCTCGATGGAGGCCTGGAAGACCCGCATGCGCGATTCGACGGACGGGCTGGGGTCAAACGGCCCGACGGAGTTGTTCAGCAGGAAGGGCGCCGTGGACCAGGCGCTGACGAGGGACGCGGGACGCGTGAAGCCTCGTCCGCCGCCGGGCAGCGCGTAATCGTACTCAGCCCCGGTGAGTGGATGTCGCAACTTCACCGACCCGACCGATGGCAGGTCCTTGTAGGACTGCGATGAGAAGTTGTCCCAGATGTTGCCGGCAATGGCATTGGTCGCGAGGGGAGCGCAGATGTTGGTCTGCAAGAGCGTGGAAGGGACGCGCAGCTCGGTCGACAGGAAGTTGTCCTTCAGGAAGTCGTCGGCGAGAGCGATCTCGCGCATCGGGAGGCGGAAGGTATCGGTCTTCGTCCACGCCCAGTACCTGTCCCAGCATCCAAGGTAATCCTTGCCGTTGCAGTTCTCCAGGTCCAGCCCCTGGGGCAACGGCGGGATCTTGCTCGAGTGACAGCGGGCGCAGCGGTCGGCGAAGACGACGGTGCCGCGCCGGAGCGACTCGGCGCTCTCGGTCAGATACGACCGGCCGTTCGGCGCGTCCTTCAGATGGTGCGGCTCCGTGCCGACCAGGAAGAAGCGCGCCATCTTCAGCGTGTCCCGCTCGGTGACCTGCCAGTACACGGAGTTGCGGCGCGCGTCGACGATCTTGATGGGCGTGATCGCCTGGCCGCCGATGAGCGGCCGGAAATGCAGCAACCACTCCTCGCTGAAGAGCCCGATGTTCAGGTAGACCCGGTTGAGGGCGCCGAGGGCGCCCACCGAATCTGAGCCGTCCTTGAGCACCCGCGGCGTCCAGGTCGTGGCGGGTGCGGCGAAGAACTGGGCGAGCGGATCGGACGTGGGGACGAATTCGTTGAATTGTTTGTTGTCGAGCTCGCCGCCCGAGAGCGTCTCCTTCCCCCACCGCCTGGCCAGCCCCATCCGCGGTCCGAGGTAGTACACCGCGTTCATCGTCCGCGGGTTGTTGATGTTGTCGGTCGAGACCAGCGAGGTGTCGAACGTGCCGGGCAGAGAGGCGTGCAGCGCCTGAAAGAAGAAACTGCTCGCATCGGTCGCGGCCTTCCAGTCGAACAGGCGATCAAGCCACAGGTACTGCGCCCCGACGTTCGAGCTGAGATTCTCCCAGCGCGGGTTCTCCGGATCGCTCGGCGGCTTGACCGGATTGGGACCCACGTGGCAGAACCCGCACGACATCCCTAGGCGGTACGGCCTCACGAGGCTCCGCGAGTCGTAGAACGCCGGGTCGCGATAGTACCGATCCGAATCCCATTGCTTCCGGGCCTCCTCGTCGAAATTCGGGTTCGGGAACAGTCGGAGTCCGACGATGCCCGTGGGCTCGCCGTAGAACGACCCGACCGGCACCGTTCGTCCCCGGGCGCCGATCCGGACACCCGGGTACTTGTCCGCATTCGCGTAGGGATCGGCGCCGCATGCCGGATCGCGGACGTCGAGCCAGAGCCCGTAGCGGTTCGGGTCGGGTCCGGTGGCCTTCTTGAAACAGGGCTCGTTGACCAGTCCGAGATAGGTCCAGCGGTTGTCGCGCGAGTAGGGGAGCGACGGATGCGAGGACACCGTCTTCAGCCAGTCGAGCGAGCCGGCAGCCTCCGTGGCCAGGACGTCCCACAACCGATCATTGCCGCCCGACCACACCATCCACATGTTGCGCCCCTCGACCTGCTCCTTGGTGAGCGGCAGGGCGCCGTCCATGTCGTGGAAATAGTCTTCGTCGGCGGCCGTGAAGCTCGCGGCGGTTCGCCGCGCACGCATCGCCTCGTCCTGCACCGTGCCGGCCTTCGGCTGTCTGGGACCACAGGCGGCGAGGCCCGCGGTGGCGGCCAGTGCGAGCACGAGGACGGATTTGCGCGAGACGGACGCGAGGTCATTCGAGTGCGAATGCATGTTCGGGCCCTCGCCGGCGCGCCTCGGTGGCCGACCCTCTTGCCGGTCCACACCGTGATGCCGTGTGGTCAACAGATACTACATCTCTGCGCTACACAGGAACATGACGCGCCACCGCTCCGGGGCGGCGGATTCGAGGGATGTCCCTCCCGACAGAAGTGTTTGGCCGTGGCTCATCGATTGGCCCGAGCGTGGTGACGTTTCCACAGAGCGTCCAGACCAAGCAGTGCCGGTGCGAACGGCAGCGCAACCGCCCACGGGGTCCATCCAATGGCCGCCGTTCCGAAGATGCGCTGTCCCCACGGGGTGTAATCAATGCCGGCGATGACGAGCACTTCGATCAGGACACCGACCACCAGTAGTCGATTCGACAAGATTCCTTTCGCGGTGACCGGACGTGTCTCGCTGCGACAGGCGAAGACGTTTGCGACCTGGGTGACCACGATCGCGCTCAGGCAGGCGGTCGTCGCGCGCAAATACAAGGGGTCGGACGCCGTGAGCATCTGTCCCCAACGCCACCCCCCGCTCACCATGACCACCACATAGGCCACCATCGCCGCGGTCGCTTCGACCGCGCCGAGCAGGAAGTACGCGCGACGGAGTAGTCCATAGTCGATCAGATGTTCGTGCTTCGCACGCGGAGATCGGCGCATCACTTCCGGGTCCGGCGGCTCGGCGCCAAGTCCCAGAGCTGGCACCATGTCCGTGCCCAGATCGACGGCGAGCACTTGAATGATCGTCAGTGGCAGCGGAATGCGCAGGAGCACGAACGCCAGATACGGCACGAGCTCCGGGACATTGGACGTGAGCACGTACGTCGTGAACTTGCGAATGTTGTCAAACACGCCGCGGCCT
>Ga0210380_10001064_pt1 | contig 11365 bp, 10 predicted proteins | sample PLM4_5_coexredo_FD_155476 | JGI IMG/M metagenome (GOLD analysis project Ga0210380, IMG submission 155476) | Groundwater sediment microbial communities from an aquifer in East River, Colorado, USA - PLM4_5_coex redo | ecosystem: Environmental > Terrestrial > Soil > Riparian zone | place: USA...
GTCGATTAAGCGGGCGATCGGCATTAACGGCGCGCATGTCGACGCGCGAACTCTAATGGGCTATGTCGAGTTAGAAGTCCGCGGCGATATTCCGGCGGCGATCAAAGAGTACCGCAAAGTCATTGAGCTGCGGCCCAACTCGGCGGAAGCCCATAGCAATCTGGCGGTGGCTCAGAAAAAGCAGGGTGACTTGGACGCCGCGGTGGTCAGTTTGAACAAGGCGCTCGAGCTTAAGCCTGACAATGTCAGTGCACTGACGACTCGCGGCAGCACGCTCGCCGAACTCGGGAAGTGGCAGGACGCGCGACGCGATTTCGAGCAAGCGCTCAAGCTCAATCCGCGCGATGACGGCGCGCTCTACGGTCTGTCGCAGGCGTTGCGCGAGGCCAAAGAGTACGGCGGCGCCCAGAGCGCCTTGAGCGATTTGATTTCGCGCTCGGGAAACTTCATTTATTGGCTCGAATGGGGTCGCATTGTGATGATACGCTATTGGTGGGCGCTGTTGCTGATCGCGATCGGTTGGGGACTTAAGGGCAAATTACAGGGCAAGTTCATGAAAGCGAGGACGCAAGCGAATGGCTGAGGCAAAAAAGCGCAAAGGTACGGCCCTGTTGGCGGTGATGGATGAGAACTGCTCGAGCTGTGCCGGCTCGCCGATCTGTGAAGCTCATTGTCCGGTGGATGACTGCATCAATCTGCTCTATGAAGAACTGCCGGGAGGCGGTTTGAAGCCTTACCGGGTTTTCGTCGACAACGATAAGTGCATCGGCTGCCAAATGTGTTACAGCGACGATCTGACCAAAGTGCAGCAGCATAAAGAAACCGGCGAAATTTTCTACGAGTATGCCAACCGCTTCTACGACGCCAATCGCAAGCCCGTCGCACCCGATGCCGTGCCCAAACGCTTTCAGCTGCAACTCATCGGCACCGAGTCGGAAGACCGGTTGGACAAAAAAATCTGCCCCTGGGACGCCATCAAGATGTACGAGTTCGACGATGGTTTGGCAAAAGCAGAATTTTTTTACGACCAGAGCAAGTTGAAGCGGGTCAACGGCATGTATGTCATCGATGCCAAAGAGAAAGATCGTTTGGAAGACAAACAGAGCGATCTCTACGATTGAGCTGACCCAATAGGGAGCCAACACATATGGCGGGTAAGATCGAAATCATGGAGACGGTGCTGCGCGATGCGCACCAATGTTTGGTAGCGACGCGCATGCCGACCGAAGACATGTTGCCGATCGCCGCGGAACTCGATGACGTCGGCTACTGGTCGCTGGAAACTTGGGGCGGTGCGACCTTCGACGCGACGCTGCGTTATCTCAAAGAATGTCCCTGGGAGCGCTTGCGCAAACTGCGCGCGGCAATGCCTAAGACTCGTTTCCAAATGCTCTTGCGCGGCCAGAACGTGGTCGGTTACAAGAACTATCCTGACGATATCGTTGAGGCCTTCGTGCAACGCGCCGCCGCCAACGGTATCGATGTGTTCCGTATCTTCGATGCCATGAACGATGTGCGCAACATGAAGACCGCCATTGACGCGGGTCTTAAGACCGGCAAGCTGGTCGAAGGTGCGGTCTGTTACACCATCAGTCCGGTGCATTCGGCGGATTATTTTCTCCATGTGGCGGAAAAGCTCGCCGACATGGGCGTACAGATCATCTGCTTGAAAGACATGGGCGGATTGTTGGCGCCCTACGCCGCCTACGAGATCATCAAAAAGATCAAATCGCGCATCCCACTGCCGCTGCATCTGCACTCGCACTGTACCGCCGGTTTGGCGCAGATGACTTACATGATGGCTATCGAAGCGGGTGTGGATATTCTCGATGCGGCGATTTCACCATTTTCCCAAGGCACCTCGCAGCCGGCGACTGAACAACTCGTTGCCGGACTCATGGGCACGCCCCATGACACCGGTTTGGAACTCGCCAAGCTCGCCAAGATCGCCGAGTATTTTTATCGCATCCGGCCCAATTACCGTGAGTTCGAAAGCCCGGTAAACAATCAAATCAAGCCCGATGTTCTGATCTCGCAGATCCCCGGCGGCATGCTATCCAACCTGGTCGCCCAACTGCGCCAGCAAAAGGCCGAGGACAAGTTAGAGGCGGTGCTCGCTGAGATGCCCTCGGTGCGCAAGGATTTGGGTTATCCGCCGCTGGTGACGCCGACCAGCCAGATGGTCGGGGCGCAAGCCGCGCTCAACGTCATGACCGGCAAGCGCTACTCCGTGGTCGCCATGGAAACCAGAAATTATGTCATGGGGTTATACGGCGAAGCGCCGGGCAAGATCGGCGACGAGATCAAAGAAAAGGTGCTCGGCAAGAAAGAGCCGATCACCTGTCGTCCGGCGGATTTGTTGAAACCGGGTCTGGAAAAAGCCCGCGCCGACGCCGGCAGCATGGCCAAAAGCGAAGAAGACGTGCTCACCTACGCGTTGTTTCCCGAGATTGCGAAGGATTTCTTCCAGCACCGTGACAACGCCGCGGCAAGCCAACAGGCAACCGGCGTTACCCCATAGTCAAGGCTCTTGGATGGGCCGATTGCCCACTCTGCGCGGACAACGGCGGGTCAATTTTTAGATAATCTTATTCAGCGGATATTCGATAATGCCCACGGCGCCGTTCTGGATCAGCTGGGGTATTAGATCGCGCACCTGGCGTTCATCGATGACGCTTTCAATGGAAAACCATTTGATGCCTTTGAGGCTTGGGGATGGGTAAAGCGTTGCCACCGTCGGCGCGGTGATGCTCGGAATCAGCGCGATGACTTTCTCCAGATCACTTTCCGGGACGTTGAGCTTAATGCCGACTTTGTTCTCGGCGGACAGCGCGCCGAGTAAAAGCATCTTGATCTGCTCGATCTTAGCCCGCTTCCACGGATCCTGCCAGGCGGCCTTGTTGGCGATCAGCTGTGGACAGGACTCCATTAACTCATGAATGATATGCAGCCCAGCGGCGTGGATGGTAGTCCCCGTCTCGGTGACTTCGACGATAGCGTCGACGAGTCCCTCGGCGGCTTTCGCTTCGGTGGCGCCCCAGGAAAATTCGACATCCACGGGAATGTTTCGCTCGGCAAAGTAGCGCTTGGTGAAGTTCACCATCTCTGTGGAAATGCGCTTGCCTTTGAGGTCTTCGATTTTTCTAATCGGCGACTCTACCGGTACCGCCACGACCCAACGGGTCGGGCGAAAGCTGGTTTTTGAATAAACCATTTCGCAGACGACTTGGACGTCGGAGTTGCATTCGATCGTCCAGTCCTTACCTGTGATGGCGACGTCGAGGGTGCCCATCTCGACGTAGCGCGCCATCTCCTGCGGGCGCGCCAGGCTGCAACGGATATCCGAGTCATCAATCCTTGGAAAGTAGCTTCTGCTGGACGATGAAATCTTCCAACCTGATTTTTTGAACAGCTCGATGGTCATGCCTTCGAGGCTGCCTTTGGGAATGCCCAATTTGAGTTGTTTGTTGCCTGCCATGTGAAAGCCTTGGTCTACTTTTTGTAGACTTCCGTGGGATCGAAGACGCGTTCGCCAATGACTCGCCAGTCGGCGCCCGCGCGCTGGCGGAAAAAACAGCTCTTGTAGCCTTCGTGGCAGGCGGCGCCGCCGACCTGATGGACCTGAAGTAAGAGCGTATCGGTGTCACAGTCAATGAAGGCGTCTTTGACTTCTTGAAAGTTGCCCGACTCCTCGCCCTTGAACCATGGGCCTTTGCGGGAGCGGCTGTAATAGTGGGCTTTGCCGGTCTCCTGGGTTTTTTGCCACGCTTCCTCGTTCATGTAAGCGACCATCAGCACTTCGCGGCTTTCATGGTCCTGCACGATCACCGGTACCAGGCCATTACCCTTGGCAAAATCGATTTTTACGTCCGACATAGGAATTTTCTCCGAAACTGTTTAGCTAACATAGTTATTCAGGGGCTTCAATAAGACGAGCTGGCGCGGTTCAATCACCGAACCGTCAATTTAACAAGGCTAGCAATGGGAATTCAGACTGGACTTGCGCTTTAACCCTCGTAACCCTCTGCTAGATTGACTGTCTATCGGGCTGAGTTGTAAGATTGCTGGTAATGTCAGAATTGATCGTCGTTTATGTCACGGTGGGAACGGGTGACGAAGCCGACCGCATGGCTCAAGCCTTGGTCAGCGAGCAGTTGGCTGCCTGCGTTAACCGGGTGCGCTCGATTCAGTCGGTGTACCGTTGGCAGGGTAAGGTCGAGCAGAACGATGAAGAGCTGCTGATTATCAAAACCCGCCGCCAGCTCTTCCCGGCGCTGGAAAAGCGCGTCAAAGAGCTGCACAGCTATTCGGTTCCCGAGATCATCGCCCTGCCGATCATCGAGGGCAGTGCTGACTACCTCGCCTGGCTGCGTGACCAGGCGTTGGCGAAACCGCCGCAGGATGAAAACATCCGCACGGTCAGGGAGGTCTCTGCCGGCGGAGTGATCTACCGGCGCAGCGGCGAACTATTCGAGGTGGCGCTGATTCATGTGCGCAACCGTTGGGGTTTGCCCAAGGGGCATGTCGAGGAAGGCGAGCGGGTTGAGGAGACGGCGCTGCGCGAGGTGCGCGAAGAGACTGGCCTGGAAGGCAAGCTAGTGCGCAAGCTCGGCGATATTCGTTATTCCTACCGCGACAAAACCAAAGAGAGCGAGGCGATCCGCATTTACAAGCGGGTGCATTTCTATCTGATGCGCTATGTGCGCGGCGATGTGCGCGACCACGATCATGAGTCGGACGACGCCCGCTGGTTCGCTATTGACCAGGCGATGAAGCAGCTCAAGTTCGCCACCGAGCGCAAGATGGTGCATCGCGCCATGACCATGCTGACGGTGCGCCCGGCGGAGCCGCCGGCGCCGGCCGTCGAAAGCGGCTCCTAACGGCCACTCAACCGGACCGCTGGCGGATCGGTTTACCCCCAATTATTCTATATTCAGCGCGTCGATTTCATGTTACGTAAGGGCGTAGGGGCTTAGTCTTACCGCGAAGTGGCTAACAATGGATGGTGCAACGAAGGGTGTGACGTTTTCGGTGCCTTACGAGATGGCGGTGGTGCGGCCGTTGCGCCAGACCACCGAGGCGGAGCGGCAAGCCGCGCTGGCCAAAGCGCACTACAATACCGACATCATTCCCCAAGATCTCATTTACATTGACTTGTCGACCGATAGCGGCGTCAGCGCTAGCAGCACCGGACAATTTGCGGCGGCGCAATCGGTCGAGCCCGGCATGGGGTTGGCGTCGGAAGGAAGTGGCGCCTACTGCCGGCTTGCCGCGCAAATCCAGCGTCATTTCGGATTCGACTATTTTGTGCCGACGACCCAGGGACGCTCGGCGGAGCGGATTTGGACCAAGATCAATGTCAAGCCTGGTAGCATCGTCGCCGGCAACCTGCTGTTTCCGTCGACGCGCAGCCATATCGAAATGACCGGAGCGCAGATTGTCGACGTGATCGGCGAGGCAGCCCATGATTTTGCTACCGACGACCCTTTCAAGGGCAATATCGATCTCGATAAGCTCGAAAAGTTGGTTCAGGAGAAGGGTGCCGGGCAGATTAGCTGCATTTACGTCGAGCTCAGCGTTAATTCCTGTGGCGGCCATCCGGTGTCTTTGGGCAATCTGAGCGCCGTTGAAACGATCGCTGCCAGGCACAAGATTCCGCTCTTTCTCGACGCCTGCCGCATCCTTGAGAACAGTTCGCTTATCAAAGTGAGGGAAGCGCAGTATCGGCAGTGGACACTCGCCGAGATTGTCCGGGCAACTTGCGCCCTGGCCGACGGCGTCACGATGAGTGCGCTCAAAGATTTCCTAGTCGGCACCGGTGGGTTTATTTTTACCCGCGACCGGGGCAGCCAGCAAAAGGCGGCGATGCAGAGTTTTCTTGACGGCGTCCAGCTCTCGGCCGGCGCCATGGATGCTATCGCCGCCGGGTTGCCGGAAATCTTCGCCAGCGACGCTTACATGACGCAGCGGATCGAGCAGGTGAAATATCTCTGGGACAAACTCGCCGGCAGCGTGCCGGTGCTGCGGCCGGCGAGCGGTCATGGCGTGTTTATCGATCTAAATGAGTTTTTTGCACCGAGCGGGCCTGAGCCCTTTGCCGCGGAAGCATTGGCGGCGTTCGTTTACCAAAAGAGCGGCATTCGCATCTCCAAAGGGCCGCCGCTGGCGCCAAGCCAGGTGGCGCGGGGCGTCGAGCTCTTGCGCCTGGCCGTGCCAGCGCGGAAGTATTTAAACGGCCACATGGATGACGTTGCCAACGCGGTTGGCTACGCCTTTGCGCAGCGAAACGAAATCAGGGGATTGCAAAAAATCGACGATGCCGCGCGGTCGAAATACGATCCCGCGCATTTCGTTACTCTATGACCGAGTCTCGAACTTCTGCTCATAGCCGCCACGTCGGTCAAATCTTTTTCCAACGGGCCGCCGAGTTGGGCGACCGGACATTTATCAAGTTACAAACCGGCGAATCGTTCGAGGAGATTTCCTGGCGCGCGTTCGCCGCCCTCGTCGGCCAGGTGCTGTTGGGCTTGTGCGCTGTCGGTATCGCACCGGGTGAAACCGTGGCCATCATCGGTGAAAATAGTTTGCCCTGGCTCGCCGCCGACCTGGCGACTCTCGCCGGCGGTTTTCCCAACGTCGTCGTCGCCCCCAGTCTTTCTGATGGTATGTTTGTCAAAGTGCTCGGCCATGCGCAGTGCCGGGCGGCCTTTGTTCAAGACGCGGCGGTTGCCGGCCGCTTGGTCAATCTCCAAGGGCAATTGCCGGCTTTGCAACAGCTGATCGTGATGGACGACAGCGGCGCCGGCATCGTCCATGCGCTCAACTTTCGCCAACTGCTCGAACGCGGCGCCGGTGCAGACGGCTTGGCGGCGCGACTCCAGGCGGTGCAGGGCAACGACCTGGCGACCATCATGTACACTTCCGGTTCCACTGGCGACCCCAAAGGGGTAATGCGCAGCCAAGACAATCTGCTCGCCAATATCACCAATGGCGGCGCGATAGCGGTTAGCGGCCCGGATGAGTTGACCGTCAATATCCTGAGCTTGAACCATTTGTTCGGTCGATTCGGTTTTCTCAAAAGCGCGGTGATCGGCCGCACTACGGCGCTCATCGAAGCGGCGGAGACAAAAGTGGATTTGCCGGTGATTGAGCAGCTTTCGCCGACCGGATTGGCGGTGGTGCCGCGGATCATGGAGCGGATTTGGGATTGTCTATTGGCTCAAGACGGCAATCAGGAAAGCTGGCGAAATTTGGAACGTCTCGATGCCAAGCGATCGAGCGCCGGCTTCAGCGCCGCCGACAGCCGCTGCTTCGATGAGCTCAAAGCGCAGCTAAAGGCGAATGTGCGGCGCGCCTTCGGCGGCCGGATCAAATATGTCGCCTATGGCGGCGCGGCCATGCCGCCGCGCATCATGCGGTTTTTCGAACTGATCGGTTTGCCGCTGATCGGTTCCTACGGCTCCACCGAGTGTGGCGGTGTGACGCTTTGCGGTATCGGCGAAAATCGCCCCGGCAATTTGGGCAAACCGTTCGCCAATGTCCAGATCCGCATTGCCGCCGATGGCGAAATTCTCGTGCGCGGTCCGACGGTGTCGCCCGGTTACTTCAAGAATCCCGAGGCGACGCGCGAGGCGTTCGACCAGGACGGTTGGTACTGCACCGGGGATATCGGCAAGATTGAAGCCGACGGTTCGCTCAAGATCACCGGCCGCAAGAAAGATATTTTCAGTTGTTCTGACGGCTCGAATATTTATCCCGGATTCATCGAGCTGCAATTGGAAAACGAGCCGTACATCAGCCAGGCGGTGTTACTCGGCGACCAGCGGCCGTTCATCGCGGCATTGATAGTTCCCGACCGCGAAAAGATTGCCGATTCTCTCAATCGTGATATAGCGGCTTTGTCGGAGGCGGACATCACCGCGGCATTGTCGACCCAGATTGAGCGGGTCAACGGCCGGCTCGAATTCTACGAGCGCATCCGCCAGATCGCCGTGGTGCCGGGCGAGTTTCCCGCCGAGGTTAGAAGCATCAATCATTTTCATAAAGTCAAAGTGAATCGCGAACAAGTCGCGTTGCGCTACCGACAACAGATCGACGCCATATATCGGACGGCGTCGCAGGAGGACTAAATTGACTCAAGTGGCATTGATTACCGGCGCGGGCGGCGGCATTGGCGGCGCGGTGGCGCGGCGCATGGCAGCGGCGGGGATTACCGTCGTCATCGCCGATTACGATGGCGGCTCGGCGGAGCGAGTTAAAGGCGACATCGTCGCGGCCGGCGCCAAGGCGGAGGCTTTGGCGCTCGATGTGACGGTGGCGCGGGACGTGAAAACCGCGGTCACCGATGTGTCCAAGCGCTATGGGCGAATTGACATTCTCGCTAACATCGCCGGCGGCAGCGCGTACACCAAACGCATCGAAGAGTTCACTTGGGCCGAATGGAAGGAAGTTATGGACGCCAACTTGAAGGGCACGTTTCTCATGTGCCGCGAAGTGGCGCCGTTCATGCGGCGACAAAAGAGCGGCCGGATCATCAACACGGCGTCGAACTACGGTGTCACCGGTTCGGCCCTGCGCACGCCCTACGCGGCGGCCAAGGCCGGCATCATTACCTTTACAAAATCGCTGGCGTTGGAGTTAGCGCCGGATCTCGTTTTGGCGAATACGGTGGCGCCGGGGCCGACCGATACGCCGCGGGTCATGGAAAAGGAATCGCCCGAAGCGCGCAAACAGCGTTGGTGGTCGCAGATCCCGCTTGGGCGCACCGCCCTGCCGGAGGATTTGGCCGAGATGTATTATTTTCTAACCACGCCGGAGAGCGCGGCGATAACCGGTCAAACCTTTCACGTCAACGGCGGGGTGGTGATGCCATGAAACTCAAAGATAAAGTCGCAGTAGTAACCGGCGCGGCGCAGGGCATCGGCCGGGCGACGGCGCTGATGATGGGACGCGAAGGGGCGAAATTAATAGTCGCCGACTTGCAGGCGGAAAAAGCCCAGTCGGTGGCCAACGAGTTAACAGAGTTGGGCGCGGAAGCGCTGGCGCTGGAGGTCAACGTCGCCGACGAGGCTTCGGTCAAGCGCATGGCGAAGAGCACGTTTGAGCGTTTCGGCCGCGCCGATATATTGGTCAACGTCGCCGGGATTTATTTCCCCAAGGCCGCGGTGGTCGACCTGACCGAGGAGGACTGGGATCGCACGATCAACATCAACGTCGGCAGCAATTTTCTCTGCTGCCGCGAGTTCGTCCCGGCCATGCGCGCGCAGAAAAGCGGCCGGATCATTTCTCTCGCGTCCGGTATCGGCCACTACGGCATGCGCCAGTTCTCCCACTACGCCGCCTCGAAAGCCGCGGTAATGGGATTCGTCAAAGCGCTGGCGCGCGAGGTCGGACCGGACGGCATCACCGTCAACGCGATCTGTCCCGGCTCCGCCAATACTTCCATGCCGCGCCAACACCGCTCCGAAGAAGAAGTGATGGCGCGCCTGAGTTCGACACCGCTGCCGCATATCCTCGAACCCGAAGACATCGCCGGCTCGATCGTCTTCCTCGCCAGCGACGCGGCGCAGTTCATCACCGGCCAATCGTATAATATCAACAGCGGGACGTACATGTTTTGATGCTGCGGCGGTACAGTTTCGTCAGTCGCCGCAACCCATTTCATTCACTACTAGCGCAGGGAAGCCGCAACCGAAAAGAAGCATGGCCGCAAAGAACGCAAAGTAATTCATGTACCAATCGGTACAACACAGCAAATGAAAATGAGCTGCGCCACGTTCAAAGCAACGACGGAAAATCCCCCAGTGGCCCCCTTTGCCAAAGGGGGCGGGCCGAAGGACCGGGGGATTTTTGCCTCTAGTCGGCATTTTCATAAGAGGGCGCAAAAAGGAATGGCGAGTCGTAGGGGGCGGGTTTGAAACCCGCCCTCCCGGCTTTGGCGCATGGAGAAATTTGCGCAAGCCGCGCAAACCAGCGCGGATAATAGTACGAAGAACCTAGAAACCTTGCCGGGGCGACGTCAAATGGTAAATATCATGCGTCATATTTTTAGTCTTTCTCCTCCGAGTTCGCGTCGTTAGATCTCGCCGGGAGCCGTTTCCTATCGGCCCGTCTTGGCTTACTGAGTCGTTTGCGCTGCGATATTCTTAATATCCGGACGTCAACGCTCGCCGCTATTTTCTTGCCTTCGGCGTCGCTGCGAAAGTTGCAACCTCAGTTCCTGGTTGTTCTATCAATCTTTCACAACCGCATGGTCATTCGTTCCCGGCCGATTGAAATATTTTCAACCGACGGATCGGGTTTACTGTCGGCGCGCGGAAATTGTGCTACGGTCGAGTGGATCGTGTGCCGGGATTAGTCCGATCGCAATTGAAACACAGGACGCGGGGGTCGTCATGGCGACAAAAACAAGCGGTTTCGGGTTTGTCGAGTGCGCCGATCTGATCAACGGGCAGAAATATGGCGCGGCGCTAAAAACCTTTCAACAGGCGGTGGCGAACTTTCTCGATTCCAAGACGACGCCGAAGCGCAGCGAGATCGCCCGGCAGTTGTTTCAAATCGGTTCGACGTTGGAAGAAACGTTGACGCATGCCTTTGGCGACAAATGGGAGTCGCAGATTCCCCAGTTTGCCGACGACAACAAGCTGCTGACCTGTTCGTTTTGCGGCAAAAACCAAAATGAAGTGGGCAAGCTGATCGCCGGCCCCTCCGTCCATATTTGCAATGAATGCGTCCGCAGCTGCGACGAAATTCTCACCAAGGAAAATGTCGACGAGTCGGAAACCAAGTTGAAAGCCGCTGCCGGAGTGGCGGAAGAGCGGCTCTGTGGCATCTGCATGGAAGCGCGCGAGACCGATGAACTGATCTTCTTGCCGCACGCGGCCTATATGTGCGCGGGCTGTCTGGAAGAAATCCAACTCGTGCGCGACAAGCGCGAGGAGAAGTGAACAGGACGCGGTCGCAAAACGGCATCCGAAGACAGATTGATATTTCACGAAGTGGGGTGATTTTCTTATGGATAATGTTCAAGCTGGGATTTTGGCGCCGCTGGCGAAGCTGGCGCGCTATTTGAGTTTATCTGTCAGGATGGGGGCGAAGCCCGCTGGGATCTACGCGCTTTGGATCTGTAAATCAGCCGGGCATGGCCCTTCAATTGCGCGGCTGCCGGCGATAGCGGACGCCCCATTCTTGTTTACGGAAGCGGCAGCCGCAGGATCTGCATCTGAACGGATAGATGTAAATCATGCTAAGAGCGTGTTCGGCCATTCCCTGGCAGCCGACGCGAGTCAAATAGTTCCTGGCACAAGATGGACAGCTCAGATGCGGATGACGACCGGGTTTTGGCGCAACTTTAGCGGCTAGCTTG
>Ga0210380_10001065_pt1 | contig 11355 bp, 11 predicted proteins | sample PLM4_5_coexredo_FD_155476 | JGI IMG/M metagenome (GOLD analysis project Ga0210380, IMG submission 155476) | Groundwater sediment microbial communities from an aquifer in East River, Colorado, USA - PLM4_5_coex redo | ecosystem: Environmental > Terrestrial > Soil > Riparian zone | place: USA...
CTGACTCCATACGATCCTGCTGGACAGAAACTCGAAAATCGGCTGGACGGTCCCACGTGGCAGCATCCTTTTGGAAACGATGAGTTAGGCCGTGATATCCTGTCTCGCCTCTTAATGGGTGCCCGCGTCAGTATGCGGGTGGGGGGGACCGTCGTTCTGCTTTCCGGCGTGGCTGGAGTTCTTATCGGAGGACTTGCCGGTTATGTCGGCGGCAAGCTGGACACTTTTGTAACGGTCATCGTCATCGATTCTCTGATGGCGTTTCCCGGGATTCTGCTGGCCATCGCACTGGTCGCGTTTCTCGGGCCTGGTCTGGACCGGTTAATCTTCGCATTAACCATTATCGGATGGGTGGGCTATGCGCGGCTGGCGCGCGGCCAGGTCCTGAAGATCAAGACTCTCGAGTTTGTCGAGGCGGCTCGGGCGCTGGGCGCCTCGGGTGTGCGGATTTTTTTTCTGCACGTTCTGCCGAGCATCGTTCAGCCGGTTCTGGTTCAGGCCAGCATCGGAATGGCGACGGCGGTTCTGGCGGAAGCATCTTTAAGTTTTCTGGGTCTTGGGATAACTCCTCCGGCGCCGAGCTGGGGAGCGATGCTCAATGATGGACGCAATCATCTGTTTGACGCGCCTCACATGGTCGTCTTTCCGTCGGTTGCGCTGGTTTTAACGGTACTGTCATTCAATATACTGGCCGACGCCTTTCGGGACTGGTTGGATCCGAAATCGCTGAAGTCCTAAATAAATGCACTTAATTAGACGGAGGTTCGTGGTCATGCCTTTGTTGAGGCGTGTCTTCTTTCTACTCACTGCTGCCGTTGCCGCCACTCTGGCCTTCGAAGCTCAGGCTTTTGCGGGTGAAGCGGAGCTTGTACTTCCAGATCTCAGTCAGGTCTCATTCGGCAATGTCGATGGACGCACCCTTCTGAAGCTGGGACTTGTTGTTTCAGCGCTTGGGCTCGTCTTTGCCCTCGTGATTTTTCGAAGATTGCGAGGCATGGCTGTCCATTCCTCGATGCTCGAGATCTCCGAACTGATTTATGAGACCTGCAAGACCTATCTCGCGACTCAGGTGAAATTCATCCTGATTCTGGAAGTTCTGATCGGCTCGGCCATAGCCATCTACTACGGGGTTTTACTCCAGTTCGAGGCCTATCGCGTTGCCATCATCCTGCTCTTCAGTCTGATTGGCATTGCCGGAAGTGTATCGGTCGCATGGTTTGGAATTCGCGTGAATACCTTTGCGAACTCCCGCACGGCGTTTGCCAGCCTGCGAGGAAAACCATACCCGTGCTACGACATCCCGCTACAGGCCGGAATGAGCATCGGAATGCTCCTCATCAGCGTGGAATTGTTCCTGATGCTTTGCATTCTTCTGTTCGTTCCAGGGGACCTGGCAGGATCGTGCTTCATCGGATTTGCAATTGGTGAATCGCTGGGGGCCGCAGCGCTGCGAGTGGCTGGCGGCATTTTCACGAAGATCGCGGATATTGGTGCGGACCTGATGAAGATCGTCTTCAAGATCAAGGAAGACGATGCGCGCAATCCAGGCGTGATCGCCGATTGTACGGGAGATAACGCCGGAGACTCCGTGGGGCCTTCAGCGGACGGATTTGAAACCTACGGTGTGACCGGTGTCGCGCTGATTTCGTTTATTCTCCTCGCGGTGAAGGATACCGACGTACAAGTTCAGCTCCTGATATGGATCTTTGTCATGCGCGTGACCATGGTGGTCGCGTCGGCTGCCAGCTATTTCATCAATGCCGCAATCGCCAAGGCGAAGTATCAGAATGCCGACAAGATGAATTTCGAGTCACCGCTGACGAGTCTGGTCTGGCTGACTTCAATTGTTTCTGTAGTTCTAACTTACGTTTTGTCCTGGGTTCTGATTCCGGTGCTGGGCGGCGACTCGACGATGTGGTGGAAGCTTTCGACTGTGATCACTTGCGGCACACTGGCCGGCGCCATCATTCCGGAATTTGTGAAGGTGTTTACTTCAACCGAATCACGTCACGTTCGCGAAGTAGTGTCCTCGTCGCGTGAAGGCGGGGCGTCTTTGAATATTCTGTCCGGCCTGGTGGCCGGCAATTTCAGTGCCTACTGGCTGGGTCTGGCGATTCTTGCATTGATGACCGGGGCTTACTACGTCAGTGAGTTTTTCCCCGCGATGATGATGCTCGCGCCGGCCGTGTTTGCGTTTGGACTCGTGGCGTTTGGATTTCTCGGGATGGGGCCGGTGACGATCGCCGTGGACTCTTACGGGCCGGTAACCGATAACGCTCAATCCGTGTTTGAGCTCTCCACGATTGAGCAGACTCCGGGTATCGAAGCGGATATTCAGAAGAATTTCGGATTCAAACCACAATTCGAACATGCGAAGCAGCATCTTGAAGAGAATGACGGTGCCGGAAACACGTTCAAGGCGACTGCAAAACCCGTGCTGATTGGAACGGCCGTGGTCGGTGCGACGACGATGATTTTCGCGATCATCATGAGCCTGACGGAAGGGCTGAATGTTCACCTGGAGCAGCTTTCGATACTGTATCCGCCGTTCTTTCTGGGGCTGATCGCCGGCGGCGCGGTCATTTACTGGTTTACGGGCGCTTCCATTCAGGCGGTGAGTACGGGCGCGTATCGTGCCGTGGAATTCATCAAGGCCAACATCAAGCTGGAAGGTACGACCAAGGCGTCGGTCACGGATTCGAAGAAGGTTGTCGAGATCTGTACGCAGTACGCGCAGAAGGGAATGGTGAACATATTCCTTGTCGTGTTCTGTTCGACACTGGCGTTTGCGTTCTTTGATCCGTTCCTGTTTATCGGCTATCTCATCTCAATCGCGTTGTTCGGCTTGTTCCAGGCGATCTTTATGGCGAATGCCGGCGGCGCCTGGGACAACGCGAAGAAGATCGTGGAGACGGAACTGAAAATGAAGGGAACGGAGTTGCACAACGCGTCGATCGTCGGCGATACCGTCGGCGACCCTTTCAAGGACACCAGTTCGGTGGCGCTCAACCCCATCATCAAATTCACGACACTGTTCGGCATCCTTGCCGTGGAACTGGCGGTGTCGCTAGGCATGGAACACGGGACTGGATTGACAACCGGTCTTGCCGTGACTTTCCTGGTGGTCTCGATGTTCTTCGTGTACAGGTCGTTTTATGGGATGAGGATTGTCCGGGAAGGGAAGTAGCGGACCGGGGATCTGATCAATGTCCAATTCCCAATTCTCAATTCTCATCCGACGGGAATGGGGAGGATGTCGCTCGACGTGCGGTATTGACGGATGCGGTGGCAATTCGGCAGAGCTCCTTGTTTTCCGCCAGAATGTCGACAATTAAATTCTGAGAAATCAGCGAGCTTTTGCTGATGATTCGGATCCAAACAGCCGTTTCATTCAACTCCTTTTGGACAATCCGCATTTTGTGAACAAAGTCCGCGCGGCTTTCCGCTCCACGTGCCTCAGCGTAGTTCGGCGCGCCGGCGGTTCCGGAACGAAGTATCTGATTTGCCACATGGCGCCCCTGGAAGCTTTTGGCCAGCCGACCGGCAAGATGAATGATTCTTGCAGCGAAATCAATAAGTCGTTCTTCCAACTGTTCCGATTGCAGCAGCTTGTCCTTCATGGGACGAAACAAAGGCAATCAGGCTTCCCATTCGGATGAGAATTGAAAATTGAGAATTGAACATTGATCAGATCCCCGTCCTGATCGATGGGGACTCTACTTGGCAGTTGCCAGTCTAGCCTTCAGGTCGGAGAGTCCCGGATAAGTCGGATCAACCTGCTCGACCTTCCGTAGGTATTCAGTCGCCTTCGCGACGTCGTGATTATCGAGCGCGATAATAAACAACCCGTGCAGGCTCGGCACATGTTTCGGATCCTGCGTCAGCGCGGTCTGCAACTGGGTCTTCGCGTCGTCCTTCCTGCCGATTCTCCAGAGCACAGCGCCGTAGAGGCTCCGCACATCCGTGTCCTTCGGCTCCAGCGCGACAACCTTGGCGTACCATTGCGCGGACTCTTCCATCTTGCCGATCTGAAACAGTTCATTGGCGTAGCGGGACAGCACTTCCGGCTGGTTCGGGCTTTCTTCGGCAGCCTTCTTCAGCAGCGCCAGCATCTCATCGGAGTTCAGATCCGGATGGTTTGCCGGAAGCGTGCCCTGCTGGTCTGAGGCCAGCGCAGGAGGATCCGCTGGTGGAGCAGCCGCGGCCGCCTGATAGAACGCCACGACGTAACCGGTTGCCGCACCGAGAATGATTCCAAGAAGCGCGAAATGAATATTGCGTGATGTGAACATGAAAGGGAAGGTACCGTTCGGGGAAATTGAAGGACGGATCCGGGAAGCCCGGATCCGTCCTTCTCGAGCCGTTTGTTATTTGGTCGTCTTACCTGCAGGTGGCGTCGTTTTTGTCCCGCCCTTTTGAGCAGCCGCCTTGGCATCCTTTTCAGCCTTGGCCTTCTCAGCGGCGATCGCCGCCTCGCTCTTGTACTCGGTCGGGCCCGTCGTCTTGATGGCTTCCAGATACGCCTTGGCCAGCTCGGCATCCGCCGCGGTGGGTTTCAGCGTCAGGAACTTCTCAAGAATCGGAATAGCCTGAGGCATGGTCGCTTCCGTTCCCATATAGGAAAGCGCAATCTGCATCATGGCGCTTTTGTTATTCGGGTCTTTTTCCAGAGTCTTCTTGAAGGCTTCGATGGCTTTCGGGTAATCGTTATTGTTGTTGTACATCGCGCCCTGATTGAACAGGTAGTCTCCCGCCTTCGCAGGATCCAGCGAGGCCGCGGTTTCGAATGCCATCTTCGCTTCGTCGAGCTTCTTCGAAGCCCCCAGTGCCAGGCCGAGATTGTTGTAATACGCCGCTTCCATGGGTTTCAGCGTAATCGCCTTCTGGTAGGCCGCAGCGGCTTCGTCTTCCTTTTTGAGCTGGTGATAAGAATTCCCAAGGTTCGCGAAGGCCACGTCCTGCTTTGGATCGGCAACGGTTACAATCTGAAATTGATTGACCGCCTCTGCATAGTCCCCGGCTGCATACGCTGTCTTGCCTGCAGCAAACGCCTTATCGCGGACTCCCTTGTTCTTGATCGCTTCTTCCATGGCCTTGCGGTCTGCTTCGAGGGCCTCTTTGGAAGGAGGCGGGCCTCCTGGCGCTCCAACGGCTGCCGCGGCCGGAGCCTTGGTCATGTCAAAGTTTGCAATTCCTTCACGGCCATTGGCGATGGTGATGGTGTCTCCAATGGCTTCGCCTTTCACCATCAGCGGGATTTTGTTTTCAACCAGGGTGACGACATAGGATCCGGGGGGAAGGCCGTTGTAGGAGTAACCTCCATTCTTTCCCGTTTTGGTCTCAAAACGCTGGGCAACAACCTTCTGATTTGCATTCAGACTGTTCATGCGATCGATATAGATCACAATGCCCTGCGCGGGCATGCCATCACGACCGATGACCTTTCCGGAGACGATTCCCTCACCGGTTTGTGCAAATGCCGGCAGGGTCAGAAGTATCCCCACGACGAGCATGGACAGGATTTTTACGCTAAGCTTCATTTCAAAACCTCCTCAGGGTTACAAAATTCAAATTCGCAGATATTCCGGTCTGTTGGCGTAAGCGATCGGATCATCCATACCCGCTTCCTGGAAGGCTCTCAGCCTCAGGGCGCAGCTGTCGCAGACACCACATGCGGCGTCCGAGTCGCGATAGCAGGACCACGTTCGATCCAGCGGAGCGTGAAGTTCCACACCGCGTTTGACGATGTCGCTCTTCTTCAGATAGATCAATGGGGTTTCAATCGTGATATTTGTTTCGGGCCGGGTACCGGCTCGAATCACAGCGTTCATGGCGTCGTAGTATTCCGGCCTGCAGTCCGGATATCCGGAACTGTCTTCGAACACAGCTCCAATAAAGATTTTCGTTGCGCCCAGGACTTCCGCCCACGACGTGGCAATAGACAGGAAATGCGCATTTCGAAACGGAACGTACGTGTTCGGGATGCCCGGGCTGGAGAGGTTTGCGTCGCGCACTGCCAGGCGTTTGTCGGTGAGGCTCGATCCGCCGATTTTTGAGAAATAATCCAGCTCTACGACCATCCGTTCCACGGCTCCAAAATGATCGGCAAGCGCATGGAAACTTCGAAGTTCGCGGGCTTCTGTGCGCTGTCCATAACTGGCATGAAGGGCGGCGATATCGTAGTCCCGGGCAGCAATTGCAGCCGTTACACAGCTGTCCATACCCCCACTCATCAGAACCACGGCTCTTTCCCGGCCGCTATTGGAAATTGGCTTCACAGGCCTTGCATTTTATGGGGGTTACCCCCTGTAAGTCAAAGGGAACCGGGGATTTTAGTGTCTCAGTTTGAATAGAGCCTTTCACGACTCCCCTCCTGGAACAGGAGGGGACGGCGAGCCTGGCGAGCCGGGGAGGTAGACAAGTTCAAACAGAGAATTGATTTGGGACTTGACCTACCACCCCGGCCTTCGGCCACCCCTCCTGTGCCAGCAGGGGAGTCGGCTTGCACATTTACGTTCACCTATACCCCGCGGACATCAGCACCCCAGATGTACTTGTGAATTTGAAGCTGAATCCGCACCGGCAGTCCGTCGGCCAGTACCCATTCGGCGAGTTGCCGGGGTGGGAGTTCCTCATGTGCGGGCGAGAAAAGGAGAGTGTTTGGACAGTTCCGCAGTTGATTACGCACGACGTCACGGCTCCACTCGTAGTCCTTCCTCGACGCAATCACGAACTTGAATTCGTCATGGGGCGCCGCAAGCCCGATGTTTTCCCAGCAGAACGTGTGTCCCTCACCGCTGTCGGGGCATTTGATGTCGATGATTTTGATGACTGGTACAGGCACCCGGTCTATGCGGACGTGACCACCGGTTTCCAGCATCACGGTATAGTTTCGAGCCAGCAGCGAGTCCATCAGCGGATAAGCTTCTTCCTGCTCCAGAGGCTCACCACCAGTAATTTCCACGAGTCGCGTGGGATGGGACTCCACGGATGCAACGACATCCTCCAGAGGGATTTCCGTTCCGCCGCTGTACGAGTACTTTGTATCGCACCAGACGCAGCGCAGCGAGCATCCCGTCAGGCGAACGAACACACACGGCTTGCCCACATGAGACGATTCACCCTGTACTGAAAAGAAAATCTCCGTAATGCGCATGGGCTCAGGCGGGACTGCCTTCCTTCATGAAATCGACCAGGTCCTCGATATTTTCCGTCACCGCGTAGTTCGGCAGGCTTGCCATGAAGAGCTTGCCGTAGCCCTTCGTGCTGAGCCGGCTGTCGAGAATCGAAAGTATGCCGCGATCCGATCGCGATCGAATCAGCCGTCCCAGCCCCTGCTTCAGTCTCAGGACCGCGTGCGGTACTTGATAATCCGAGAACGGATTTCCACCTTCACGCTCCACCCGCGCCACGCGCGCGCTGACCAGAGGATCCGAAGGGACCTGGAACGGCAGCTTGTCGATGATTACCGCGCTCAGCGACTCGCCTTTCACGTCGACGCCCTGCCAGAAGCTGGAAGTGCCGAACAGCACGGCATTGGGCGTAATCCGGAATTCATCCAGCAGTCGGCTTTTCCCGCCACTGCGAGTCTGCAGCAGACAGGGAAATCGAACATCTCGCGACACCTGATCGTAAACCGCCAGCATCTGCTGATAGCTGGTGAATAGTACAAATGCGCGGCCCTGAGACGCCTTCAGTATGTTTTTAACCTCTTCGACAGCGCGCGCGAGATATGTGGGATGGCGGTAGTCCGGCATGCGTTTCGGGACGTAGAGCATGGTCTGATTTCGAAGATTGAATTCCGTCGACAGCGTGAACTCATCGCCTTCCTTCATGCCGATACGATCGCGAAAGTACGCGAACGATTCGGCCACCGTCAGTGTGGCCGACGTCAGGATGCAGGTGGGCACACGGTCAAACAGGCTTTCCTTCAGGAGTCCGGATACATCGATTGGGCATGCTTCCAAAAATATTCCACGGCCGCGGCGTTCGATCCACGACACATAGTTTTCGCGAAAGCCGCCTCGAAATACTTCCAGGTCTCCGGCAATTTCGCCGGCACGGCGCTCGAGCGCTTCCCACTCTCCGGAGAAATCGTTCCGACGCTTCAACGATGCGCGGGCTTCCTGAAGCGTGCCGATCAATGCGTCGATACCTTCGAGGCTTTGCATGGGATGTCGTCCTTCCGCAAGCCTGTCAAAGCCTGCGAAAAAGCGGTCCGATGCGCGTTGTATCGGGACGATTTCATCGCACGCGAATTCGGATTTGTACGACAACCGGTGGCCATCCTGTACCAGTTCGAAGAGACGGAAATTGCTGACGTGAAATCCGAAATACTCTGTCGCGATTTCTTCCAGCTCATGCGCTTCGTCGAATATGACGGCGCTGTAGTCAGGCAGAATTCCGGGCGTGTCGCCTTTTCGAATGGCAAGATCCGCAAAGAACAGGTGGTGATTCACGATCACGATATCGGCTTCCATAGCCTTCTGCCGCATCATGGTGAGAAAGCATCGATCAAAATCCACGCACTTCGAGCCGGAGCATCGATCACGCCGCGCATCCAGCTTCGACCACAGTTCCGAATCTTCGCCGGCTTCGCCGAGTTCGGAACGATCGCCGGTCTGCGTGGTCTTTGACCAATCCAGTATCGATTGGAAATTCGGCAATTCCAGGGCGGTAAACAGGCCTTCCGACGCCATGGCTTCCATTTTCTGTCGACAGAGATAATTGTTCCGGCCTTTGAGGTAGGCCGCGGCTATTGGGCGTCCGACGATGGTTTCGAGCAGGGGAATGTCTTTATAGAAGATCTGATCCTGTAGCGTTTTGGTCCCGGTCGAAACGATAATTCGGCGGCCGTGAATGAGGGCGGGAAGCAGATAGGCGATGGTCTTTCCGGTACCCGTTCCGGCTTCAACGACCAGGTGATTCTGAGCTTCCAGAGCCTGATAAACGCCTTCGGCCATCCGGATCTGAGAGGGCCGGAATTCGTAGTCTCCCAGCCTCTGTTCGAGCAGTCCCCCCGGTCCAAAAAACTCGTTCATCACCGGCTAAGTGTATACTTTCATGCTCTGGTTATGATCAAGATACCGTCAGGCGTCATGCGCGAAATCTACGACCACACGGAGGAGGCTTACCCATACGAGTGTTGTGGGCTCATGATTGGAAGCTTCAATGGCAATGAGCGTCACGTGCACGCGTTTCGAAGATGTAAAAACCTGAATTCGGAACGTCCCCGGGTTCAGTACAAGCTCGATGAGAAGTGTTTCCTTCAGGTGACGAACGAGTTTGCGGGGGGGCCATTGGAGATCGTCGGGATCTACCATTCGCACCCAGACCATCCGTCTCGAGCGTCGCAAACCGATACGGAAGCAGCGCACCCGGGCTATTCTTACGTGATTGTGTCGGTGCAGAATGGAAAAGTGGCGACAGCACAGAGTTGGGATTTGAACGAGACCGAGAAGAAGTTCTACGAAGAGCCCCTGGTCATCGAATAGGAGAAATGGAAATGAGCATTACTGTGAGGATACCGACGCCCCTGCGTCCTGTGACTTCCGGGCAGGCGGAAGTGAAGATTGAAGGCGCGACGGTGGGCGAAGTGTTGCGAAAAATGGATGCGCAATTCCAGGGATTCGGTGAGCGGGTTCTCGAAGACGACAGGAAGAACGTGAAGCGATTCATCAACGTGTTCGTGAACGAAGACAGCATCCGGGATAAAAAAGACCTGGATACCGAAGTGAAGCCCGGCGACACGATTTCGATACTGCCGTCCATTGCGGGCGGACTTTAGCCCGATTCCCCTAATGACAAATCCCCTCGCGGTTTGAGGATCTGATCAATGTTCAATTCTCAATTCCCAATTCTCATCCGAGCGGAAAGAGACCTTGGCCCATTCCACTCGGATGAGAATTGGGAATTGAGAATTGAACATTGATCAGATCCTCAAACCGCGAGGGGATTTGTCATATGTCATTTCTAAAAAATGAAAACCACTCCACTGATCGCCATTGTCGGACGGCCTAACGTCGGCAAATCCAGTTTGTTCAATCGAATCTCCGGCAGCCGCAGGTCCATTGTTACCGATGAGCCCGGCATTACGCGTGACCGTATTTACGCCCCTGCGAAGTGGAGCGGCCGCACATTTGAAATCGTCGACACCGGAGGCATGGATCCCGGCGATGAGACCGAAATTCCTCTCAAAATCATCGAGCAGGCTGAAATCGCAATTGAAGCCGCCGCACTCCTGATCTTTGTTGTCGATGGGCGGACGTCCATCACTTCGGCCGACCAGGAACTGGCGCGGCTTCTGCGCCGCAAAAACAAACCGGTCTTTCTGGTAATCAACAAAGTGGATTCCGACAATCAGGGTGGAGAAATCTCCGAGTTCTACCGGCTTGGCTTCGATCGCACATTTCCGGTTTCCGCCGAGCACGGAAAGGGAATCACGGACCTGTTGGATGAAGTCGTGCGAACGCTCCCGAAGGATCCCGAAGAAGAGGAGGCGGCTCCCGGTGAAATCCGCGTGGCGATCATCGGTCGTCCCAATGTTGGGAAGTCGACGTTGCTCAATCGCCTGGTCGGGGAAGAGCGATCCATGGTGTCTCCCATCGCAGGCACGACACGCGATGCCGTCGACAGCGTGATTCAACGCGACGACGTCACGATTCGATTTGTCGATACGGCCGGCATGCGACGCAAGGGCAAGCCCGAGCTCAAGGCCGAAAAGCTCAGCGTGGTCATGGCGCGCCGACATCTGGAGCGGAGCAACATCGGATTGCTTGTTATCGACGGCGAGCAGGGCGTTACCAATATCGATGCACACATTGGCGGCTACGCGCATGAACTGGGACGATCCGTGATTATCGTGGTGAACAAATGGGATCTGGTTAAGAAGACTCCCAGCATCACGTCGGATTTCGAGAAGGATATTCGTGAAAAGCTGAAATTCCTCTCGTTTGCTCCCATTGTTTTCATCTCGGCAAAGAGCGGACAGAGAGTGCAACGGCTGTACAAGCTGATCAAGGACGCCTATGACGCGCGCTTCGTTCGCGTTCCCACGAAGGAGCTTAACTCGCTGCTTCGCGAAGAGACGCTTGGGCGCGGCGGCCTGCCGGCCGACGTAAAAATAAAGTACATTTCCCAGGTCAAAACGGACCCCCCGACTTTCGTGATTTTTTCGAATAAGACGAAGAAGCTGCACTTTTCCTTCGAGCGCTTCGTCGAAAACAGGATTCGGGAGAAGTTCCCCTTCACGGGGGCGCCGATTATAATCAGGCAACGCAGCGGCCGGAGTGAGTCCAAAAAGAAGTGAAACCGTCAAAGTCCAACATACCGGATAAGCTCTTCTTCAAGATAGGG
>Ga0210380_10001066_pt1 | contig 11349 bp, 8 predicted proteins | sample PLM4_5_coexredo_FD_155476 | JGI IMG/M metagenome (GOLD analysis project Ga0210380, IMG submission 155476) | Groundwater sediment microbial communities from an aquifer in East River, Colorado, USA - PLM4_5_coex redo | ecosystem: Environmental > Terrestrial > Soil > Riparian zone | place: USA...
TCAAGCGTCTGCTCAACCCGATCAAGCGGTTGCGCCGACTCGAGCTCTCATTCCGCGAAAATGACCTCGACCTGCCGTTCGGATACCGGATCAACAACCCGCAGCACGACAACAACTACCTGCGCAACCATCAGGTACCGAACACCCAGGACCCGAGCTCGGACGCAAACACGATCAACGACGGCTGCTACCTGATCGACTTTCAGCGCGGCTACTTCTTCGACAACATCGACCAGGTGGCGCCGGTCCGCTATCGCAACGGGATGATGGAGCCAGGCCAGCCTGAAACGCGCCCCGACAACGTCATCGAAATGCGCTGGATTCTGCAGCGCGAGTTCGCCAGCTCGGTGGTGTTCTTCCACAAGGTCACCATTCCACCGGGCGCGATCGAAGGCACGCACCGGCACATCGGCACCGAGGAGCTCTACTGCATCGTCGAGGGTGAAGGCATCGCCTACATGGGCGACGGCGACGACCCGGCCAACAACAAGTACCCGAGGGTCGAACGGCAGCTGTACGGTCTCGGAGTGCAATGGTGCCGCGAGATCCCGGTCAAGCCCGGCAGCGTCATCTTCACGAAGAGCGGCGGCATCCACGGGATCAGGAACCCGAGCCCGGATACGCCGCTGCGATTCGTGGCCTTTCTGTATCACACGTCGTAACGGAGCGCCGATGGATATCCTGCATGGCGACAGCGTGTTCAGGGTCGACCCGGGCACGACGCCGAACTACAACAAGGGCAGCTCGATCTTGACCGTGATGCGGATGGTCGAGCAGACGCAGTTTGCCGCCGATCGCGAGTGGTACCTGCGCGACTACCTTCAGTATCTGTTCCCGGTCGACTACCTCGAGCTGTACGGCCCTGCGGGAGGCGACGCCGATCTGCTCGATCCAACGCGGCAGGACAACAAGACCGATTTCCAGAAGCAGAATGTCCGACTGTTCCGCACGTCGTCAACGATGCTGGTGCGCGGTTGGGTGACGACGGGCGATTGGACGGGCCCGTTTCTCAGACTGTCGTGTCAGGCCGGTCCCGACTCACCGCTCTGGCGCGCAGGCAACGGGTCGCCTGGGCAGACGATCAGGCTCTGGGTCAAGGTCGGGAACAACGCCGCTCAGCAGCTGCTGACAGTGCCCTACAACACCTTGTCCGATCGCTACGAGATCGAACTCTGGGGATACACGGGCGGTGATCTGCGTAGCCGCCTCGGTGGCGCGTCACGGGATGCGCTCGATCGCGGCGAACTGCAGGTCCGCACCGATTTGCTGCATGGCGACCTCGGCGACTTCGAGCGGGAGAGGCTGAGCGATCGGGACGTCCGCCGCGTCGCGGAGGACTGCGCCATGCATCCGCTGTTGCCGCTCCACGTCGAGTGCGCGTGGGCCGACAGCAGCGCGACCGTCTGGGACTCGAACGGCGGCCGGAACTGGCACTACGAGTTCAACATGATCGTGCGCGGGTGGGAGAATTTCCTGAGCGTCGGCGTCAGCCCCAACCCACACGGAGGCGTCGGCTTCCTGGAATACCGCAATCTGATGTCGAATTACGGCCGCTACGCCGGCAGCAGCGAGCTGGGCCGCCAGCTCGCGCCATGGAACTTCAACGCCTTCGGCCGGAAGGACCACGGCAACGGCACCGAGCCGTTCATGGCGGTCGACTACATGGACCTTCACATCCTGAAGCCGGAATGCGGCATTGGCCTGCACCGGCATCGGGACAACCAGGAAGTGTTCCTGATGATGGAAGGGCGCGGCTACATGGTGGTCGGCGACTGGTGCCAGATGCCGAACCGGCAGCGCTGTCTCGAGGTGCGAACGTTGCGAGCCGGCCATTTCGCGATGCTGAAGGGCGGCGACCTGCACGGCCTGGTCAACGCGACGGACGAGGACATCTCGCTCTTCATGTTCGGCGGATACGACTGATTCCCCTCCTGGTCCACCGGCGTAGCTGTCGTAGCCGCGGCTGACAGCCCCCGCATAACGAACGCTTGTACTGGATGGTAGGATGGCGCCGTGCGGCCGCCGCAAGATGGCCGCTCATGTTGAGCGGCGCCGGAGGTCGCCGCGGGAGACCTATGAGCCAGTCCGACCAATACGTGCTCGGCTACCGACAGGCCGAGCAACAGCGGCTGCTCCAACAGGCTCAGCAGCTTGCGCACGAGTCAAGCTCGCTCTTTGATCGGATCGGCGTGGGCCCCGGTGCGAGGGTGGTCGAAATCGGTTGCGGTCCGCACGGCTGTCTCGAGCTCCTCTCTGAACGCGTTGGACCGTCAGGGAGCGTCGTGGGGGTCGAGCGAAGTGCCGACGCGGTTGCACTCGCCCGAAGCATGGTCGCAGAGCGTGACCTCGAGAACGTCGACGTGCTCGAGCGAGATGCCCGAGCCACGGGCCTGCCGAGAGCCTCGTTCGACTTCGTCACGTCGCGTCTCGTGCTGGTCAACGTTCCGCACCCAGAGCAGATCGTTGCCGAAGCGGCTGCGCTTGTACGGCCAGGGCACTGGGTCGCCTTCCACGAAGCCGACTATGTGGCGCACATTTGTGATCCTCCTCTGGACGCGTGGACCACGCTCGTCGATCTGCTCGGCACGTATTCCGAGAGAAACGGGATCGATCCCTTCATCGGGCGAAAGCTGCCGCGGCTGCTTCGCGAAGCCGGTCTCGTCGACGTTCACGTCCATCCCCTCATTCACGTTTACCCGCCCGGCCATGGTCGTCGCAACATCCTGCTGGATTTCGCCGAGAACCTGAGCGAGCGTGTCCTGGCCGAGAAGTTGATCGCAGAGCGCGAACTGACGGCGCTAAAGATCGCTCTCCAGCGTCACCTCGATAACCCAGACACGCTCGTGGTCTCGCACCTGTTTTTCCAGGCCTGGGGCCGTAAGCCTGAGTAAGTGGGGCGCCGCCCAACCAGGCACTGGGCACCTCTAAACGCCCGTTCGAGGGTTCACATGACACCGAACAAGAGAACGATTGAGGCCTATATGGAAGGGTTCAGGAGGACGGATCGTCCGAAGATCCTGTCCTGCCTGACTGATGACGTTGAGTGGGTGCTTCCCGGCGCATTTCATGTCCGAGGCAAGGACGACTTCGCCGGGCACATCGTCGATGAGGGATTTGTCGGCCAACCCCTGATTACCGTCAGCCGACTGACGGAGGAAGACGATGTCGTCGTGGCGGAGGGTTCCGTGCAAGCCCCCAAACGGGATGGTAGTTTTCTAAACTTGGTCTTCTGTGATGTATTCGACATGCGAGACGGAAAGATTCGGCGGTTGGTCAGCTACCTCATGGAGACGAAATGAAGGAGTCGTCACCCAGTGACAGAGCAAACCTGGAGCGCCGAGGGCTACGGTAAGAACGCGCGTTTCGTCAGCGATCTGGGCATGCCTGTGGTCGAGCTCCTCAACGCCAGGCCGGGCGAACGCATCCTTGATCTTGGGTGCGGCGATGGCGTGCTCACCAAGAGGTTGCAGGAGGCCGGCTGTGATGTGGTCGGCATCGATTCGAGTCCCGAGCTGATCCGGGCTGCATTGGGCTTGGCGCTCAACGTCTCGCTCCAGGATGCATACGAGATCGATTTCCGCGAGGAGTTCGACGCGGTGTTCAGCAATGCCGTGCTGCACTGGCTGAAGGATGCCGACCGAGTGATTCGCAACGTCTTTCGGGCGCTCCGGCCCGGGGGACGTTTCGTTGCGGAATGCGGCGGCGACAAATGCTTACAGACGATTCAGACGGCGCTCGTCACCGAGCTCGAGAGGCGCGGCTACGACGGTTGGGCCGCGAACCCGTGGTACTTTCCAACCACCGAAGACTACGGACACCTTTTGACCACGGCAGGATTCTCCGTGACCTACATCGAGATCATTCCTCGTCCCACGCCCCTGCCCGGTGACATGTCTGGTTTTCTCGAGACCTTCGCGGGTCGCTTCGCGTCTGCACTGCCGCCTGCTGACCGCCAGACATACCTGGACGATGTCCGGGATCGGCTGAAGCCGTTGCTCTACGGTGCAGATGGTGTGTGGACGGCGGATTACACGCGTCTTCGCTTTGAGGCGTTCAAGAACTGACCGTTAGTCTCGGACTCCTCGACGTGCATCTATACTGTGGCGCGCCTGCTCGCGGGCCGTGGGAAGGAGATGTCGATGAAGCTACTGGCGTGTGCCCTCGTCCTGGCAGCAGTCCAGCCCCTGCATGCCGAGGTGATCGAGAGCACGAAGAAGGTGGCCGGCACGACGGTGCACTACAAGATCGTGCTGCCGAACGCGTACGACCCGCAGAAGGCGTATCCCGGAATCATCGCGCTGGGCGGTGGCGGTCAAACGATGAACACGGTCGACGGGATCCTCACGCGCAATTTCCGTGCGGAAGCCGAAACGCGCGGCTACATCGTCTTCGCACTGGCGGCTCCGGAGGGAAGGCTGTTCTTCGAAGAGGGCGCACGCATCTTTCCCGAGTTCCTGAAGATGGTGCTCGCCGACTACAAGATCCAGGGCGGCAAGTTTCACATCGCCGGACCATCGAACGGAGGGATTGCGGCCTTCCACGTGGCCGCGGCCAATCCGCAGTACTTCCTCTCCATCACCGCGTTCCCCGGCTACATGTGGGAGCCCAGCTTTGAGAAGCTTCAGGCGATTTCGAAGATGTGCGTATTCATGTACGTGGGTGAACGCGACAACTACATGTGGCACGGCGAGATGAAGCGCGAAGGCGAAATTCTTCGTTCGTACGGCACGGTCGCGCGCTATACGGTCGAGAAGGACCAGCCGCATCGGCTGGACACGCTCGCCGGCGCCAACGCCGGACGCCTGTTCGACGGATTCGAGGAAACCAAGAAGGGATGCAGCAAGTAGGCAACGCGGCGATCGTCGCCGCGCCCGTCGCCGCACTCGTAGCCGCGTGCGCGCTCGTCGTCGCGTGCGCGACGCCGCCGGCACAGGACGCCGCTCGCGGCCCAGACGATGCGATTGTGATCGACGTGGCGCCGGTACCGCTGAATCCGCAGGACGCTTCGGCGCGCGCGATCGGTGATTTCGTCTATGCCGGTGGCCTGGCCCTGACGTCCCGCCAGACAGACCAGTTGCACGGGCTGTCGGATCTCGAGGTCACGGGCACCGACCGGCTCACCGCCGTTGGAGACCTCGGAATCATCCTGACCGCTCGACTGGTCCTCGACGGCGCGGGACGCCTCGCCGGCATCGCCGACGTCCACCTCGCGCCGTTGACAGGAGAAGACGGCAGGCCGCTGGTGGACAAGACCGACGCCGACGCCGAGGGACTGGCGCTGCTGGCCGACGGCGATCGTCTGGTGAGCTTCGAGCGGCGCGACCGTATCTGGCTGTATCCGGCCAACGGCGGCCCACCACGCCCGGTTCCTTCGCCCGAGGCGACGTTCCCCATCAACGGCGGAATGGAAGCGCTCGGGTCAGACCCCGACGCCGGCGCCGATGCCTACGTCGTCGGCGCCGAGGTCAGTGGTGATACGTGGACCTGCCGTGTATCCGTGAAGTCCTGTACGAAGAGCCGAACGGTCGGCAAATCCGACGACTTCGGCCTGTCGGCGATGAAGCGCCTGCCTGGGATGCGAACCGTCTATCTGCTGCGCGCCTTCGACGAGACGCGAGGCAATCGCATCTCCCTTCAGATCTTTCGCGGAGAGAGTCTCATCGCGCGAATGGAGCTGGCGCGCCCCGCGACGGTGGACAACTTCGAGGGGCTCGCGGCGGTGCCTCGCGCGGACGGTGGGTTCAGGTTCTACCTGCTTTCAGACGACAACGCGTCCGCGACTCAGCGCACGCTGCTGCTCGCCTTCGACTGGCAATCACATTAATTGCAGATTGAAGATTCGGTCGATTGAAGACTGTTGATGATTGGCGAATGGCGATTGGTGAACTGATTGCGGATTGGTGATTGATGAGTGGACCGCGCGTGGGAAGTCCGCAATCGATCGTCAATCGCCATTCAACTCAGAAATCGACAATCAGCATTCGACAACAGTCTGCAATCGGCAAATCTGCAATCGGCAATTAGTTCCTGGGGTCGATTCCGAACGTCTCCTTCATCCACAGCCAGAAGGGCGGCAGCGAGGCCTGTCGCACGGAGTCTGGACTGACCCCCCCGGCGCTCAGCGACTGCCTGAACGGCGCCTTCGTCAGCTCCTCGGCTTCGCGCGTCTCCCCCGCCATGCACAGCGCGTAGACGTGCAGCGCGAACGCGTTGTCGCTTGCGTCGGTCCCCTGCTCGGCTATCGCGAACGCGGCAGCCGCCGCGCCGTAGTCACGCTCTGACAGCAGTCGGACACCGCGATGGAACTGCAGCAGCGGATCCTGCAGCTCCTGCGGCGTCGCCGAGCTCACGACCTGCTGGATGTCGTCATTGCTCGCGAGGCGCCAAAGCACAGGCGTGCGCAGCGACGAGCGCGTCAGCACGCGATGCACGTCCTCGATCGCGGGAGGCGATGGCACCAGCGTGCCGTACATGTGGGCGTCGATCACCCGCTCGAAGTCGAAGAACGGCACCGACGCCACGCGCAGCCGCTCGGGCCAGAAGCGTCGAATGAACGGGCTTTCCTCGAAGCGCTGCTTCGCGGCCGACACGTCGGTCAACCGGGCGAGCAGTTCGGCACCAGCGTTGGCTGATGAGAAGGGCGCCTCGATGAGCTTGGGGTCGTCATCGGTGAGCGATGGGGCGCCGCCAAGCAGCGAACGGATGAACGGCGCGTCGCCGATGAACAGCGCCCCGAGCTGCTCGGGACGCTCGAGTGCGAGGCGCTTCATCTCGTCTGCCACCCCAGGGTTGGCCCACTGCCGGCTGAACGCCTCTTCCGGCACAGGGCTGTTCGACGGGGTCGCTCCCGAGCGCGCGGCGGTCCGCGTGCCCACGAGCATCAGGTTCGTACCGGCGCCGTTCCACAACGAGCAGTCGTCGAACGCGTCGCAGAACGCCCCGAGAATGGCCTTCGTGCTGACGTCGCTGAGGTCGCTGAGCGGCAGCCAGTAGGTCGCGATGCCCCCATCCTCGAGGCGATCGTGGAGTAGTCGGAAGTACTCACGGGTGTACAGGCTCTCCACGCCAGCGATACCCGGCGGCGGCGGCTCGCCGGTGATCAGACCGAAGCGCCGGTCGGTCGTCTGCAGAAAGTATCGGCCGTCCTCGATGTGTACGTGGACGCGCGGGTCTCGCAGCGGTAGGTCGGCCTCGTTCGGATAGACGACCCGGTTCAGCGTCAGAATGTCGCGCGACAGATCGACGACATCGATGGTCTTGAGCCCGGGCGAATCGGTCATGGCCTTCGCCGTGTTGCCCACGCCGTACCCGATGAGGAGCGCGCTGCTGATTCCGGGCCGCACGGCCAGCGGCCAGTAGACGTACAGCTTCTGATAACGGCGCACGCCGTAGCCGGTCGTCGACATCGAGAACGAGTTGGTGAGCATCACGTGCGATACGGGCTTGCCGGCGAACAGGCGCGCGAAGTAGATGACGGTCTCGGTCAGTCCCTCGCGAACGGCCACGACGCGCCGTTCGCTCTCGACCGGGGCCCACCGCGCGACGGGGATCGGCAGCAGCCGATCCGCCATCGTGCCGAACGGAAAGAGCGCGAGGGCGACGAGCAACGCCGCGCCGGTGACGTACGGCGCGCGGCCGGCCCGCGGTGCGCCAGCGCCTCGCCGGTCGGTCATGACGATGCCGATGGCGCCGTAAAGAATGGCAATCAGAAAGACCGACCGCTCGACGCCCAGCAGCGGCAACAGCACGAACCCCGCCGTCAGCGATCCCGCCGCAGCGCCGGCGGTGTTGACGAGCGCGAGGACGCCGGCTGCCTGCGTTTCCGAATCTTCATTACGCTTCACCGCGGCGCCGAGCAGGGCGAACAACGCACCCGATCCCAGCGACACGGGAAGCATCAGCGGTATCGCCACTCGCAGGATCGCCGGCGCGCTCGTGATGGTGACCGGGCCGAGCGGTTCGACGATCAGCGGGAACGCCGCGTACGACGCCGCGCAGGCAAGGCCCACGACGCACGCCAGCGATGGAGCATTGCGAGATGCGGCCGGCACTCGCCGCAGCCATGCCGAGGCGGCGAGGCTCCCACAAGCGATGCCCGTCAAGACCACCGCCAGCATCAGCGGAAACGCGGTCGAGTGACTCTTGACGAACAGCACGAGGAAGCGGAACCAGACCACCTCGAGGGCCAGGAGGCAGAAGCCGCACAGGGCGGCGGCGACGAGCCACCGGGAGCGAGAGCCCTGCTCCCTCGCACGGGTCTCGGCCATGCGCGATGCCGCCACCGTCCCCGCTGCGGACGCTGGCGCGATCATCCGTGTCGAGAGCCACGCGGCAACCGCTGCGGCGCCGAGCCCGACGCCGCTCGCGACCGTCGCCGTTCCGCGCACGCCGAACCTCCAGACGAGGACGGTCTCGGCCAGTAACACGCCCGCGACCGCACCCAGCGTGTTCCACCCGTAGAGGCGGCCGAGTACCCGGCCATAGTGCCGGTCGTTGACCGAGAGAGCGCGCACGAGCAGGGGCAGCGTGACGCCCATCGCGCTCGACGGCACGAGCAGCAGGAGAAACGCCGCGCCCAGTCGCAGAGGGTTGAGGACCAGCGGCTGGTCGAGGAGCGGCCGCAGGAGGGGCGCCAGCGCCGAACCGAGTACCGGCAACAGATAGACGAGTCCGATCCCGGTCGCCGCGATTATCGTTTCGGCGACCGCGTAAGCCCGCACGGGGTTGCCCAGTCGCGTGCCGTGCCTGGCCGCAACACCGTTGCCCAGCGCCAGCCCGCCCATGAAGCCCGACAGGACGAGGCTCGACGCCCACACGCTGTTGCCGAACGCCAGGCCGGCCTGGCGAAACCACAGGGTTTCAAAGATGAGTGAGGAAGCGCCCGACGCGAAAAACAGGGCGCACAGCAAAGCAGACACTGGCGGTTGGTGGTTGGTGGTTGGTGGTTGGTTGGTGGTTAAGCGAACCACCCACCGCGAACCACCAACCACCAACCGACTAGGGTATTTCCAGGACGTCGTGCGCTTCGGTCGCGTACGGATGCGGGCTGTTGCCCGTCATGTCCGGCGCCCCGCCGCCTTCCTGCTTGCCGCTCACGACGTGGAGCCGGTTCCCGATGAATCCCATCGCGTTGCCGTGGCGCGAGCTCGGCATCGACGGCAGGATCTCCCACGTGTTGCTCGCGGGATCGTACGCCTCGAGCGCCCGGAACGCCGCAGCGAGCTGCCGATTCTGTAGTTCGCCGCCGCCGATATAGATCTTGCCGTTGTACGTGGCCGCTCCCCCGCCGCTGCGCGCGGTCGGCATCCGATCCTTGACCACACCCCACAAGTTCGTCGCCGGGTCGTACTCTTCGACGACATCGATGTTGGTCGTTGCGGGAATGTTGCCGGCGCCGATGCGGCCGCCTATGACGTAAATCTTGTTGGCCACGACACCCGAGAAGGCGTGGTTGCGCGCCGTCGGCATCGGGCTCCTTGCGGTCCACGTGTTGGTCGCCGGGTCGTACATCTCATTGCGACCCGTCACGCGCGTGCCCATGCCGTTCTCCAGCGGCTCGAGCCCGCCCATCACGTAGATCTTGCCGTCGACCGTCTCGGCCTGCGCCGAGCAACGCTTCACCGGCATTGGTGCGAGTGCTTTGTACGAATCGGCCGCGGGATCGTATTCCCAGACATTGGCCGTCGCGCCCGCACCGCTGATCTGCCTCAAGCAGCCACCGAAGATATACAGCTTCCCGTTAAACGCCGCTTGCGCCTGGTGGTGCACCTTGACGGGAATGATCTTCTTCTTCGTCCACTTGTCGGGACCCGGGTCGTACTCGTACACGAGGCCCGGAGGGCAGCCGCCGCCCGGCGCCGTGCACCCTGCCGTAGGATTCTGGTTGCCACCGCCCGCCGGCGCCGGCGCCGCCGCGCCCGGCTGCCCGGCCAGCGGGTTGAAGCCGAACCCGCCGACGACATAGAACTTGCCGTTGATCACCGTGCCGTAGAGCTCTTCTTCCGGCTCCGGAAAGGGCGCCGCCTTCGTCCACCGCATCCCTCGAGCCGGCGGATTCTGCGCGCGAAGCGTGTCGCCCAGGACGATGGTCGCCAACGCCGCGACGGCGACCATGGCGAGTATTCGTGTGTATTTGGATGACATGGATATATGAAGACCTCGGTTGGTGGTTGGTGGTTGGCGGTTCGCGGCTGGTTGGTGGTTGCGCGAACCACCAACCACGAACCACCAACCACCAACCACCGACCGACTAGAACGTGAACCGAACCGCCAATTCCGCCTGCCGCATGTTGCCAGCCGACTCGACCATCCCGAACTTGTCAGACCGCACGTTGGTCTGCCAGGCGGCCAGCAGGTTCGTCCTGTTGAACAGGTTGAACACTTGCCCGATGAGCTCGATCTTCTGGCTACTCCCGATGGTGAACGACTTGCTCGCCCGCATGTCGAGTCCGTAGAACTCGTTCGTGCTGAGCTGCGACGCGTTCAGCGGCGCAAGATTGACGGTCGCACGATAGGCGTTGACCTTCGCCATCATCTCGTCGTTGTTGCCGCGATTGAAGACGTTGCGGCTGGTCCCAGGCACGTAGTCGGTGATCGCCGCGTCGCCGTTGAGGTCAGCGCCCGCAATCGCGCTGAACGGCATCGTCGAGCGCGCGGTGAACACGCCGCTCACGGTGATCTCCCACGGCACCACGACCGAGGCGCTCGCCACGAGCGCGTTGCGCCGGTCGCTGTTGTTCGGGCCGTTGTCGTAGTCGAGGTGCGCCGAATCGGTCACCGTCGAGGCCGGACCGATGTTGTTGACCGTCCCTTCGGTGCTCGCGAGCGTGTACGACACCATGTACATGTAGTTCTGGTCGAACCGCTTCTCGAGCCGCACGAGCAGCGCCTTGTAGTCCATGTCGCCGATCGGGTTGGTCTGCAGAACGCGGGCGAACTGCGGCAGTGGCCGAACGCCGGTGGTCCCGTTGCTGCGCGGGTTGATATCGATCGCCATCGGGATGTCCGTCATGCGATTGAAGACGCCGTCGACGTGAATGGCTATATTCGACGTCAGCCCTTGCGAGACCCCACCGGTGTAGGCCACCGACTGCAGGTTCTCGAGGTTGTCGGCCATCGTGGCGATGTTGGCCGGCGCCGTCGAAACGAAGCTCAGCGGATCCCGGCCGCCGTACGGATCCGGATAGGGCGGAGTCGGGATGTTGGCGGTCGGCTGACGGTAGTTGTTCCGCTCACCCGACTGCGGCTGGATGTTCATCGGGTTGTAGTAAATCCCGTAGTTGGCGCGGACGACGGTCTTGCCGTCCTTGGCCACGTCCCACGCAAAGCCGACGCGGGGACCGAGATTGT
>Ga0210380_10001067_pt1 | contig 11348 bp, 10 predicted proteins | sample PLM4_5_coexredo_FD_155476 | JGI IMG/M metagenome (GOLD analysis project Ga0210380, IMG submission 155476) | Groundwater sediment microbial communities from an aquifer in East River, Colorado, USA - PLM4_5_coex redo | ecosystem: Environmental > Terrestrial > Soil > Riparian zone | place: USA...
CAACAAACTCGGCCATCACTTGTCGAGCCTGATTTCGATTCGCACGCTGATCACGATCGTCGGGTTCGCCGTGTTCATCATCGGGATTCAGTTCGTGCCGTTCGCGAATCTGATCGTCGACGCGATCATCGCCTTCTTCTTCGTACAAAGCGTGCTCGCTGTGCTGAGGATGCTCGGCAGCCTAATGATGGCTGACTACTATTGCAGCAACACGAAGAGCTTCATCGACGTGCACCTCGCCACCGAGGAGCTCGTCGGCATGGACGAGGACGCGGCGAGCGCGCTGGTCGACATCTGCACGTGGGGCGTCGGCAAGCTGGCGAAGTACTACAAGTACGCGCGGTCGAAGCCGCCGTCGAAGATCGACGACATCATCAAGGAGGACCCGATCGCGCACGGACCGGCGAAGGTGCGCGACGCCGGCAAGACCGCGACTGAGCGGAAGGTCACCCACGAGAAGTGGGAGGAGGGGCTCGACCGCGCGACGCGCGACGCCCTCGAAGCGGACAAGAACGCGGCGAAGGTGTTTCGCGATATGGATCCCGACGTCCGCCGTGCGTTCACGCTCTGCTCGGTCGACTGTCTGCCAGTAAAGCCGGTGCCGACACAAGGTCAGATCGACAAGGTTGCGGCGCTCCTCAAGCGGACGGGAACGACGAAAGCGGACAACCTAGCGCTGCGGGAGCACCTCAAGATCAACCGGAACAACCTCGACAACGCGCTAAAGGAGCTCGACAAGGTCACGACCAAGGCGGGGCTCGACGACTTCCTCGACGGAAAGGTCATCGGACGCGCCAAAGACAAGGGATGGATCGCGCAGCGCGAGGGACCGCACCAGCGTTGGAGTCTGAGGAGAAAGGCCGGCGACGCTCCGGTGTCCGAATACGATATCAAGCCGCACGGCACCCAGCCCGGGACGGACAGCTTCTTCCAATCGCACCACGGGGTCCAGGGCGAGTGGGCAAAGGAACTGAAGATCCCCGACTACGATTACAACAAGCAGCCGGGAATCCTGCTGCGCGACTCGCGCAAGGGAACGCCGCACCAGATTGTCACCGAGCGCCAGGCCGGCCGCGCGGCCGGACGGCCTACCCGAAAGTACTCCGACAAGGCCACTGGTAATGGCGAGCGCGATCTGCTGATCGAGGACATGAAGCAGGCAGGAGTGCCCGACGACGTCGCGGCCGATCTGCTCAAGCAGACCGATGACTACTTCGCAGGCCTGTATAATGGGGCCAAGGCGAAGGGAATGAAGCCCGCCGAGCTAGCGAACCTGTTCGGCGACTGGAAGCCCAAATGACACACCCACTGAGCAAACGCCTCCTGACGTTGAGTGACGACATCTTCCATCACGGGCCGCCTCGCCCGCCGGAGGAGCTCGAACAGCTCGAGCGCGTCGTGGACGAGCGCTTCCCTGACGATTATCGTGCCGTCCTGCTCGAGGTGGGACCGTTCCAGGTCCGCGGGCCGAAGATTTGGATCATCCTCGACCTCGTCGAAGACGTCTTGCTCTCACTCGACGACGACTTCCTGATCGGACGGATGCCGGGCATCGTGATGATCGGGAACGACAACGGAGACTACGGCTACTACTACGATCCGAAGGACCGGCAGGGGCGCGGCAAGTTCGCGCTCTATTGCGTGGATCGGGGGACGTTGACGTTCGAGAAGTCCCGCTTCGTGGCGCCCACACTCACCGAGGCGATCGATCAGGCTCTGGCCGGGGAGGACTTTCGCGAGCGGTCGACGCTCGGCAATTGAGCCGCGTCTACTGACATCGCGGACGATCTACTCAAGCAGACCGATGACCTCCGCATCTTCTACAAACTCGCAGAAAAGTTTGCCGGCACGATTGCGACCGCGCTAAAGTTGCGCGAGGTGCACTCATGATGATTCGCGAATCCAGACATAGGGCGACTGACAGTCAACGCCGCGCTTTGCCTCCCTCTATCGTCGCGCGCAAATCCAGCGGGCCGGAGTGTTCGGAAACAAATATACTGAGACAACGCCTCGGCAATCAGGGCGTTCAGCGGCTGATGAGCGAGATCATCAGTCACTCAAAGGGCAGTGCACAGACTCGTTCCCCTGCGATCCAGGCGAAGTTCACGGTCAGCCAATCGGCAGACGCGCACGAGCAGGAAGCCGATCGCGTGGCGAATGCCGTGATGCGCATGCCGGCTGCGGACGTGCAAGAGATACCGGTCGTCTCTTCGACAATGTCGACTTCCAAAGTGCAGCGACTGTGTTCCAACTGCGAGGAGGAAATCGGGAGAGGGCCAGCCACGCAGGTTCAGAGAAGGGTACATGCTGCAGGCGCGCCGCTCGTCGAGCCATCGACCGCGGCGAACATCCAGGCCTTGCGAGGAAGCGGCCAAGCGCTGCCTGAGGCAACGCGAGCATTTTTCGAGCCGCGGTTTGGCGCCGATTTCAGTCAGGTGCGGGTACATACCGATGCACGTGCTGCTGACACTGCAAGAGCGATAAACGCAAAAGCTTTTACTGTTGGGCGGGACATCGCTTTTGGTGCAGGTCAATATGCGCCTGAATCGCCCGAAGGGCGACGTTTGTTGGCGCATGAACTGGCGCATGTGGTGCAGCAGGGTAGTATCGGTTCTAGTATTGAGCGACAACAGGCACCTGCAGATTTCATTGGTCCGTCGGTAAAGGGTATTGAAGGTGTTGTCTCCAACACCTGGAGCGCTGCCTTGAGGGAGGCTCCTACTCGAACGTCGAAAGTCCTTGCGGATTTGCCACGAGGACACAAGGTCGTGGTCAAGGGCAACACGGGTTGGTTAAGAGTTCAAACTTTCATTGGGGGCAGAACTCTGGAAGGGTATGTTTCTCATGAATTGATAAAGCGTACTCCGCAAGGAAGTGGTCCGACCGTTAAAGACGTCTTGAGACTCGACCAAACATTACCGATCAAAGGCCTTGCTACTGACCAACCTAACTACGTCGACTACGCGATCGTTTCGGCCCCCCTTGGACCAGACTTCATCTTGATTCCTCGCACCGATGCCACTGGTCAGAATGGCATTTCGATCCGGAAGGGCGACTTTCATATCGACAAGGACTCGCTAAGCGGCTTTGTCATCGGTCAGAACCAGGTCTACCGGTCACGCTCGGTGGCGGAAGCCGTCTTGGCTGATCTCGACAAGCTCGCTCCCGGCATGCCGCGTTACGCCTACTACCTCAGTGATGGCATCATCTTCCCCACTACATTGTCGGACACGACGCTTCCCAATCTGATGCCGAATGTCCGCCTGAAGCGCGAACAGGATATCCAGGATCTCAAGGCCACCTCCGAATTGGGAGAGGCTCTCCTCTGGTGGTACATTGGCGCGCGTTTCCCGATTAAGGTCAAGGGAGGCACGGGAGCGGCGACGGGCAAAGAGGCTCTGAAGGAGGCCGCGAAAGGGGGCACGGCAGCCGAAGCCGCATTCCGGGCCGCCAAAGTCGCCGACGATCTGGTCGCCGCGACGAAATCCTTATCGAACGCCGGTCAAAAGATGCTTGGCGCCGCCAGGCAGCTTTCCGCCATGGCAAATCTGACCGCGGCGCAAAAAGTCCAGGTGATGCTGGAGTTCTTCAAGCGCATCGGCTTCGCCATCAGCAAGGCTGGGGTGGTGGACGACGGAGCCCGGTTCGTTATGAAATCCGAAGACTCCAAATACGCGTTCGCGTTTGTAAAAGATACGGGTGAAATCCTATACGGCAAATTCAACATGCAGACCCTGGAGTACGTATGGCAAGTCCTGAAGTGAGCGCCCGCCGGAGTTTTGCCATCTACCTGGAGACAGCTGGCCCCGGTGAACGAGCCGAACATGTGAAGCGTCTCCTCGGCCCGGCTGCTGTCCAGGCGGCGCACGACCGCTGGCGTACCCGGCTTACCGGGTTAGGGACCGCCGCGGAAGATGTTATCGCCTTGCTTGGCCCGCCAGACGAGCATGACGAGTCCACGCTGCGCTATGCACTGCCGACGAGGAGGGGATACCTTTACACCTTCGATTTCGCCCCGCACGGCAGAGGTCTGTGCTGGAGCGGCTTCAGGCGCGTCGATGGGGTCGCCGCACCTCGCGGTGACGTATCCGATCCTATGCAGCTGTGCCGGAACTTGGCCAAGATCGGCGCCACCGGCGAAGAAGTCCACTCCTGGTTAGGCGTACCTGCGGAAACATACGGCTGGTGGCCGGTGGAAACGTGGGAATACTCAGATGGCCTAGTCTTGCAGTTTCGCCATGGCATCGTTGAGGAATCGAAAGGTTCCTGGTCAGAGAAACGTACCTGACGTAGCGCAGTATGGCAGGTGCCTCCCGCTCAGTTGGTGATAGGGAAGGGACTAGCCTCGCCGGCATCAAAGCGATAGGGCCGATATATCGGGTGAAGGTGAGACTCACGTGCCATGATCCGCGAACTCACTGTAGAGCGTAAGTCGGCGGGCATCGATCGCCGACCTCTACCTCCCTCGATGATCGCCCGCAAGTCGAATGGGCCGGAGTCCTATGGGGCCCCGGTGCGCTAAACAGCGCGTCTACAGTTAGGGCATTCAACGGCTGATGGGCGAGAGAGCCTTTTCCAGCAACTCGAGTGGAGCGACACAGCCTCGTTCCCCTTCGATTCAGGAAAAGCTCACGATCAACCAGACCGGAGATGCGCACGGTCTGGAAGCCGATCAGGTGGCGAATACGGTGATGCGCAGCCGTCACCGGACATGCAGCAGCTGCCTGTCGTATCCGAACTGGAAGACACTGGGAGGGAAGTGGATCAAATTTAAGTTTTGAGTTCCACCACTCCCAGCCAGGTCGATTTGGGAGAGTCACACTGCTGGAGGCTCTTGAGGATATTTCCCATCAAATTCCTTTCGCACTGCGGATTCGCTATTTCTTGCTGACTGTTGTTGTCGAGCGGGCTATCCACGGCGCCTCTCGGACACGACGCATAGCCTGCGCACGGCGCTGCAACTTGAGCTTTTCGAGAATATGGTGAACGTGATGTTTGACCGTCGCCACACTCAAGCAAAGCTGACCACCGATTTCCTTGTTTGAGAGCCCGTCGCCGAGTAACTCGAGGACTTCGCTCTCCCGCCGTGTCAGCGCCACATCGAGTTCTGCTTCTTTGGGACGCGGGTCTCTGTGAAACAGTGCGCGAAGAAGGCCGTCGGAAATCTCGGGCGGGCAGGGCAGTCGTCCAGCGACGATTTCCGAAAGGGATTTGCACAGCGCGTCGATCGTGGCGTCACGAGCAACGTATCCGCCAAATCCGGCGCGCCCGCATTTGATGACTTCCTGACGCTGCTCATTGAGGCCAAGCGCAACAAGCGGCACGTCGGGCCAATCCACCGCTATCGCGCGAATGTCGAAGAGATCAATGCCTTGAGTGACATCGATCAGGATGACATCAGTTTCGGTCGCCTCGAGGGTTTCACGAAGACGCGTCAGATCGCTTACAACAGCCGCAGCGCGCATATTGGAACGAATACTAAAACAAGCGGCCAAGCCGTCGCCGAGCAGTCGCACTGGAGTTAGTATGACGATGTTCATTATCGCTACCTTTGTCGATGTCATATGGCCCGTTGGACAACCAATCGCAAGCCACATCCATTAGCCGGACAACAACAAGGACTCTCCGATCTCGTGCGCCGTCCATAGCATCCATTTAGTGGCTCGAGGCGGGAAGACTCGGTTGAGAAAGGACCCTTGGTACTTCATCCGAGTGGAGGAAGAGAGGCAAGCCAGCGCAATGGCCTGTTGCCTGCCAGAGGCGGGAGACACTAGTCTTGCTGGGCAGTCCTTGCCCCGTCTTGCGCGTAGACGGTGCCATTTGTTTATCGGCCTCAATGCTGTACTTGAAGCGCAGCCCGTACTAGGCTCCGCATTTCTGGAAGTGGGCTTCCGGAATGCTGTCTTGCCGCTCTTGCTGAGGACGGCATCCGATTATTGTGGATCAGTTAATGAGCACGCTAAGTAAACCCGTCTGTTGTCTGGCGGTCAAGGGAAAAGAATGTGACATTTCTCGTGCCGCCCCTGCCAAGGGACGGTCGAGCGGAGCGCCTCCATTGCGGGTTCTACTGTCCCGCGGCGACCTCACCTCCGTCTGGACAACATTCACTCCAATTCGGTCTGATGTCTTGCAGAAGGTTAGCTGCTGGTCGTCGCGTTTTCCTAACGTCTCAGTATTTCTTACTCTGAGAGTGCTGGGGATCGAGTCCAGCAAGCACCCTGGCCAGAATCATTGAGACATCGCTCCATGAAGATAGGAGTTTATCTCGACCTCCAAAAGTGGCGGGTGAACCTCATGATTGAATACACGCTTGATTTCGGTGAAATCGTCGACTTCACCACGATTGATCAGCGTCAATTACTTTTATGCGGGCGGGGATTCTAATTGTCGCTGATCACACGATGGTCGGAAAGATTAGGAGCGATAACTAAAATGAAGAACGATCCGTCACCGTTTGATAATCACTTGGAGATTCGGAAGAGTAGGATTCCCTCCAAAGTCCGCGGTGCCGCTATGTCCACCAATTGGAAATGTAGATGCTGAGGTGGCCCAGGCAGCCATGAGCCTCATACGTTATTCAAGTAAAGTGGGGCGAAGATAGTGGGTTCAATCCCTTTTACATGATGAACCCTCGACGCTTCAATCATGAGGCTATCAAAATTGTTTTCTCCCTTTGACCACGTCTTGTAGATCGCGCAGAATCCGTAGTCCCATCCTGGGAAAACGCATTCGAAAGCATGTGTTCGAAAGCAGTGTGTTGGGCTTTGAAGAATGAAATAGATGTTCTCCAGCTTGAATTGTTTCGCCCAGACTCTAGATTTCAATGCACCAGTTGGAGAGCGGAACCTCATAGGCTGTTCCCATCTTTATGCGTTGTGCAGGGCCGTTCAGTCTCTGCAACACATTGATAAATAAGGATATAGCCCCAACGGGAGTTGAACCCGTATTTCGGCCTTGAGAGGGCCATGTCCTAACCATTAGACGATGGGGCCGGACCTTGAAAAGTATGTGGGCGCGGGCTGCTTCGGGCAAGCAGATTGTTTTCCATGCAGTGCTGAAGGTGAAATCAGCTTCGGATTCCGTTTCAACTCGATCTTACCTGCCGCAAAGAAAATAAAATCACGGGTCTCAACGATGAGGTCGAAGAAAAAAGGTGAGCGATGCCAACTGCTGGCGCACGGAGACGATGATTGGCTTGCCTGAAGTCCTCTTCGCGGAATTGTTGATCGCGGCATGGAGGTATAGAATGACGTGCCTGCACGGTTGCACAAGCTTTCCGGGCAGGATAAGGAGCGCATCGACATGGCAAAGTTCGGCGGTATCACAATAGTCAATTCGAACACCTGCGAGTCCAGGCCGTTCGAATCGGGGACACAGATAACCCTCTGCAGCCCTGATTTGTGCGGTTCGGAAAATCTGACGGTCTACGAGCGAACCATCCTTGAAGGAAAGCCATTCGATCTCCAGGCCGGCAACGACTACCACCTGGTCTATGTGATGAGAACTCGCACCAACGGGCTCGTCCATTTCAAAGACAAGACCCACCATGCGGAGGAAGGCGCCGGCGTACTCCTTGCGCCGTCGGAATCCGTTCGATTCGAAGCTGCAGTATCGAACATGGATCTCCTGCAAATGGTGGTGCCGAAACCCCCAGCTGCCGTTGAAGATGGCTTGACCGGAGGGCCGGGATATTTTTTCAACAGGAAGATTCTCCGTGCGTTGAGCGACGCCAGCGGTGGCCGAGTCCGCCGATTCTGCGCCGAGTCCAGTGTCCGGCTTCGCGATGGAAGCAGACTCACTCCGACCAACGCCATTCAGGCTGGAGAGATGCACTATAACGAGGGCGGCGCTTCCCCCTACCACGTGCACAAGGGCACCGCCGCTAATCCGAAGGGAGCGGCTCATTGCTACATGACTTTCAAGGGGCGTGGTGTGGTTGAGGTCGAGAACGAATTCCAGGAAATCGATCCCGGCACGCTGGTGTACTTTCCGCCAGGTGTCCCTCACCGGCTCCGCGCTCAGGGTGGCCCGCTCGACTATTTTGAAATTCAGGCATGGAGAAGTTTCAAGACAACCATTCTTAGCGAAGAGCCGCTTGGTCTGAAGTGGTACTACGAACGTGAAAGCCCGAATGCCGAACTCGTGGAGTGGAACCAGAGCTAGCGTTTCCCGGAGACTGAGAGACAACTATGAGAATAACCCTGTGCACGACAGCGATCGCAGCAGCGCTATTCTCACTGGCCGCCAGTTCGGCATACAAGAGTCCGGCAGGCGTAGCGGCAGCGCCTGCGGCAGGGCGCGGCGTGGTTCAGCGTGCTGCTGCCCCGGTACAGTTGTTTAAGATGACACTGCAAAACAACACGCGGCTGCCTCTGTCTCAGGATTCCATAACGACACCGAATGTCGATCTTCAGCTTTACGGAGATGGCAGGAACATCATTGTCGCCACCGGCAGTGGCGCAAACTTTCCGCGCACCTTCTTCGGATTGTGCAAAGGCCCTTGTGGATTTTCGTTACGAGACAGGAACAATTACTTTGATCTCAGGGGCAGTGCGAACATGACGTTCACCACCATCGTTTCTGGTTTCCATCGTGTGCGACCCATCATGAAGTTGGCAGACGGCACGCTACTGATCGGAGATCAAGCCGAGGGCTCGGTCGCGGATTACCACCAGTACACAATCTCGTTTAGCGAATGCCGGTGGCTCAGGTTGGATCCGGTGCGGGGCGTTACTTTGGGAGGAACCTGGGTTGTGCCGGATCTCAGCAAAGTTGATGAAGTCGGCTACTTCGATATTATTCCGGGCAGCGGGGCCTGGACTGAAGGTCTTGCAGTGGAAAAGCAACCCCCGCCTCCGGCTGGAGGGTGGATTGCCGTTTCCGCTTTTGAAGTGTGGGGAACTCCCGTCAGCCGGTAGAGCAGGCAGGAAGCATGGAGGACGCCGGAACTCTGGTCTCTTTTTCTCGATTCACTTTGGTCGATACGCGGAACGCGCAACGTCAGAGATTGGGGCTGGCGCCACCGTTGCCCGTATCATGGTTTGTGCGTGGCGTTCGACTGTCGGTTTCGACGACCCTCGTCCCTCTTCTCCCCAGACGACCGTGACTTCAGTACCATGTGCACTATGTTCGACATCCAGCATGGCAAGCGAGACCATTGCCCGCTCGTTGTAGGTGTAACCAGTGTACGTGGATATTCCAACGGTCTTTCCGTCCTTTAACACCTTGTCGTACGGCAGTGTGGAATAGTTCGCTATTGGTAAATCGATATACTTGGCCGCATCTTCACCAGCATGGAATAGCGTTTGAAACACACCGGCGAGGTCCTTGTCGTTCCACACCAGCGTTACCTTCCTGCGGTTTGGCTTACCGGCCATTTTTTCCACGGCGGCTCTTCCAACGAAATCGTGATCGAACTTGACGAAGGGCCCGTAGCCAAGCTCGTAAGGATTCAGGTAGTAATCTGTGATGTTGTTGGAATAAAAGCTGCCGCCGAGTGAAGCCATCACTTCATAACTTTTCCCGCTCAACCACCGTCTGTAAGCCTTCATCTCTTCACCAACATAAATTGCCGGAAGAGGAGAAGGTATCCAACCCGACTCAAGGCAGCTGGTAGGGTAAGCTCTGGCGCCCACCTGCCGAATACCGAATTCCTGCCCCGCTTCAACAATGGCATCGCGGACTGCATCGCCATACTCCCAGGGACCAAATAGCTCCCATCCGGGTTGTCCGACCATTCCATGGCGCAAGGCGTGGATATCGCGACCCGCGATCTTGAAAACATCCATGTAGAAGAACCGAATGTCCGGTGTTGGATGTCCGGTGACCTTCTCCATGACCTTCAGCGCATTGGGGCCTTGAACCTGATATCGGAAGACTTTTCGCCGTCCTTGATTGACAGCGGACCTTTCGTCTCTTTCCGCCGTCGCGGAATAACCACCCGTCTCGAGGTTGTATTGCACCCAATCGGCGGCGGGAGGCCGGCCGACAAGGTTGAATCGATTTTCGTCCAGGTGAAAGAGGATCGCATCACCAATCACGTATCCATCATGGTTACACGCGACAAATTGCTTGGCCTGATTGACTTTGAAATTCTTAAAGCTGTTGATGCCAAGATCGGAAAACAATTTGAGCGCATCCCGGCCCTCCACATAAAGATCTGTCATGTGGTGAGACTGATCGAAAAGAGCGCAGGTTTCTCTCCAGGCGCGTTGTTCATCTCGCCAGTTCGTGAACTCAGCTCGCACCACGGGAAATGCATAGGGTCCTATTTGCGAATTCCGCAATAGTTGAACCGGATTCCCAACGGTTTGCAGCGCTTGCTCCAGGTTTTCGTGGGTCATAAGGCGCGGAGTATATCAAAGCTTCGGAATGAGGCCTCTGACTTCCAGGGGCGAATTCGGAGGCCGGAAGGCACTAGTCAGAAATTGAATCGAAGCTGTCCCTGGAGTGTGCGGGGTGTAGTGCCGGTGAGGGAGCCGCCCTTATCCGGGATACGACCGAAGACGATTCCAGGCGTATTGACGCTCTGTCCTGTTTGAGGTTGTGGGTCGGAAAGATCGGGATGATTCAGAACGTTCGTTGCGTCGAAACGGATCTGTAGTGATTTGGATTCCGAGATCCGGAACGTCTTCCCGATGTTCGCATCCAATCTCCATTTTCCGATGGAAGACAGCGACAGCGGCATGGTGCCGCGTTCACCGGGAGAAGGATTCAGAAGCATGATCTCTCCCGCTGAGCCATCCGGATTCTGCTTCGCGAGGGCGTTCAGAGTGCAGCTGCCATTGTTGAAGAGGTTGAAGCCCATGGTGTCTGTCGTGTTCGTCACGGCGCACTGCGGATCCGGTGTCAGGATGAACTCTTTGCCGTAGTAGGTGCCCGTCTGATTGTTCGGGCCATCCCATTTAGCGTGTCCTTCCGTTTCGAGGTCAAAGTTGGGAGACGCGACGCTCATTCGGCTTTGCCCCATATTCAGCGTCTGAAGTCCGCCGGCATAAAGCATGCGGCCACCGATGACAGTTCTCGGGTTTCCGCTGAACGCATTGTAAATCACGCTCGTCTGCCACCTTTCTATCACTCGCGCAAGCCATCCTGTAGCGTTCCCAAAGAACAGCTTGTTGGGCCCGAAGGGTAATTCGAACGTGCCGTTCGTGTGGAAATCGTGCTTCACGCTGAGGTATGCCGGAGCGTAGTCCGCATTCCTGTCCAGTGGATCCGTGTACCCCGAGGTTGGAAGACCCATGGTTTTGGCCCAGGCGTAGGTGGTTTGAAAATTGATGCCTTGCACCGGCCGGAGAGTGTACTGCACCGTCAGGGACTGGTAGTTGGTGCCGCTGATGTTGCCGGTA
>Ga0210380_10001069_pt1 | contig 11333 bp, 12 predicted proteins | sample PLM4_5_coexredo_FD_155476 | JGI IMG/M metagenome (GOLD analysis project Ga0210380, IMG submission 155476) | Groundwater sediment microbial communities from an aquifer in East River, Colorado, USA - PLM4_5_coex redo | ecosystem: Environmental > Terrestrial > Soil > Riparian zone | place: USA...
TGAACCATGTCCGTTACCATCGCGTCGCTCGGCTTGGACAATCTCTCCCGCGCGGAGCGAGTCGCATTGGCGAGCGAACTTCTGGACAGCGTCGGGACAGGGAGCCCCGTTGCGCCCACCGAGGCTCAGGCCGAAGAGTTGGACCGCCGCCTTGCAGAGGACGAGGCCAGCCCGGATGATTTGATTCCCTGGGAACAAGTGAAAGCCGAAGCCCGCGCCAGGCACTTGTCATGAGCCTGCCAATCCACTTTCGCCCCACGGCTCGCGACGAATACGACCGGGCGATCAAGTGGTACGAAGACCAGCAACCGGGGCTCGGAGTACGATTCGAATCGTGCGTCCAGTCGATACTCGACTACATCGCCTCGCATCCAGACTTCTACCCCATCGCGCGTCGGGACATTCGCCATGCACTGGTCTATCCGTTCCCGTACTGCGTCTACTACCGCGTCCGGATGAATCGTATCGTCGTCATTGCGGTGTTTCACGAATCGCGCGATCCGAAGGAATGGCAATCGCGCAGTTAAACTCCCGCTCACCAGTAAGATGATGGCGAGGTTCCCGTTCGCCATGAAAGCTGAAATCCTTTCCATCGGCAGCGAACTCACCAGCGGGCAGAATCTCGACACGAACAGTCAGTGGCTCTCGCGGCAACTCGCCGAGATCGGCATCCCCGTCGGCTTCCACACCACCGTCGCGGACGACCTCGCGGACAACATCGAGTCCATCCGCATCGCTTCCGAACGTGCGGACCTCGTCCTCATCACCGGCGGCCTCGGCCCCACGCAGGACGACCTGACCCGCGAAACGCTCGCGGCCGTGGCCGGTGTGGAGCTCGAAGAGGATCCCGTTTCGCTGGACCACATCCGGGCGATGTTCGCGGCGCGGAACCGCATCATGCCGAATCGCAACCGCGTGCAGTCGCTCTTCCCCGCGGGGTCGCACGCCATCTTCAACGCGGCCGGCACGGCCCCTGGAATCTGGATGATGCTGGGCAGCGCCCTCGTCATCGCCATGCCCGGCGTGCCCAGCGAGATGGCTCGCATGTTCGCCGAGCAGGTGAAGCCGCGGCTGATCGAATCGGGCCTCGGCGGCGGCGTCTTCCTCCAGCGCAAGATCAACACGTTCGGCGCCGGAGAATCGCTCGTCGAGGAACGGCTGCTCGACCTCACTCGCCGCGGGCACGTCCCGGAAGTCGGCATCACGGTTTCCGACGCCGTGATCTCGCTTCGCATTCTCGCTCACGCCGCGTCGCGCGAGGCGGCGCTGGAACAGATCGCGCCGGTCGAACGGACCATCCGCGAGCGACTCGGCGACCTCGTCTTCGGGGTCGAAGAGGAGGAACTGCAGGAAGTCGTGGTGAGGCTCCTGCACGAGAGGCGGCGGACGCTCGCCACGGCCGAGAGCCTTACCGGCGGGCTCGTGGCGAACCGCATCTGCCAGGTGCCCGGCGCCAGCGACTACTTCCACGGCGGTATCGTGAGTTACACCGACGAGGTGAAGCACCGCGAACTCGGCGTGCCGCGCGAATTGCTCGAACGATTCGGCGCGGTGAGCGAACCCGTGGCGCGGGCGATGGCCGAAGGGGTCCGCGAACGGTTCGGCGCCGACCTCGCCGTCGCGACGACCGGTTTCGCCGGCCCCACCGGCGGCACGGCCGAGAACCCCGTCGGCACCGCGTTCGTCGCGCTGGCCCACGCCGACGGCGCGGACGTGACGCGCTTCGGCTGGCTCGGCACGCGGCAGGAAGTGATGAGCCGCACCGCGAAACTCGCCCTCAACATGGTGCGGCTGAGGCTGACGAAGCATCACTGATAATCAGTCAACTCGCCCGGCATTTCGCCACTGTAGCTCGCCCACAGGGCATCGACGGGATGGGCGCACCAGAGGCCGGGATTCGACTTCTTGAGATGGCGGGTGATCTGCATGAGGCAGCCAACGTTGCCGATGAAGACGGCCTTCGCACCCGTGGAAGTGATATTCTCGGCCTTGCGGTCGCCGAGCCGAGTGGCCATTTCGGGCTGGGTGAGGTTGTAGCTGCCGGCCGCCCCGCAGCACAGTTCGCTTTCCGGCAAAGGTATCAGTTCCAGGCCGGGGATCAGTTCCAGAAGCTGCCGCGGCTGCTTGTAGATCTGCTGCGCATGCCGCAGGTGGCAGGCGTCGTGGTAGGTCGCCTTGATCGCCAGTGGGTGCTCCGGTTTCACCGGGCCGAGTTCCATGAGGAACTCGCTGATGTCGCGCACCTTGCTCTGGAACCGCGCCGCGGCCTCGGCCTGCGGCGTGTTCGCCATCATATGCGCGTAGTCCTTCAACTGAGCGCCGCACCCCGCCGCGTTGGTGATGATCGCATCGACGCTCTCGAATGCGGCGGCGTCCACCGCCCCGAACGCGGAGCAGTTCTGCGCGGCGAAGTCGCGGGCCGGGCCTTCCTGCGCCGCGTGGTAGTGCAAAGCCCCGCAACAGCCCTGGTTCCGCGGGATCCAGACTTCGCAGCCGTTCTTCTGCAGCACGCGGGCTGTGTTCAGGTTCGTTTCCGGATAGAGCGCGTCCGCAACGCAGCCGAGGAAGAGCGCGACCCGCGCCCGCTTCTTTCCCTCGGGTTCGAGCACCTCGGGAAGCTGCCCGTAGTGCGGCTTCAGGTCCGGGAGCATTTCCTTCATCGCGCGAAACGACTTCGGAAGGAGCCGTTCCATTCCGGTCTTGCGCAGCAGCCAGTCGAGTCCGGTCCACTGCATGAGCCGGGCCGGTGCGAGGCTGAGCCGGTTCGCCCAGCGATACGGAAAGATCTTGAAGAGCATGAACTTCTGGATGGCGTTGAGCGTTTGAACGGAGCGGCCCGGTTCGAGATGGGCCATGTGTTCGCGGAACGGCTCGATGATGCGGCCGTATTGCACGCCGGAGGGGCAAGCGGTTTCACACGCCCGGCAGTTCAGGCACAGGTCGAGGTGCTGCTTCACGTCTTCGCCGAGCGGCAGGACGCCGTCGATGACTTGCCGCATGAGGTAGATGCGCCCGCGCGGCGAATCCCCTTCGTTGCCCGTCTCGACGTACGTCGGGCAACTCGCCGTGCACAAGCCGCAGTGCACGCAATCGAGGATCAGTTCGTAATCCAGATGGGGAACTTCGGATGCGGCCGCCTGAAGAACGGGAAGAGCGGTCATATCATCAGCCGTCTGCGCTTCGCGATGGTGAGTTGATAGGAGGAGCGCGAAGCCGCGAGCGACTCCGCCTAGGCCAGGTTCTTGTCGAAGAACTCCACGATGCGGCGCTGGTATTCCTCTTCCGCGATCGTGATCGCCTGGTTGTGCTTCGCCTTGGGCACCAGCCAGAATTCCTTCGGCTCCGCGGCGCGGTCGAAGAGCGCCTTCGCCATCTCCGGCCGGATGTACGTGTCTCCTTCCCCATGGATCATGAGGATCGGCCGGTTGAAGCGGCTCACCGCCTTCTCGACGCTCGGGTAGTTCACGCCGCGAAGCCGGGCGACGCGGTTCAACCCCGAAATGCCGACGAGGCCGTAGAACCAGGTGGGGAGCACGCGCTGCAGCAGATGGCGGTCCGAGTAAATCCTGATCCACCGCTGCATGTACGGAACGACGGTGGTGTAGGTGGCGTAGGCGCCGTCGGTGGCGATGCAGCGGATGCCGGGTTCGTTGGCGGCAACGAGGTAGCCGGTGCTGCCCCCCTTGCTGATGCCGAAAAGTCCGACGCCGCGCTCATCCGCATCCGGGCGGTTCCGCAGGTATTTCAGCGCCGTCTTCATGTCCGACACGTCTTTGTCGGTCACCCACTGGAGCGGTTCGTAAGCGGGGTCCTTGTCGCTATCGCCCTGGTTGCGCGGCTCGTAGGCGAACACATCGTAGCCCGAATCCACGAGCGTCTTGCAGTATTGGCGACAGGCCCAGCGGTCCGAACCGTACTCGAGGCCGAAGAGGATCACGCCTTTGCGCTGCTCGGCCTGCGACTTGAGATAGCACCCGCGAAGCGTGAGGCCGTCCACGGATTGGAGTGTGACGTGCTCGGCATCGTCCGTCGGCTGCCCGCGCGGAATGATGAAGAGCGGCTTCTCCTGGAAGATTCGGACGAGGAACGGAACGTACCGCCAGCGCAGCAGCAGGTAGAGGGCCGCGAGAAAGAGGCCCACCGCAACCCACGGAAGCAGCAGCACGCCCAATCCAACCCAAAGCCAAAATACCACCGCTCAACCTCCACTGTTCGAGGATGATCCGGTCCTTCAATCGTTTCGGCATCGTGCCGTTGGGGAGATCTCAATCGCGATAACGGCTCAGGATCAGCGAGATGTTCTGCCCGCCGAAGCCGAAGCTGTTGCTGAGGATGTGGTCCACGCGCTTCTCGCGGGCCACGTTCGGTATGTAATCCAAATCGCACTCGGGGTCCGGCGTCTGATAGTTGATGGTGGGGGGCAGCACGCCCTTTCGCATCGCCATGACGCAGATCACGAGTTCGGCCACGCCGGCCGCGGCAATCAGGTGGCCCAGCATGCTCTTGCTGCTGGACACTGGAATATTATAGGCGTGCGGACCGAAAACGGCCTTGATTGCGGCCGTTTCCGCGGAATCGTTCGCCTGCGTGCTGGTGCCGTGCGCATTGATGTAACCGATGTCAGCTGGCTTCATCCGGGCATCCTTCAACGCTTCCGCCATGCAGCGAATCGCCCCTAATCCCTGCGGATGCGGGTCGGTCATGCGGTAGGCGTCGGCGGTGGAACCATACCCGGTGAGCTCGCCGTAGATAGTCGCGCCGCGCTTCTTCGCGTGCTCCAGCTCTTCGAGCACGACAATTCCGGCGCCTTCGCCAATGACGAACCCGTCGCGAGTGAGATCGAAGGGCCGGCTGGCGGTCTGCGGGCTGTCGTTGCGCTGCGAAAGCGCCGTGAGGCGGTTGAACCCGGCGATGCCGAGGGGGTGAAGCATGCTGTGGGCGCCGCCGGCGGCCATCACATCCGCGTCGCCGTCGCGGATGAGTTCCATCGCTTCGCCGATGGCCTGCGAACTGGCGGCACACGCCGTCTGGCACGCGATGTTCGGGCCGTCCAGCGCGAAGATCGTACCGAGATGGCCGACTGTCGTGTGCATCTCGACCTCCGGCTCACGAAGCGGGTCGAGTACGTCGCGGATCGCAGCGCAGAATTTCTGCGGGTCCGCGATGGAGGAGCCGGGTTCGGTGGCGATTCCGACCGAGTTCATCAGCGCGGGGAAGTCTTCGGCCCCTTCGCCGGAGCCGAGATAGACGCCCATGCGGGTGCGGTCGCCGAGGTGTTCGCCGAGCAGGCCGGCATCCGCGAGCGCTTCCCGGGTGGAGCCGATGGCGAACTGCGTGTTGACCCCGCAGTGCGAGTAACGTTCGAGGTCGTGTTTGAGGTAGCGACCGAGTTCGAAGCCTTTGACTTCGGAGGCGAAGCTGGTGGGCATGGTGCGGGCGTCGAAGCGCGTGAACGGCGCGACGGCCGTGCGGCCCTCGAGTTGGCTGGCGTACAACTCCGCCGGCGTGTGCCCCAGCGGCGTGATCACGCCCATCCCGGTGATAACGACTCGACGACGCATGAATGCTCGCTAACCCGCAAGCGGGTCAGGCCTCCCACTTTTTCACCACTGCGGCCGCACATTGGGCCAGGTCCGTGTACGAGGTCTTCACCGCGTACGGTTTCGTCACATTTCGCGGGGCGCCCGTGTAGACCGCGATCGGGCAGCCGGGGAACGGGTTGTCGTGGTTCAGCGTGCCCGGCAGTTCGCCGTGCTGCAGCGCCAACACGCTGCACAACAACTCCATGATTCCCGATGCGCCGCCCATGTTCCCGAATCGACTCAGCGGCGCGAACACCGGCACGCTCTTGCCGAAGACCTCGGCGATGGCCCGCGCCTCGAACGCATCATAGGCCTTCACGCCGAGGCCGTGGGCGTTCACATGGTCCACATCGGCCGGCGTGATCCCGGCGTCGGCGAGCGCACTGCGAATGATTCGCGCCAGGCCCGGTCCCTTATGACCGCGATCCATGCCGGACGCATAACCGACCACCTCGCCGACGATCTTCGCGCCGCGCTTCTGAGCGTGTTCCAGAGTCTCCAGCCCGAACGCCGCCCCCCCTTCGCCCAGGCATGTTCCCGAAGCGTCGCGGTCGAATGGCCGCACGGCAGTGGTCGGGTGCTCGTTGTCGTGCGTCACCGGGAAGAACGAGTTGAACCGCGACAGGCTGAGCGGGTTGATCTTCGACTCGCTGCCGCCGACGAGCATGAAGTCCGCGGCGCCGCGGCGCAGGATGCGGAGCGCCTCACCGACTGCTTCTACCCCCGCCGCATCGTTCGGGATCAGCGTGTTGCTCGGCCCCTGGGCGTCGTACAGGATCGTGACGTGGCAGGCCGGCATGTTCGGCAGGTACTTGAGCATCCACATGGGAGGCATTTCGGGTACGGCGTCGCGGCCATACGCCTCCATGTCCACCGGCTGCCGGGACCCGCTCGTACACACTTTGCTCATGCGGGCGAGGTCGTTCAGTTCCGTCGCCCCCATCACCGAGGCGAACTCGATCCCGAACCGTTCCGGCGAGATGGATCCCTTTACGAGCCCCATGTTCTGCATGGCGAACTGCGAGGCGACCACGCCGAGTTGCACCGGCCGGGCCATCGCGTTCAGCGACTTGCGGTAGCTCTTCTCGATGACGTTCCGGGCGACAAAGTCCGGGATCTCGCCGCCGATGTGGCAGGGAAGCGGCGTGGCGTCGAACGTCTGGATCTTCCGGATGCCGGTCTTGCCGGTACGCAGCGACTCCCACACCGCTTCGGGAGTCGATCCGATCGGCGTCACGAACCCGTATCCGGCAATCACGGCCCGGCAGCGGGGCGATGGAGGGGCTTCAGCCACGCGCGAAGATTCTCCTGGTACTTCTTCTTGTTAGAGTATGGCGAAGGGGGCCTTGCGCCTATTTCCGGGCGAACGGGGACGCGTACGATCCGACTCTGCGGGTTGTGCGGACCGGTGCGGTTCTATCGGCCGGTCAGGACTTTGCGACGGCTTCCGCCATCTTCAGGAGATGCGACAGCTCGCCGGAGAAGACGAACTTCGGGTCCGGAATGCCGGGCGGAAGTTGCTCCGCCGTCACGTGGGCGAACATGATGTCCGCCTCCGCCAGAAGCTCGTCGCCGACGTTCACCCGGCCGGTGACTCGGGCCCCGGTGTCGTTCAGGTCCACGATGGTGGTGGTGTAGGTGAGTTGTTCCCCGGCCATCGCCTCGCGGTGGAACTTCGCGCTCATCTTGGCGAGGACGACGTTCTTCTCGTAGTGATTCGCTTCGCCGACGAGGATGCCGCCGGTCTGGGCCAGCCCTTCGAGGATGAGCGGGGCAGGCATCACGGGGAAGCCTGGGAAGTGATCCGCGAAATGGTCTTCGGCGAGGCTGAGGCACTTGACGGCTGTGGCGGAACGCCGCGACTCGAACGCCGTGAACCGGTCGATCCACGTCCATCTCATGTTTTTGCCTCGCTTTGGCATCGCGAGTTTCGGGACCGAAGCCGAAAATCGGTGTTTCGACGCTCAGCGACACCTCAGCTTGCCGCGAGAAAGCACTACGAGCCGTATCCCTCGAAACACCATTTTCGGCTTCGGTCCCGAAAATCGCGAAGATGCCAAAGCGAGGCAAAAACCAATGCGCGGTCACGCCCCCAGCTTGCGCTGCAGGTAGTTCACGATCAGTTCGACGGTGAACAGGTCTTCCATCTTCTCGAGCCGCGAGTCTTTGGCGAACTCGCTCAAGTCCGCGAAGGGCATGCGATCCTGCAGTTCTTTGAGGCCGTCCGCGTTCACCTTGCCGTCCGTGACGAAGTGCGGATCGCCCTGGAAGATGGACTCCGGGAAGAGTTCCTCGCGGGGGATCTTCACGCCGAACTGCTTCTCGAGGCGGAAGACGATGTCGAGGAAGTCGATGGACTCGGCATTCAGGTCGCCGCGCAGGCGGGACTTGATGGTCACTTCGTCTTCATCGACGTTGAGCGCGTCCACCAGCGTCGTGCGGACCTTCTCGAAGATTTCCTGTTCCGTCGGCATGGAACTCCCTCCCGCGACTAGGCCGTAACCGCACCGAGGCTGAGGCCGCCGTCCACGGTAAGAACTTGACCGGTAATGTACGCTCCGGCGGGCCCGGCGAGGAACAGCACCACACCGGCGATGTCCTCGGGTTTGCCGAGCCGCCGCAGCGGCACCAACTTTTTGGCAATGAAATCGCCCGCCTTGTTGCGGACGGCTTCGCTCATGTCCGTCTCGATGAACCCGGGGGCGACGGCGTTCACCGTGACGTTGCGGCTGCCGAGTTCCACGGCCAGGGCCCGCGTGAAAGAGTTCACCGCGCCTTTGCTGGCCGCGTAGTTCGCCTGCCCCGCGTTCACGTGTTCCGCCGCCACGCTCGACACGTTGATGATCCGCCCGGACCGCTGCTTCAGGGCCATCTGTTCGGCCGCGGCCCGGCAGAAGTAGAACGTGCCGTCCAGGTTCGTGTCCAGCACAGCCTTCCAGTTCGCCACATCCATGCGCACGAAAAGACCGTCCCGAATCACCCCGGCGTTATTAACCAGAATATCGACACGGCCCCAGTCCGCCAGCACACGGCTTACCAGAGATTGGGCTGTTTGGGGGTCGGAAACATCGCCTTGCAGGGCTTTAACGGTTCCGCCGGAGGCGGTGAGTTCCTTCACGAGGTCCTCGGCGGCCTGCTGGCTGCCCTTGTAGACAAAGGCGACCCTGGCCCCTTCCCGGGCCAGCGCCTGCACGATGGCCTTGCCGATCCCGCGGCTGCCGCCGGTCACCAGGGCTACTTGATCTTTGAGAATCATCACTTTGCCTTCAACTCACCCGTAAGTAGAGCCCAGCGAGTCTTCCAGTGTTCCTGCAACTTCGCATCGGTCGCGGCGCCGGCGGGGCCGCGGTCCGCCAGGCTGTAACCGTGAAGCACGAACTGGGCGGTCACCGTCGATTCGCCCGCGTCGTTCGCACCCTTGCCTTTGAATGTCGCGGTCGCGCCATCGTGTTTCACAAGCTCCACGCTCACGTCCATGCGGCGGCCTGGCTGCATGAACGTGCCGTACTTCACGTTCTTCACGTCCCGCAGCACGATGACCGGATGCTGGAACGCGGTGGTCGCGCGCCACAGCCACGAGGCGGCTTCGACCGTGGCTTGCAGCATGAGGACGCCGGGCATCACGGGGAACTTCGGAAAGTGATCCGCGAGGTACTCTTCCCCGAGGGCCAGGAACTTCGCGGCCTTCAGGTTCTTCCCGGCTTCCCAACTCTCAATCCGGTCGATCAGGTGGAACCGCATCGGCCGCTTTGCCCCGCCGTGTTAAGAATGGAGATTATAGAGCCGATGCCCCCTCGGACAATCCCCGAAGCACTCGGTTGCATCCGCGGCCGCGCGGTGTACGATGGGCGGCAACGATGTGGAGGCGGATCATGGTGAAGAGCACGCGCCGCGAGTTCCTGCAAACGGCCGCGGCCGGCGCCGTCGGGCTTGCCGTGGCCAGTCCGGTATCCGCGGTTCCGGCCCGTTCACTCGGTCTGGCGAAGTCGTGCATCTTCATCAACCTGATCGGCGGGCCGAGCCACCTCGACACGTTCGACCCCAAGCCGGACGCGCCGAGCGACGTCCGCGGCCCGTTCCGCCCGATTCGCACGAAGACGCCCGGTGTCTACTTGAGCGAACTGTTCCCGAAGCTCGCGGGAATGGCAGACAAGTTCAGTCTGATCCGCTCGATGCATCACAATGCACCGCCGATCCACGAAGCCGGTCTGCAACTGCTGAACACCGGCCACCTGTTCCGCGACGGCCCCGAGTGGCCGAGCATGGGAGCGGTGGTCGATCACTTGCTCCTGCCCGAGCGAAAATGGCAGGGCATCTCGAGTTGGAATGTCTGGCCGGACACGAGGATTAACACCGGCATTTCCATTGGACACGGGCAGTCGGCAGGGTGGCTGGATCTCGGCGCCCATGCACCGGATACCATTTATCCGCACCACCAGGAGCGGAAGCGGTTCGCCGATTACTGCGCAAAGGCCGGTACAGGTCACGACCTCGGCTATCGATTTATCACCATCAACCAGTTCTCCACCGTGTTCGATTCGCCGTCGTGGGATTGCCATGCGGATCGCGGGTCTCTCTGCACAGATCTCGAGGATTACCGCGACACCGTGGCCCCGAGTTTCGACCTCGCATTCAGCTCGCTGCTCACCGGCCTCGAAGAACGCGGCCTGCTCGAATCGACGCTCGTGGTGGCGACCGGCGAGTTCGGCCGCACCCCGAAGCTCAACGCGAACGGCGGACGCGACCACTGGGCGAACTGCTGGACGGCGCTGGTCGCCGGAGGCGGCGTGAAAGGCGGCCAGGTCCTCGGTTCTTCGGATACCATCGGAAGCGAGCCGTCGAGCCGACCCGTGAGCCCGCAGGAACTAGTCGCCACCGTCTTTCACGCGCTGGGCGTCGAGCACAATGCAACGATGCCCGGCCCCGATGGTTCACCCGTGTCCGTTTATCCCGCCAAGCCGATCGGCGAATTGTTCTGACGATTAGCCGCAAACGCGGAGTCCGCGGAGCGGAGCGCGAGGAAAACGCCGCGCTCCGCTCCGCAGACTCCGCGTCGCGGCTAATCGATCACGTACCGGAGTTCTCTGTGTTCAAACTCTCTCTCCTGCTCTGTGTCTCCGTGTCTCTGTGGTTCAATTCTCTTCAAGCCGCGGAACCGCTTGCCGGCACCCAGTCGCTCGAGGAAAAAGAAGAACTCCACAAGAAGATGGTGGACGGCATCCACAAATACCTCGACCGCGAACTCGCGGCATCGGTCGCCAAGCGGAAGGACTACTGGAAGCCCGATTTCTCATCGCCCGAAGCGTACCTCAAGTCCGTCGAGCCGAACCGCGAACGGCTTCGCAAGTACCTCGGCGTCGTGGACAAGCGGCTGCCACCGAACCTGGAGTACGTCGGCGGCCCGGACCAGCCCGCACTCGTCGGTGAGACGGATAAGTACAAGGTTTTCGCCGTTCGCTGGGCTGTGCTTCCCGGCATCGACGGCGAAGGCCTGCTGCTGGAACCGAATGGCAAGGTGCTGGTCAACGCGATCGGCGTTCCGGACGCGGACCACACGCCGGAGCAGGTCGCGGGTCTCGCGCCGGGCGTGGCGAAGGAAGCGCAGTTCGCGCGGAAGCTGGCCGAGGTCGGCTGCCGCGTTCTCGTGCCGACTCTCATCGACCGCAAGGACGATTTCTGCGTGAATCCCCGCCTCGGCCGCGGCACCAACCAGCCGCACCGCGAGTTCATCCAGCGCATGGCCTACGAAAT
>Ga0210380_10001070_pt1 | contig 11328 bp, 8 predicted proteins | sample PLM4_5_coexredo_FD_155476 | JGI IMG/M metagenome (GOLD analysis project Ga0210380, IMG submission 155476) | Groundwater sediment microbial communities from an aquifer in East River, Colorado, USA - PLM4_5_coex redo | ecosystem: Environmental > Terrestrial > Soil > Riparian zone | place: USA...
AGTGCCAGCGCCTGTTTGTTCTCGGCGACTCGCTCTCCGGTTACGGACTCACCCTGCCTGTTTCGACCCTTGAATACAAAGTTTGCCATGTGCCCCTCGCACTAACGTTTTGAATGTTTTAGTACGGGGCCATATATACAAGAAGAAAAATCTGGTAGGGGGCGGAAGCACGTTGCCATACCATTAGCAATCGCATGAAAGTACAGCCGAGGACCGCTAAGCTCTTTATCGCCGGTGTATTTCTGCTGATACTGGCGTCGCTGGTTTTCGCCCAGCAGGCGTTTAATCTCGAACTTTTCAACCCCACGGATCCAGACGGCATTGTGGTTAGTTCCGCACTCTCCGCCCTCGTGTTCCTCGTTCTTCTCATCTTCGGATTTGTTCTTTTGCGAACCCTCGTTAAGGTCTGGGTAGAGCGGAAGCAGCAAAAACCCGGATCCAAATTCAAAACCAGCCTGCTGGTCTGGCTCGTGACTTTGACCCTGATTCCCGCAATTTGCGTTTTCGCCTACTCGTTTGGCCTTCTGAATCGCAATATCAGCAAGATGTTCAGCCTTCCTGTCGCCGAAATATTCAAGGCAACCGACGAGAACAGACAGCAGTGGCAGACCGAGCACGAAGGATGGGCACGCAGTATTCTGACGCATCTGGCGTCGGAGTCAGAACTGGCAGCCGACCTCGAACCGCCACGAATTGAGTTCAATCTCGAAGCCTTGATGGTCATCGATCCCAGCGGCCACGTCGACAAGATCGCTGCCGCCAAAGTGATCTCGACCAACGATATCCCGCGCGATGTACTGGCCGCGATCGGCGCCGGTAACGAAGTCTTTATGGATATGAAAACCGGCTGGCTTGGTGCCATACGAATCCAGAGCCGGGACGGCCCGAAAGTGCTCGCGGCGGTGTTTCCTCCTCTTCGGGAAATTGCCAGAACCAACGAAACAATTTCAGGCCAGATCGACAGCTATAAGCAGCTGATCAAACAGCAGAAGAATTTTCGAGACACATACATGTATGTGCTCGTGCTGATGACAGTGCTCGTCATGTTCGCCGCAGTCTGGCTTGGATTGTTTCTTTCCAAGCGCATCACCGTTCCTATTGAAGCTCTTGCCGAAGCCACCCGGGAAATCTCCGCCGGCAATCTCAGCTACAGGGTCGCGATCAAGGCTGACGATGAACTTGGATTGCTGATCACACTTTTTAACGGCATGGCCGACCGGCTGCAGACAACAACTCAGGAAGTGGAAAATCGCCGCCACTACATGGAAGTCATTCTGGAAAGTATACCGACAGGCGTGATCTCCATCGACGGTGAGGGGCACATTCACACCCTCAATGGTGCGGCTCGAACCATGTTCTCGGTGGAACACGCAGAAACGCTGAATGACATTTTTAAGGGGCCCGATCTCCGCGAAATAACAGCACTAATAGCCGATGCCGAAGAGACATCCATTTCGCGGGAAATCGGCTTCGTCACCCCTGGACGTCCAGGACACAGCGCAGTCACCGCCGGACGGCTTGCAACGGGCGGTACCGTTCTCGTCGTCGAGGATCTGACGGAAGTCGTGCGCGCTCAGCGAGCGAGCGCGTGGCGCGAAGTGGCGAGGCGGCTGGCCCATGAAATCAAAAATCCTCTCACGCCGATTCTGCTTTCCGCCGAGCGGATCACGCGCAACATCGAACGCCTTCCGGCCGCAACACCTCGAGTGACCGGTGTCATCCGGGAATGCGTCGACTTGATTGTCGATGAAGTGTCGAGCCTCCGGAACCTTGTGGACGAGTTTGTGCGGTTCGCGCGTCTCCCTACAGTAGCGCGCTATCCCAACAGCATCCGGGATCTTGTCGATAAGACACTGGCACTGTATGAGGGAAGAATGGAAGGCGTTGCCGTTACCTTAGCATTGCCGGAAAATCTCCCCCTGGTTCTCATCGATCCCATGCAGATGAAACGCGTCCTGATCAACCTGATCGATAACGCCCTGGAAGCGCTGTCGGATCAGTCCGACAAGGCACTGACCATCACAGGAGATCCTGCCCGCGACGGCACCATGGTCCGCCTCACAATAGAGGATACCGGCCGCGGAATCACGTCTCAAGATCGGGAACGTCTGTTCACACCATATTTTTCAACTCGGAAGGATGGAACCGGGCTGGGGCTCTCCATTGTAAGCCGCATCATTGCAGATCACGGAGGATACATTGGAGCCGAACCCAATCCCCCACAAGGCACGCGCTTTGTTATTGAATTGCCAGTATGTCTAGAATCCTCATTGTCGACGACGAACCGGGCATCCGCCAATCGCTGAAGGGAGCCTTCGAAGACGAAGGCTTCTCAACAGATACCGTATCCAGCGGCGAGGAGTGCCTTCGGAAGCTCGAAGAGACTTCCTGCGACCTTGTGCTGCTCGATATATGGCTGCCTGGAATCGATGGTCTGGAAACCCTGCGCCGCCTTCGTGAGCGCTTCCCCACCATACGCGTGATCATGATTTCCGGACACGCAACGATCGCGACGGCCGTCACCGCCACCAAGCTGGGCGCATACGATTTCATCGAAAAACCCCTGTCGCTCGAGCACACGCTGCTCGTCGCCCGTAATGCACTCGAACATCGGCGATTGGAACAGTCCCACAGCATGCTGCGGCATCAGATTGAGGAACGCTTTCATATCGTCGGCGAAAGCATTCCTATCAAGGCGCTCCGGAAGCAGATCGCTGTTGTTGCACCCACGAACAGCCGTGTTTTGATCTACGGAGAAAGCGGCACCGGTAAGGAACTTGTGGGACGGAATATTCACTTCCTGAGCAAGCGTTCGAACGCACCCTTTGTGGAAGTGAATTGCGCGGCGATACCCGAGGAACTCATCGAGAGCGAATTGTTCGGGCATACAAAAGGCTCTTTCACAGGCGCCAGCGATGCGAAGAAGGGAAAATTCGAACTGGCCGACGGCGGCACTCTTTTCCTCGACGAGATTGGAGACATGACTCTGAAGACGCAGGCCAAGGTCCTGCGCGCAGTCGAAGACCAGAGATTTCAGCCTATCGGCGCTCCCGCAACCGTGCACGTCGACGTCCGCGTCGTCGCCGCGACCAACAAGAATCTCACCGCGGAAATTGCCGCGGGCCGATTCCGCGAAGATCTGTTCTACCGTTTGAACGTGATCCCGTTTTTCGTGCCTCCCTTGCGGGAACGACGGGAAGATATTCCGATTCTTGCCAGATACTTCATGAAGATTTTCAACACCGAACACGGAAGAGGACCAAAGGAATTCATGCCCGAAGCACTGGAATCCATGACGGACTATTCGTGGCCGGGCAATGTGCGGGAACTGCGCAACGAGGTCGAACGGCTGGTCATCATGGTGGCGGAAAGCTGCATCGAACCCCGGGATCTGTCGCTGCCGAACGGCACATCAAACGTTCCCGCATCCAATCTGCACGAAGCGCGGGCGCAGTTTGAAAGAGAGTTCATTCTTTCGAAGCTCAACGAAAACGACTGGAATATCACTCAGACTGCGAAACAGCTTGGACTCGAGCGCAGCTACCTCTATCGAAAGATGAAGATGTACGGGCTGGAAAAGCAGACCCAATAGACGGATCGGACCAATTTGCGGTGAGCAGCAGCATTCGTTCCTCTTCTTTCAATCCGAGCTGTAGCTAATTTCCGCCTTCCGCATCAATAGGGTATTGACAACCAGAGCGACCACGGTAAACACGGCCAAACCGCCGACAGAAGCGGAGACGGAAGCCGGCGCCGTAATCACGGCGAAGGGACCGAAAGGGATAGGTACCGGCGTAATCGACTGCAGATAGTGCACGACACTGATCTTTTTCAGCGCCGAGGGCAGAAATACATTTGCCGATTCCCACAGTAGAACAAATACCGCAGGAATGGCCGGATTCTTGAAGAGAAAACCGGTCAACATAAAAACGGATCCGTATCCAATGCAAGCCAGCACGGCGATTCCGACATAACTGAAAAGCTCAATCATTCCAGGTCCGTTATAAAAGTGGGCTTCAGCTATCGCCCGGCCGTTTGCCGAATGAATGACAATGTTGGTAATCGCGACTGTCGCGCCATACAAAGTGGCCGTAATCAGCAACCCTGACAAGTACTTTCCCGCCACCAGCACTTCACGGCGAGTCGGTGTCAACAGATAGAAATGAATCGTCCGGGTCACCATATCGCCGCGGTAGAGATTGGAAAAGACCAGCGCGCATCCAAACATGATCACCAGACGCAGAATAAACGTCTGAAACATCACGGCGAATATTTCCGTGATGTCGCCATTGTTCGGCGGATTACTGTCGAAAAGGAGCAGCATGCTGACGAGCGAAACCGGCCCTGCGGCCAGCAGGACAGGAAATACCCACTTTCGTCCAGCGCTGAACTTCCGCAGCTCGAAGCCCACAACTGCTATCGTTTGTTTCAATACCTTCGACACGACATTCCTCCCGCACTTTGCAGACTGCGCCGAATTTTCAAAGTTTTATGGCTCCGTCAGAGCCAATCAGGTACGAATATACCGAATGCACATCTTCATCCACTGGAATCACGCCTTCGATAGTCAAACCTTCCTCGAGCACCACGCGGTTGATCAGCATGTACAGTTGATCGAGGTTGCGAGTCCGAACGAGCACCCCCGTTCCGTCCTCCTCGATTCGGACTTCGACGACATGGTTTTCGGAGAACGCGCGGCGGGCCAGAAGTGCGGGCTGATCACAACGGACCAGGATTTCCATGGGATGTTCGGCCATCTCTTCCCGGACATCTTGAATATCTCCTTCGGCAACGATGTAGCCGTTGCTCATCATGACAACGGCATCGGAGATGATGTCGATTTCGTGGAGAACGTGACTCGAGACGATTACGAATAGTCCGCTTTCTGCCAGTTTTTGGAACAGGCCGATGGATTCAGCGCGTGCCATCGGGTCAAGACCGTTCAGTGGCTCATCGAGGACAAGCACCCTGGGCTGATGGGCTATGGCAAGGGCCAGCTTGATCCGTTGCCGCATCCCTTTGCTGTAGCCGGCTACGCGCCGATGCGCAGCGTCGGTCATATGCACTTGCTCGATCGCCCGCCACGCGGTTTCCTCGGCTTCCCGCCTGCTGTAGCCGTGCAACTTCAGCAGGGAGGAGAGGAGACCAAAGCCAGTGAAGCCTTTGGGAAATGTGTCGAATTGGGGGCAGTAACCGATCCTGCTGTAGAAGGATTCGGGATCATCCGTGCGCGCGCCCAGCACCTCAATGTCGCCCCGTGTTGACTTGATGAGACCCGTCATCAAATTCATCAAAGTGGTTTTGCCTGAGCCGTTCGGGCCCACAAGGCTTGTAATGCCTGGCCCGATTTTCAAATTGATCTTATTGACGCCAAGTACCTCGCCGTAATACTTCGAGACGTTTGTGAAGACAATCTGGTCCGGTTGGGAGCTAATTGCTTGATGGCTGCGCCCTGACGGGCTGGCATTCGCTCCGCTCATCTCTTGATGGCTGCGCCCTGACGGGCTGGCATTCGCTCCGCTCATCTCACAACCTCGTGTGCGCGAATTTTCCGGTTCAATAGAAAAAGACTGAGGGCACAGAGTGCAGCGACCATCAGCCAGGCGCTCCACGCTGGAAGGAAATCTATAGAATCTGGCATATCGCTCAGATTGTCTGCGGCTCTGGCGTATCCAACGGGGTCATTGATGAAGAAGAGCGAGTTCCAAACCGTGCCGATGAGGACGATTCCATTCAGCAGGCTGCCCCACGTCATCCGCATGATTTCGTTCGCAGCCGTTCCAAATCCCGCAGGGATGAAGAACAAAGCAAACAGCATTCCCGCCGCGGCTGGACGCCATCTCACCCATGCCGAGGAGGCCAGTGACATCAGCGATATCAGCGTGACCCAGAGCAGAGAACCGGCCACGATCGCAAATGCGAGGTGAATGTTTTCGATGAACCATTGAGATCCCGCCAAAGCGGACTTCAGCAGATAGATCAGCAGCATGGGCGCCCCGGTAATCATCGACAGAAGGATGAAGAGAACGCTGAGTTTTCCCAGTACGTACTCCGCACGTGAGAATGGCCGGCTGAAATACAGAGGCAGCGCGTTGTTGCTGAGGTCGGGAGAAACCAGGCCCGGACCGACCAGGGCGGTCACGAAAACGGAAAGGCTGGCCTGGATGCTCATCAACAACAAAAAGAACGCTTCGTTTACAGGAACCAGTTCCGCGTCTGGCGGTTTCGCCTGCGGGAAGAGTGAAATCAACAAATCCACATTGTGGCTGAGATAAACGGCGCTGAGGGCGATTACGGTGGGTATGAAGCAGATCACATAGAAAATGACCAGAATTCTGGATTGAAAAACCCGCTCGAAAGCGTATCGCGCGAGAATCCAGAACCGCCATCTTTCAGATGTGCGCGGGCCTTTGTACGGATGGTATGCCTGTCTATGGACGCCCATTTGATCCCTCCAATGATCCTTCCATAGCCTTCAGAAAAATGTCCTGCAGCGAATCGCGTTTGTAGTCCAACCGGCGGATCTGAACGCCAGTCTCGGATGCAATGCGATACAGGTCGCGTGTCTTGATGCCCTCGGGAAGGACCATTTTGAGTTTCCTGTTTCCATTCACCGCCAGTTCGCAGCCAAGTTGCCCGATTCGGCTGAGGAAGACACAGGTGTCGCCCCGGGTCTCCATCTGAATGAATTTCCGGTTCGTTTGGCGTTCAGCTTCAAGGTTGCAATAGGTCACGAGCACCCCATCCTTCAGGATCATGACTTCGTCACAGCATTCCTCGACATCCCGCAGCAAGTGTGAGCACAGGATAATCTGTGTTTCGTGGCTGTCGCGGATTTCACGGATGATCTCCAGCATCCGCTTCCGCCCATGCACGTCCAGCCCGTTGGTCGGTTCATCCAGGATCAGCATCCCGGGACCGTGGACGATCGCGACCGCGAGCTTGGCCATCTGCTTCATGCCAAGCGAATAGGTGCCCACCTCACGATATCGGGCCTCACCCAGACCAACCTGGAAAAGGGTTTCGTGCGCCCGTTCCAGCGCGTCCGCCGGTGGCAGCCCGGACAGCTCGGCCATCATACGCACCAGACGTATGCCCGTCATTCCCGCAACGAATGAATCGTTTTCGGGCATATAACCGATCGCCTGCCGGATTTCCTGGATCTGAGACCGGACGTCCAGTCCCAGGACTCGCGCGGCACCACTGGTTGGAGGATGAAAGCCCAGGAGAGTCTGGATCAAGGTACTCTTGCCGGCGCCGTTCGGGCCAAGCAAGCCGATGGCCCGGCCCGAGAATTTCCCATTCAGGTCCTTCAGGATCGGACGGTGATTGAAGGACACCGAGAGGTTGTCGAGTTCTATTGCCGGAACCAAATAGTCTCCTGCTTAATTTCGGACTTCTCCCACCGTCTGGATCATGGATTGCAGGCCGCCAAGCATCAGCACATTGAGTCCCAGGTCACCCTGGTAACCCATCACGATCCGGTGAGGCTCTCCAGTCGCGCAGACCAGTGAAGGCGGCGTGAGTTCGATGGTCTGCCGGAGCTTCTGTACCTGTTCCGAAGTAACGCCGCCCACTCCAGAAGGAACATAACTTGCGATCGAGCTCGCTGTCTCCATGAGATTCTGATAAAGGATGGCCGAACAGTGATCCGTTCCGTCGGCCGGCATCATCGACCGGAATTTTTCGGAGCTTGAGATTGATGACCGGCTCTGCTGATACTGCAGGGCCTGGTTGACCAGAGCCAGCGAAGGAGCAGCGACAAAGTAGCCCTGAATGTACGTGTAGTGAACTTCCGGTCCCGTGTTGTCTGCGCGACGCAACTGGTAATAGATCTGATTGCGGATGGCCTCGGAGCTTAACGTGACGCCCGTTCCGATGCCCTGAGCGGCACGGTTATTAATCTGCAAAACAAGCCGTTCGATCGTATTTTGGAAGCGCGCGGACTCGTATACTTCGGCCACCACTTTCCAGGACGGAGTCGGGAGGAACGGACCGTCCATCGCGATCAGGAACTCGCCGCCGAGCGGCTCAGCGAGATCGCGTCGAATGTCGACACCTGTCTGGCGATGAAAGTCTTCAAGTTCGTCCGCTCTCTCTTTGAGGTTGCCCCCGAAGGTAAGCATCTCGTCGAGTATCGTGAGAGCATCCTTTGAGATGATTGCCGCCACACCATAAGCATGAGGCGAGACGAACTCCAGCGCTCCCATCGGAGCCGGCGGCGCGAGCCATGCCGTTGCGCCTGTCCGCTCGCCGTTGAAACTCAACTGGGCCTGGGTCACTGTCTTGCCGGCTATCTGTTTCTGTTCGAGGACCACGCGGTCGATACTGGTCAGACCCATGGCGCGTGCCCGTTCCGATCGTTGAACGTCCGAGAACAGCGTCGCGAGGTCCGCAGCAAACAGTGTTCCCGCCCCCTTCGAATAGACCTCCGCGATCGAGGCATTAAAAGGACGGCCGGTAAAGCCACTGCGGTCGGATTTCCGGGCCACGATAACGTCGTAGACTGCTCGAGGCGAACTCGCCAGGACGAGGGTCGACCGGTCCATGTACGCTATCGGCCCTTTCTGGTTCCCGCTAAACGTCGCGAGTTGTGCAGGATCGGTCAGAACACGAATCGGATTCGGCTGTGACACACGGTCCGCGACTGCATTGATCTCCGCTAACAAACCGTCCGGATGCAGAACATTGGCAAGCACGATCACATCGCCAGGGCCTGAGGCGCCGCCGGTTACGGCAATCGCGATCTCTTCTCCAAGATAGCTACCCGCTCTCCGGGCATGATCGATCATTTCTTCCAGGGTAGGATCTGTCGAATCCTTCCGCTGATTGCGGTCCGCCCACCAGGCGCTCAAGAGAGGATCCTGGTCAATTCTCTGCCGGAAAAGATCGTAAGCTTGCCCGAGAGTTGAACTAATGTTTGGAAACGCAGCGTACATGACAGTGTTATCAGGCACGAGAGGCAACAACGTCGAAGTGAATCGGAGCTCCGGACCCTGAACGCCGTTGCGCACGAGAAAGTTGTTCACATCTGCCAAAGCTCGAAGCAGTGACATGTGGGTATCCCGGTTACGGCTCCACGAGATCTCTTCTTCTATCGGTATGGTTGCAGGGTTGGAACTAGTTGCCATCTGCTGGCCAGGATAGAGTGTTTTCTCCGCCAACGAAGATTGTGCGACACGCACTTCACCCTCGATGACCGACACACGCGATCCCTTCACGCCGGAGCTGACGGCAAACACGGTGCCGACAACGGTAATGGTGCAGTCTTCGGTCGCCACATACAAATGTCCCCGCTGTTTTGCCGCCTCGACGATGACGCTGCCGCGATTCAGATTGATGCGCATACCGTCGTGAGTGCCTGTCAGCGACAACTGAGACCGCTCTCGCATCTCGATGCGCGTACCATCCGCAAGTTCGATGATGGCGCGAGAGCCCGCGGCCGTTCGAACCGGCTCTCCAGCTTTCAATGAATCGCCTGCGGCAACAGGATTTGCGTTCAATTCCGCGATCCGGTACAACCGCCCGTCGATGGTCCGCGCCATGGCATGCACTTCAACAACCGGCAAAAGGATGTCGAGATATCCGGCCTGCTTCAGCACAATGCCGAGTACCAGGGTTGCCGCAATCGCGAAGCCGGCAACAGATCGACCCACTCGACGCCTCGCCCGCAAGGCGGTCGGCCGCGGCGCTGTGCCGCGTGCCTCATTCAGCGCGTTTCGGCAAGCGACGCATTCATGCGTATGGTCCGAAAGCAGCAGCTCACGGGCAGAAGAAAGATGTCCCGCAATATATCCTGGAATGAGCGCACGGTAATCGGCACAGCTTCGGATCTGCTCGCCGGGTGAATTCGAGGGACGAATTCCTTCAGGCATCATTTCGCCCCCAATACGCGCCCACACACGAGACGCCCGGTCTTCCATCTCCATCTGGTCGGGTTCGGAAGTGCGCACGGCATCGATTGCCACTTCGAGCATTCTTTTCGAATTCCTGCGGTTGGGGTCCATATCAGCGTCCTCCTAGAAACTTACGAATGGATTTCCGGAGACGGCTGCGCGTTCGAAACAGCGTGACCGCCACAGTGCTCTTCGAGGTACAAAGTATTTTTGAAATGTCTTCGATTGTGTATCCCTCGACGTACCGGAGTACGAACATCTCGGCCGCTGTCGGGTTCAACGCTGTGAGCGCAGTCGTGAACCATTGACGCAGCTCCGTTGCCGAATGTTCAAGGTAAGGGTCGGGCCGGCTTTCCGGAAGTATCAACTCGCCATCACCCAGTTGCACTTGAGAGGCACGCTTCCGGACGATGTCCAGCGCGATATTGATTGCAGCACGACGCAGGTACGCGGGCCATCCGATCTGCCGGTCGGGAAGCCATTCGCGCCGGACCAGCCTCAGAAAAAGGGTCTGAAGCGCATCTTCTGCGTCCGAGGCACTCCCTGTAATTCGAAAAGCGGTCTTGTAGACCATCTCGTGACTTTCAAGGAAGGCCTTTTCGATCTCAGTGGTAATATCGGTGTCCGGATAGGTTCCAACTTGCAAAGTGAACTCCCGCTGCTTCTCTTGTCTCCATACACCTAAACGTCCCATGTGCCAATTCATTAACACTTAATTCCACGCCTGCCTGCCGCGAGAAATCACGGTTTGACTGCGAAAGGCTCAGGCACCGTCCACCCGCAAAAAGTGGTTCACTGTTGTAGGACTGCAAGGCCTGAGACACTATATGGCGAGAACGACCTGCGGACCGGAGATACGATGCACGAATTGACAGGTGACAAAGAAACCGTTTTAAGAGTCCTGAAGGAAACCATCAAACATCTCGGCTTGAGTCATCCTCGGACGGCGAAGGCCGGTATCAAGACACTATCTCTGAAGAGCGCCTCCCATTGGCCCGACGAACGGGACGAGATTGTATCCCAACTGCAACAGGCCTACGAGCGAGCCAGAATCGAAAACGTCGCAATGGCGGCTGGGTTGGCCGGACGGATGAAACCCGAAAAGCTTTGGTATGCACCCAGTGACCGCACCATCGCGTTGCTGCAAAGCGCAATGGATGAGTACCTGGAAAAGCGCGACGCGAAGAATGCACGCGCCGCAAAACGCAAACGGAATGGGTTACAAGCTGGAACGCCGTCGATCCTCACGGGCCCCGAAGCGATGGCGTCGATTTTCGGGGAGCAGTTCGACACCGTTGATCCAGGATGGATTGAAGTGTCTCTCGTAAGATTGAAGCAGCTATTTCTGAAGAAGGCGAAGTTCATCACTCATAGCAAACCTTCCGACTTCCGGTTTCCTCTTGCCGATCGGGCAAAGATCGCCATCGTCGGA
>Ga0210380_10001071_pt1 | contig 11324 bp, 12 predicted proteins | sample PLM4_5_coexredo_FD_155476 | JGI IMG/M metagenome (GOLD analysis project Ga0210380, IMG submission 155476) | Groundwater sediment microbial communities from an aquifer in East River, Colorado, USA - PLM4_5_coex redo | ecosystem: Environmental > Terrestrial > Soil > Riparian zone | place: USA...
CTTTCTCTTAAGCACCCGCCACCGAGCCGATGCAAGCCCCGCGGTAGCCCAACACAAAAGGGTTGCCGATGCCTGATACGCATATTCCGCCATCCGTCGAGATCCTGGCGACCGGCCACGCGGCCGGTAACGCCACGCTCGATGGCCGCGCGGTGGTCGCACCGCTGACGGAAGCCCAGGAGCAAGCCGCCCACGTCGCCGCCGGTCGCGCGTGGGCGGCGGACCAGGCGGCGAAGCCGAAACAACTGACGCCCACCGAACTGCGCCACGCGCTGTTCCGGAACGGCTGGTGTCCCCTGCCGGTCACCGGCACGCGATACCGGCACAAGAAGGTCACGAAGCCGGGGAAACAACCCTTCTTCACCGGCTGGAACCTGGTCACGGCCGAGACGATCACCGAGACGATGATCGACGACTGGGCTATCTCGCCCTTGACCAAAGGTCACTCGAACACCGGCCTGGTCTGTGGCCCCTTGTTGGGCCTCGACCTCGACATCCCCATCCCGGTCCTGGCGAAGCGAATCGAGGCGCTGGCCGACACGATGCTTGGCCCCACCCCGCTGGTCCGGATCGGGCGCGCGCCGAAAAGCCTGCGCTGCTACCGGCACGCGGTACCGCTGGCGAAGCGAATGACGCCGGAACTGATCAATTCGGACGGGATCAAATGCCAGGTCGAGGCGCTGGGCGACGGGCAACAGGCCGCCTGCTTCGGCGACCATCCGGAGACGATGCGACCCTACTACTGGACCGGGCAAAGCCCCCTCGACGTGCCTTTCCACGAGCTCCCGGTGGTCGAGGAAGGCGCCCTGATGGAATTCCTGGCGGCGGCCGAGGCGATGCTTCGCGCCGCCGGCGGCAAGACGAAAAAGGAATGGGACGCCGAGGCGGCACCGCCACCACCACCACCGCCGCCCCGCCCGGCGCCTTCCGAACCAGGCGCGCGCGTCGTGCCTCCCGCCCGTCCAGCCGGGCAGAAGGCGGGCGGCGAGTTCTTCAGGAACGTGAACCGCGCCGCCCTCGACAACCTCGACCGTTGGGTGTCGCGCTTGTTTCCCAAGGCCAGGCGAAGCGGCGAGTCCTGGCGCGTGTCATCCGCCGATCTGGGCCGCGGCTACGAGGAAGACCTGTCGTTTCACCGCGACGGCGTCCGTGACTTCGGAGCGGAAGGTTCGCTGTCGCCGGTCGACGCGTTGTTGCGCTGGGGTGGAGCGCCCGACGCGACAAAGGCGGCGTTCACGTTGTGCGAGTGGCTGGGCCGCGAGCCGTCCGACCTGGGCTGGAAGAACACCGGCAAGGCCGGCGGCGGCGCACCGCCACCGCCACCACCGGACGAGGGAGACGGAGAGGGAGAAGGACCGGAACCGGAACCCGGCCCTGGACGGGGCGACCCGGTGGCGCGGTTCTTCGCCGACTTCAACCGCAGGTATTTCGTCGTGCAGGAGTACGGGAAAGTCCTCATTTACGTGCCGCGGTACGACGAGGATCTGAACCGTACCTATTACGACCGGATGTCATTCGCGGATTTTAAGAACGCGCATTGCAACAAATACGTCACGGTCGGCGTGGATAAGGACGGCAAGCCAGACCGGCGAGAGGCGGGCAAGTTCTGGCTGAAACATTCCGCCCGCCGCTCCTATCTCGGCGGCGTTGTCTTCGATCCCTCGAATCGGCCAGTTCCGCGCGACGTGTTCAACTTGTGGCAAGGCTTCGCGGTCCAGCCAAAGGAAGGCGACTGGAGCAAACTGCGTGATCACATCCTCAATGTAATCTGCCGCGGCAACCTGACATGGTTCGACTTTCTCATGGATTGGATGGCCTTCGCCGTTCAGAACCCGCACAAACAAGCCCAGGTGATCGTCGTACTGCGTGGCCCGGAGGGCAGCGGAAAAGGGATTCTGGCGCGCAGCCTCAAATACCTGTTCGGCCAGCATGGCCTCACCATCACCAACGCTTCGCATTTAACCGGAAAATTCAACGCCCATCTGCGCGACACCGTATTTCTGTTCGCCGATGAAGCGTTTTTCGCTGGTGACCGCGCGCATGTTGGCGTGCTCAAGGGCCTGACCGAGCCGGAACTCACCATTGAGTTCAAAGCCGGAGCCGTCGTGCAGGTGACAAACTATCTGCACCCCATGATGGCATCGAATGAGGAATGGGTGGTCCCGGCTTCACTCAAATCGCGCCGTTGGTGCATCTTCGACGTGACGGAAACCGAGAGCCAGAACCACGTATATTTCGCCGCGATCCAAAAGCAGATGGACGAGGGCGGACATGCCGCCATGTTGTTTGAATTGCTCGCCAGGGACATTTCCCGGAGCAACTTACGCAAGGCCCCGGACACCGACGCGCTGCAACAACAGCGCAAGTTGAGCCTCGATACGACGGAACGCTGGTGGCACGACTGTTTGCACAAAGGCTTCGTGTTCCAGTCCCGTTACGGTCTCGAAGACCACTTCGAGGCGTGGCACGACTGGCTGGCGACCTCGATCCTGTTCGCTTCCTACACCGCCTTCGCCGACAAGTTCCGCGAACGGCGACCGCTGTCCCGCGAAGCCCTTGGAACGTGGATGGGAAAGGCCGGTGCCAAACCCGTCCGCCCGCGCGGGGTTCATGTGACCGGCGAACACATGGTGGACGGCATCGTTGAAGGACGCCGGGTCCGCACCGCCCGGTTGATCGAGAAGGACAGGCCCCCAGGCTACAGCCTGGGCACCCTCGACGCCGCGCGTGAGGACTTCAGGACGTTTACTGGCCTGACAATCGACTGGGGCACCTATGAGGACGAGGCCGAGGAGGGGTGAGGCGCGGCCACACAACACCACACCTGGTCCGCCCCCGCGCTTCCCGGACCAGGCGCGCGCTTGTGGTGCTCTCTCAACTAACACGATTCACGGCTTGCCTAATGACGTGTTCGCCGCGTGTGATGTCTCGGTTTTTGAGATTCCCGTCTCTGGTCAGGGTGGCGGTCAGGGTTCGGTCAGGGTGGGGTGGCACTCGAAACCCGCGGAAACCCTGGGCCGGCCAGGGTGGTCAGGGTGGTCGGGGCTTTTCGCTCCAAATTGTTCAGAAAAATCGTGGCATCCGTCGTTCTTTGTTATTTCTGTCTAACAAACTAACAGAGGGTAGGAGAACGGTGACAAGGTGAGATTCATATACGCGCGCGTACCCTGACCACCCTGACCACCCTGGCCACCTTTCTTTTCTCTTTCTTTAACTCTTTAAAAAATAAAGAAAAAAGAAGGGAAGGGCCGGTCAGGGCGGGGGGAAACTGTACCAGGGTGGTCAGGGCGGTCTCATGGGTTGAGACAAAAAGGCCGGTTTTTTTGGTGTTTTCAGGGAGGATTCCGATGGGCGAAGCGAAGCGACGGAGAGCGTACAGTCAGAGAGAGAGAGAGTTCGCGGAGAAGATCGAGGCCGAGGGACAAGGTCTCTGGCGGATCACGATCTACGGTCCCGCTGACGTGGCGGACCAGGCGGCGCGCGCTCTCGCGGGTGACGTGGATGCGCGAAAGGTCGTGTTTTCGTTGCAGTACATGATGCGGAACGTCCTCGATCCGCGCGCGCCGCGCGTGTGCCTGACATGCGACAAACCGTTCTCGGCCAGTTTCATGCCCAAGGCATGGGTGGTGCTTCAGGCACACCGGGACGACGCGAGGAAAATGATGGGCAACGGCATCTGCGCCGACTGCCACGCCCGCTGGCCGGGTGCCGCGCTTAACCCAATCGTCGCCGATGTCCTTCGGAAGGAATTTTTCAGCGACATGGAGGTATTGCCGCCGATCGGTGAACCCGGCCACGCGTGAACCAGCAACCAGCGAAGGAAACAGCCGATGAGCGCCAGGAAACCACGCGAACCGACCGCCCGCGATCGTCAGCGGCTGGCCGATCCCGTCACCACGGCCGCGCTGGACGCCGCCGTGCTCGCCGCCGCCGTCCGCTTCGCCGGGCCGATGGACTCGGTCTTTCGTGACATCAAACGCTTGCTCGCCGGTCGCTCGCCGCGTGCTCTGACCGGCGCGGAGGCCATCGAATACCTGAGTTTGAAAACCGAACTCGACGGCATCGCGGTCGCGGAAAAGCGATTCGCGGAAGCCGACGCGCATGCCCGGTTGAACGCGGCCACCTGATCAAACGCCCGTTTTCGGAGGCACCCCACGACCGGCTAACGGTGACCGGCGAGGCGCTAACAGGCCCCGCGGCCGCCGTGCCGATCGCCAATCCGCGAGCGCGGAACCGAGGGGGCGCGGCGCTTGCGCGGTCCCGCGAACCGCGGCCATTTTATCTACCTCGTGGAGGTAGAGGGAATGGGACGACCACCGATCAATGGCGTCGCGATGACGCCGACCGAGACGCAGCGGCGCTGGCGGGCCAAACGGAAGGCCCGCGCGGTGATCGTCACCGTCCGCGACGCCACGCTGACACGACCGATCGCGCAGGCGCTGGCCGGCATCGCCCGCCGCCTTGGCCGTTCGCTGTCGGACGCCGAGACGCGCGCGATCCGCGACGCGCTGCTGACCTTCGCGCCGCGCGCCGCCAACGCGATCCATCAGGCTGGGAAGCCGCCGCCACGCATCAAATCCCGCCGCCTGCCATACCCGGTGATGACCACGGTGCGGTTAGACAGCGGACGCCACGAGTACTTTTGGGCACCCGACCCACTGGGCAAGCCGCCACCGCCGAGTGCGAAGAAGCAAGCGGCGCTCTGGATGGAATGGCGTGGCATCACCGATCCGGCGAAGGTGCCGCCGTGGTGCCGCGCCATGGCGCGGGCGGACCTGTTCCACCTGGCCCATCAGGCGGGTCTGTCGATCGAGGAATGCCTGGCCTACGGGCTAGGCGAGCGTGGGCGTGTCTGGACCGGGCTTATCTGGGAAACCACCGATGATGTGGGTGTGATGCGGGACGCCGAGAGGGCGCGCATGCCTCCGCTGATCGAGGATCGCGAATCACCGATCGTGAATCGCCGATCGCGAACCCGCGGCGCTTGACCCGACCACGCGGCGCGGCGGTAAGCCCCACGGGCAAACCACGAGGGAAACCCGATGGCGGACCAGGAAGACCGATCGAGTTGGACGGTCAAAAGCATGTCGATCGAGACCAGAAAACTGGCGACCGCCCGCGCGGCGAAGAGCGGCGAGACGATGGCCCAGTGGCTCGATCGCGCCATCCGCAACCAGGCGGACATGGAAGCCGGGACGCGTGTCATCCCGCCCCCGTCGACACCCGCCGCCACGGGCCAGGGAAGGGCGCTGGCGGTCGCCAACGGTCACCCGGCTCCGTTGCCCAGCGTGGATCTGGCTGGCCTCTCAGGCATGCTCACGGCGGTCCAGAGCATGGCCGAGGCGAGCGGTGTGCCGATCCCGCGGGCGACGACGAAGCACGCCCTGGCGCTGGTGCGCGACCAGCTGCGCGCGGCGCGGGGACTCCCCGGTTTGCCGCCGAGGAGTCCCAAACCGAAAAGCGGGCAAACCGTGAGCGAGGAACAGGAAGATTGAGATTCGAAGGTAAGGTGATGGCAAAATTGCCATCACCTATCGGGCGCGGCGAGGGAGTCCCGCAATCGTTTCGGAAACGAAAGTCCAGAGGTGGAACCAGTTCCACCTCTGGGCGAGGCGAGCGGTCCAAGGTTCGGGCAAAATTGCCCTCACCTTGCGCGGTGAGGAGTCGAAGCTTGAGGCATTTTTGCCTCAGCCGGTTTGCCCGGTCATCCCGCCGAGGACTCCCAAACCGAAAAGCGGGCAATTGGCGATGGCGAATGAATGCCGTCGCACGCTTTATGAAACGCTGGCCAAGATCAGACAGGCGGAAGCCGCCGTCGCCAGCAACAAAGATCGTCATCCCGAAAGAATAAAAACAGAACACCCAGAGGTGGAACCAGTTCCACCTCTGGACAGAAAGATCGAAGGTAAGGCCCGTGATCAATTGGGTGAATCCGTTGGTGTCACCGGGCGCGGCGAGGACTCCCGGTTTTCCCCGGTTGGACTCCCAAACCGAAAAGCGGGCAAACCATCAGTCCAGATCCCGAGGACTGCCGCGACTCGCCGGCCGGCGCCAGACTGGCGCCACCAGAGCGGAGGATTCCCATGCCCGAGACCAGCGGCCGGCGGCGCGATCGGATTCTCGGTCTGCTGGCGGCCGGCGACTATTCCTTGAGCGCTCTCATCGCCGCCGCCGATCCCGGCCAGCCCGAGGCGGTCTTGCGCGCGGTGCGCCGGTTGGAGGCCGGCGGCGCGGTCGTGGTCAGCGGTCGCGCATCGCCCAGGCGGCTCGCTGGCGCCGTGGCACGCCTCGCCGAGGCACCGATCCGCGCCGAGGCGGAGGCCAGGAGGCCTGCTGGCACCACCAGCGAGGCGGTCGAAGCCTGGCAGATGTTCTTGCGCTGACCTGAAGGCGAAATCGGTCGAAATCGATCAAAAAACCGGGTTTTTCGACGCCAAACCGGGGTATTTGGTGGCTTTTACACGCGTTGGTCCACCGGCCGGTGCGGCCCCTGTCCGCCGGGACCGAACCCTCCCCCTCCGCAACGATCTGGCGACGCCGCCCCGAAAATAATCGCGTTCTCGACCATGAAACATTGGTCCGGAACCCCTCGCTTTCGTGCCAGCGTCCCGTTTCCGAATGAGATGGACAGGGTCCGGCATGATGACACCGACGCCGACGGGCAACGTCCCGGTGGACATCGCCGAGCGATGTTTCACGCTGCAAGACGGCGTGTTCCTGTCCCGCGTGGCCGAGCAAACGATCAGAAACTGGCGCTTCCGCGGCATCCTGACGACCATCGGCGACAAGGACGCCCGCAACGGGCGCTGGCATTTCAGCCTGATCGATCTGTTGCATCTCGCCGTCATGTACGACCTGTGCATGTCCCGCGGCCTCGATTTCGGACCCGCCCGCGCCGACACGATCGCCGCCATGGTGGTCCGCGCCGCGCGCGAGAACCTCGCCCAGCCGCGCGAACGCTACCGCAAGAATCTCAACGTGATCTGCGGCTGGGAAGAGGACGGCGAACTGTTCGCCGCCGTCACCGAGATCCGCCGCGCCGGGGAGTATAGCCCGCCGGTCGACGAGCGGGACGGCGACGAGTTCTCGCCGCTTCGCCGCGTCATCCTGTGCATCCCCGCCGCCGCGATGTTGAGCGACCTGATCATCAGGACTGAATACTTGCAACAACGCAACAAACGCGCGGAGGCCCCGACGCATGTCTGACCCGGCCGACGAACCCATCACCGCCGCCGAGGCAAGCAACCTGCTGGCGATGACGCCCGCCCAGATGTCCGACCTGTTGGGCGGTGACGACCAGCCCGCGGCCATCCACCAACTGACGCTCAGACACGCCCTGGCGCTTCGGGTGACCGATTCGCTGTTGCCACTGGTCACCCGCGACACCGCCATCAGGACCGGCGTCAGCGCCGGTCGCGATGCCAGCCTCGACCTCGACCGCGTGCTTGTCATCGCCATCGGCCCGGATGGTGAGCCTGGCGCCTGCTGGCGCGACGTGGACGCCGATTGGCGTCTCCCGCGCCCCTTCCTCGCCGTCCCCGGTGACTGGTGGCTCAAGGCCCTGCGGATCGGGCTGGACGAACATCGCGCCGCGGCGGCGCGCCTCAACTGAAAAGGAAACGAACATGACGCTTCGCCAATTATTGGAGCGTCGCAGCGCGCTTCAAACCGAACTCAGGACGCTCCATTCCGGCGCGCCGGATGGCCCGCTGCCCGCCGAAGCACAGACCAAATGGGACGCGGTCTCGGCCGACGTGGACAACCTCAACGCCCAGATCGCGCGCCAGTCCGTCATCGATGACCTCGACCGCCGCGCCGCTGGCACGCCGCTCGATGGCGGCGGCGGCGGCTTCGATGCATTGGCGGCGAAGGTCACCGCCCTCGATGTCATCCGGGCGCAGCTGGGCGACACCAGCGAAGCCAGCGGCCGGGCGAAAGAGGTATCCGCCGAACTGGCGCGGCGCAGCGGACGGCCGGCGCAAGGCATGTATTTCGATCTGAAGCGCAGCGGCGCGCCGGTCGAGCGGCGAGTCTTCACGACCGCGCTGCCCGCGGGCGGGCCTGGCTCGAATCTGATCCAGACCGATGTCAGCCCGAACCTGATCGATCGCCTACGCGAAAAGCTGGTGATCCGCGCGCTGGGCGCGACCGTGTTGAGCGACCTGCAAGGTAACTTATCCATTCCGAGACTGAAAACATCCGCCACCGCGACATGGGTGGCCGAGAACAGCCCGTTGACGATGAGCGATCCGGCCACCGACGCGGTGAGCATGACGCCGAAACACGTCGGCGGGCTTGTCGAAATATCACGCAATATGATCATGCAACCAAGCCTGGACGTGGCGCGCATGGTCGAGAACGACCTGGCCCAGATCATCGCCGTGGCGATCGATCGCGCCGCGTTCAAAGGTGGCGGCGCGAATGAGCCGAAGGGTCTGCTGGACGCGGCGTCCGGCGTTCCCACCGTTGGCAAGGGCGGCGCGCCCGCGACATGGAACGACCTCATCAACACCATCGCGTCAGTGGACACGTCCAACGCCCTGGCTGGCAGTTTGGCATGGGTCACCAACGCCATCACGGTGGCGAAGATGCGGAAGACGTTGCACACGCCCGGCGACACCAACAGTAATTTTCTGATGAGCGAACCGAATTCGCTCGCCGGTTATCCGCTCGCCTCGACGCAAGCCCTGCCAAACGATGGCACCATTATTTCCGGCGGCGCGACAACCTCGCTCATCTTTGGCGACTGGAGCCAGTTGGTACTTGGTTTCTGGTCCGAATTGGATTTGTTGGTGAACCCATACGCGGAAACCGCTTACGCCAAGGGCAATATTCAATGCCGCGCCATGGCCACGGCAGACGTCGCGATCAAGCAACCATTAGCATTCGCCGCCTTGCTGGGAGTCGGCACCGCCTGATGCGTGACGATCTGGAATTCCGCACAGTCACCGAGGTGCGGGCGACCGGTCGCACGCTGACCGGGCTGGCCGCGCCGTTTGGCGTGACGGCTTCGATCGGGGGACGCTTCAGCGAGACCATCGCCGCGGGAGCCTTTAGCGCCAGCCTGGTACGCGATGACGTGATGGCGCTCGCCGATCATCGCGCCGAGGCGCTGCTGGGCCGCACGCGGTCGCGGACGCTGCGCCTGAGCGAGACCGCCGCCGGTCTGGAATACGCCCTCGACCTCCCCTCGACCTCGATCGGCAACGATCTGCTGGAACTGGCCCGACGCGGCGATTTGTCCGGCGTTAGCATCGGTTTCATCGCGACCAGCGAGGCATGGCCCGATCCGCGCACGCGACAACTTCGCAGTGTGACACTGCACGAAATATCGATACTGACTGGCAACGTCCCGGCATACGATCAAACCACGGTCGCGTTGCGGTCCCGCGATCAAGCCGCAATTTTGCGGCTTGATCCCACCGCCCGCGCTCGCCTGTTGGCGATGCTATGAGCGTACGCGCCCGCATCCGCGCATGGCTCGCGGACGACCCGCCAGCGGCCGAGAGACGGCGCGCCGCATGGATGGGCGATGGATGGGGCCAGGCCGCTCTGGGCGGCGTCTGGACCGGCCCCAGCGGCAGCGCTGAGTGCGTCGTCACCGTCAGCGCATGCGTCGCGCTGATCTCCTCCGCGATCGCCTCCCTGCCCGCCTCCCTGACGATCGACACGCCCGATGGACCCGCGCCCGCGCCACCGACCGCGCCGGCCTGGCGCGTGCTCCAGAGGCCTTCCGCCTATTCCTCATGGCCGGCCTTCGTTCAGCAGCTGGTCGGCGGCCTGCTGCTCCACGGTAACAGCCTCGCCATGGTGGGGGCTGATGGCCGCGGTGGCCTTCAATCGCTGACGGGGATTCCGTGGTCCCGGTGCAGCCCCCAGGTCATCGCCAGCGGCGACGGCGGCGCGAGGCTGGTATTCGATCTCGCGCCGCACGCGACGCCCGAGGCACGCTTGCTTGGATTGCCAAAAAGGTTGCTCGCCTCCGACGCGCTGCACATAAAATTACGATCAGACAACGGAATTCTGGGCAAATCGGTCCTGGCCCGCGCCGCCAGCGCCGTCAGCGAGGGCGCGGAAATCGCCCGCATGGCCGAGGCCAACTGGCGCAATGGAATGAGGCCCTCCGGGGTAATAACCGCGCCAAACTTTCTTTCGGATACGCAACGAGAGCGGTTTAACTCCGAGTGGAGAGAGGGATTCACGGGCAGCATGAACGCTGGCCGTGTGCCGATTCTGGAAGGCGGTTGGGCGCTTTCTCAGGTATCGATGACCAGCGTTGACGCCGAGTTCCTCGCCTCGCGTCAGTTTTCCGTGGCCGACATCTGTAGATTATTCAGCGTTCCGGAAGTGCTGCTTCAGATCGGCACCCGCTCGATCACCGACCTTTCATCATATGTCACTAGTTTCGCACAGCTCTGTCTGTCGCCATTGGTGACGACGATCGAGTCGGAATTCGATGCCATCCTGCCCGCCGGCATGCATCTGCGCCTCGACCTCGACGGCTTGCAGCGTGGATCGTTCTCGACCGTCGTGGCGGCGTTGTGCGCCCTCCAGCAGACGGGGGCGGTCACGGCCAACGAAACTCGCTCCGAGTTGGGATGGAGTCCCATCGAGGGCGGCGACGCGCTGCGCCCGAACGGCGCGCCAACCCTGCCGGCTGACTTCGCCGGCTCGACCGCGATGCATCAAAGCCCCGGCGCGACCGGCGACGCGCCGCCGGCGCCCGGCACGAACGAAGACCAGGGCGCGTCATGACCGTCATCGTCGAACAATTCCGCCCGATCAACCGCCACACTTTGCGCGGCTTCGCCCGCGTCCGGTTCGCCTCCGGAATGGTCATGGACGAGGTCGGAATTCACCGCGCCGGAAACGGCAACATGTGGGCCGCGCCGCCCGCGCGCCCGCAACTCGATCCGGACGGCCGCGCGCTGCGCGATCCGCGCGACAAGATCCGTTACGCGCCGCTGATCAGCTTCGCCACGCCCGAGGTGAGGGCCAGGTGGAGCGCCGAGGTCTGCACCGCCGTTTGCCAGAAATATCCCCAGGCCCTCAGCGGCCCCTTGGAGACGAATCGAGATGACTGCTAGCCCCCTGAAACGAAATCGCGCCCGTCCCCTGCCAAGGAAACCGAGCGCGAAATCTGAATAAAAAACCGGCTGCCTGGGGGCGTGTCGGTTCGATGGTGACTCTTAAGCACGCGCCACCGAGCCGATGCAAGCCCCGCGGTAGCCCAACACAAAAGGGTTGCCGATGCCTGATACGCATATTCCGCCATCCGTCGAGATCCTGGCGACCGGCCACGCGGCCGGTAACGCCACGCTCGA